>Ga0182736_1001875_pt1 | contig 18091 bp, 15 predicted proteins | sample eDN5th30CKraftBY_FD_128882 | JGI IMG/M metagenome (GOLD analysis project Ga0182736, IMG submission 128882) | Enriched backyard soil microbial communities from Emeryville, California, USA - eDNA 5th pass 30_C Kraft BY (version 2) (version 2) | ecosystem: Environmental > Terrestrial > Soil >... | reverse complement strand
CGCCAGCACCGAGCCCGCCAGCACCGAGCCGACCAGCACCGAGCCGACCAGCACCGAGCCGACCAGCACCGGGCCGACCAGCACCGGGGCGAGCGGCACCGGGGCGAGCGGCGACGGGGCGACCAGCGACGAGACGATCAGCACCGAGGTCGTCGAGACGCCCCGGACCGCGGACGCCGAGGCCGACGACGCCGTCGAGGCCGGGCCGGACGCCGCGCCGCACGTCGCGGGGAAGGCCGCCACCGAGCAGGTGCCCGATGCCTCAGCCGTCGAACCCGCGGCCGTCGACGCCGGAGCCGACGCGGTGTCGACGCCTCCGTCCCAGGCTCCGGACGACGGTCCGGGCGAGGCCTCGGGTGCGGCGGCCGCCGCCGCGGAGACCGCGCCGCCGGCCGAGCCCGACGGGGCCAAGGCCGATGCCCGCACCGAGGGCCGGCCGGCCCGTCGCACCAAGAAGGGCAAGCCCGTGATGCCGTCGTGGGACGAGGTCCTGCTCGGGGTCCGCGGCCAGCGCTGACCGGCTCTCTCAGGGCTCCAGCAGCGACACCAGCAGGCACACCCACGCGCCGACGAGCCCCGCCGCCACGCCGATCGCGACCCACCGCCACAGCGGCACCCGGCGCATCAGCCACAGCGACGGGGCCAGCCCGGCGGCGACCAGGATGTCGGCGGCCACCCAGAGCGCACCGAACGCGTCGCGCACCGCCGTGCTCAGCACCACGACCACGACCGCGGTGAACACGGCGAAGAAGGCCGAGATCGGGAGCCCGGTGGCCCAGGGCGTCGGTTCGCGAGGCACCGCGGCGGCCCGCGGCGCCGGGATCACCGGGCGGTTCGCCAGCCGCCCGCTGACGATCTCGACGCGCCCGGTGACCGGGTCGTGGAAGTCGACGGGCCTGCCGAGCGCCTCGGCGCAGCGGCCCGCGAGCTGGCGGCCCCGCATGCGCACCAGGTCGCGCTGCTCCTGCCCCAGCGCGACGTCGGTGCGCGCGGCGACCTCACCCCACTCCTCGAGCGCCGCGCGCAGCTCGGCCGGCAACGCGGGATCCCCCGGGCGCCGCCCGCTGATCTCGACCCCGCCCCCGTCGGCCACGCGCACGTGATCAGACTATGCGGCGTCAGGCCACCGCGGTCGGACCGTCAGCCGGTCGGCGGTGTGCCGCGGGTCGCGTCCCGAGGTGCGACGGCGCCGAGGGGTGTCGCGACGACGCCCGAGCGCCTCGTGCGGCCGTGGTGGCGCCGCGGTGGGCGAGCGGCGCCGGCACTGCCGCGGGGGCGTGGCACGCGCGTCCGCGACACGGATCGCTGCGTCCCGGCGCCGCTGCCGGACCCCCGGAACCTCGTCTCAGGGCGCCGCGACGGCGTGGAACGCGACCGCCGCGGCCGTCGCGACGTTGAGCGAGTCCACCCCGGTCGCCATGGGGATCCGGACGCGCAGGTCGGCGGCGGCGAGCGCCTCGGGCGTCAGCCCCGGCCCCTCCGCGCCCAGCAGGAGCGCGACCCGCTCCCCCACGAGACCTGCCGCCCCGATGGGCGTCGCCTCGGCGGCGGGCGTCAGCGCCGCGACACGAAACCCGTTGTCCCGCAGGACGTCCAGCGCGCCGGGCCACGGCCCGGTGAGCGGGGCGAACGGTACCCGCAGCACGTGTCCCATCGACACCCGGACGCTGCGCCGGTACAGCGGATCGGAGCAGCGCGGCCCGAGGAGGACCGCGTCGACACCGAGGGCGGCGGCGTTGCGGAAGAGTGAGCCGAGGTTCTCGTGGTCGTTGACCCCCTCGAGAACGGCGACGACCCGCGCCCCCCGCAGCAGCTCGGCCGGGTCGGGCTCCGGTGCCCGGTCGGCGACGGCGAGCACCCCGCGGTTGAGGTGGAAGCCGACAGCGGTGGCCATCGTGTGCGCGTCGGCCTCGAAGGCGGGGACGTCGACACCGGCGAGGTCGTCGGACAGCTCGGCGAGCCTGCGCGGCACACCGAGCAGCGAGCGCAGCGGGTAGGGGGAGTCGAGCAGCCGCCGGACGACGACCACGCCCTCGGCGATCACGAGGCCGCGGCCACCGGGCCGGTCGGGGCGGCGGTCGGAGTGCGTGAGGTCGCGGTAGTCGTCGATCCGCGGGTCGGCGGGGTCGTCGACCTTGGTGATGGTGGCCACGACGCGAGATCGTCGCAGGTGGCCACGAGCCGCTCGCGATCCGTCATCCGGTCAGCCGGTACCGGTCTCCCCGACCGTGTGACACGGTTGATGACCGCTCGTGACCACGGACGGCGCTGGTGGGGCGCGTCCGGGTCCGGGGATCGGAGGCAGTGACCGCATGGGCCAGGGCGTCGACCGGACTACGTTCAGTCGACGGGACCGGCAGCGCTACCGGGTGAAGGTCCATCGCTGCCTCGACGCGCTCGCGACGATGCTGCGCGAACACCCGTTCGCACACGACGAGCCGATGACCGGCATCGAGGTCGAGCTCAACCTCGTCGACAAGGACCTCCGTCCCGCCCTCACCGGCCGGGACGTCCTGCAGGCCATCGGGTCGTCGGAGTTCCAGACCGAGCTGGGCCGCTGGAACCTCGAGCTCAACCTGCCGCCGCGCCCGCTGCCCGGCGACGAATGGCGCCACCTCGAGCACCAGCTCCTCGACGAGCTCGCCGTCGCGCGGGCCAAGGCCCGGGACTGCGCGTCGCAGCTCGCGATGATCGGCATCCTGCCGACCCTGCGCCGCGAGGATCTCGTCGGTGACGCGATCTCCCAGGACGAGCGCTACACCGTGCTCAACGAGCAGATGCTCACCGCCCGGGGCGAGCCGATCCGGGTCGACATCACCGGTGACGACGCCTCCGGCTGCCACGCCGTCGCGCCGGACCGGCTCGTCGCCGACTTCGACACGATCATCCCCGAGGCCGCCTGCACGTCGATGCAGCTGCACCTGCAGGTCTCCCCCGACGACTTCGGCTCGTACTGGAACGCCGCCCAGTGCCTCGCCGGGGTGCAGCTGGCCGTCGGGGCGAACTCCCCGTTCCTGCTCGGCTCCCGGCTGTGGGCCGAGACCCGGATCCCGCTGTTCGAGCAGTCGTGCGACGTGCGCAGCCCCGAGCTGCACAACCAGGGCGTCCGGCCACGGGTGTGGTTCGGCGAACGCTGGATCACCTCGATCCTGGACCTCTTCTCCGAGAACGCCCGCTACTTCCCCGGGCTGATGCCGCTCACGCACGACAGCGACCCGCTCGCCGACCTCGACGCGGGACGGGTACCCGGACTCGACGAGCTGCGGCTGCACAACGGCACGATCTGGCGCTGGAACCGGCCCGTCTACGACGTGTCCGACGGTGCGCCGCACGTCCGCGTCGAGAACCGGGTGCTGCCCGCGGGCCCGACCGCCGTCGACATGGTCGCCAACGCCCTGTTCTTCTACGGGCTGCTGCGGGTGCTCGTCGAGGCCGACCGCCCGCTGTGGAGCTCGATGTCGTTCGAGGCGGCCGAGGAGAACTTCACGACGGCGGCGCGGCACGGCCTCGACGGCCCGCTGTACTGGCCGGGGTCGGGCTGGATCCGGCCCGACGAGCTGGTCCTGCGCAAGCTGCTCCCGCAGGCGCAGGAGGGCCTGGCGAAATGGGGTGTCGGGGGCGAGGTGATCGACCGCTACCTGTCGGTCATCGAGCGACGCTGCACCACGAGGCGGACGGGCAGCGTCTGGCAGCTCGACGCCGTGGCCGCGCTCGAGCGTCGCGGCGCCGACCGGCAGGCCGCCCTGCACGGGATGCTCGCCCGCTACCTCGACGGCTCCGACGCCAACGAGCCCGTGCACACCTGGCCGCTGCCCGCCTGACCGTTCGCGGGCGCGACGGGTTCCCGCGAACCGGCCCGCGCGTGCCGCGGACGGCCGTAGCGTCCGTCCGGCCGCCAGACCTGCCCGGTGCGCGCCCCGGCGCGCCGGCCGTCGTCGCGGCCGGGGAGGCGCACGCGTGGGCAGGTTCCGGCTCTTCGCCCGTCCCGACGACGAGCGCGCCCGTTGGGCCCCGGGCAGCCCCGCGGCGCTGACGTCGCGTGCCGCGACACGTGGGCGGCCTGGTGCGGGCGGCGGGCAGCCGGTCCCGCACGGGGCCGCGGCGCCGTGGCCGGCGGGCCCCGCGGCCACCGACGGACAGCGACCGTTCCCCGGGCCGGGCGGCCCGTGGCCGGCGGGACCCGCGGCGGGCGACGAGCGGAGATCGTTCCGCACGGCCGACCACTGGCCGACGCCGCCCGCGAGCACCGACGAGCGGGAACCGAGTCACGCGCCGCGCGCCCCGTGGCCGACACCGCCCGCGACCGCGGACGAGCGGGAACGGTTCCGCGCACCCAGCAGCCCCTGGCCGGGCCCGCCCGCGACCGCCGACGAGCGGGAACCGGTCCGCGCGCCGAGCGATCCGTGGCCGTTGACGCCCGCCGTCGACCGTCGCCACGACGGCGCATGGTGGCCCGGCCACGGCGGTGCCCGACCCGCGCCCGAGGGGAGGTCGGCACGCTCACCGGGCGGCGGTCGCCCGTCCGGAGCAGGGGCGGCCACACGGACCGGGCCGGGAACCGGTGCGGGACGGGCCGAGCTGCCCCGGCCGCCCCGGGTCGAAGGAGGGCCGGCCGAGCCGCCCGGCAGGACGGGCGAGGCGGCGGCCGAGCCGTGGCCTCGCGATTCCCGGCGATCCGGCCCGTGGTCCGCCGAGCCGTGGCCCGGCGACTCGTGGCCCGGCGAGGCGTCCGGGCCGGTGGTCGAGCCCGGTTCCGGACCGCGGGACCCGGCGCCCGATCCATGGCCCGATCCATGGCCCGATCCATGGCCGGACCCGTCGGCGGTCGAGGCCGCACCCGGATCCCGCCGAACTCCGTCACCGCTGTCCTGCGCCGCCACCGCCGCGGGCGCCGGGCCATCGGCTTCCGCCGTGCCCGACGACCCGCCGACCGACCCGGTCGGCTTCCCTGCCGTCGACACGCATCCCGCGGCGGTGCGGCCGGGCCCGCCGGACGCCGCCCCGGGACCGCCCGGCCCGTCGGACCGCGGCGCGGGACAGCCCGTCCGTACGGACGCCGCGCCGGAACGGCCCGGCCCGGCGGACGCAGCGGCGACCGGGGTCCGTGCCGCGACACCGGACGACGCCCGCGACGGTGTCATCGGCGGGTCGGACCGGGCGTCACCGCAGGGCATCGACCCGGCGCTCGCCCGGGCGGTCGCCGCCGCGTTCGCCGCCGACTACCTCTCCTGGGACGAGGACGACCCGGGCCGGCGCGGTGACGCCCTCGCCGACCACCTGCCCGAGACGCTCGCGTCGGCCGTCCGCGGTGCGCGGGGACCGGGCTGGTCGGGCGAGGGCAGACAGCGCAGCGAGATCGCCCTGCCCGGCGCCCTGCACGACGACAGCAGCGACGCCCGCCTGCTCGTCGACGTCCGGGTGCGCGTGACGCCGTACGCCCGCTCCGGGACGCCCGCGCCGGCCGGCCCCGCCGCGAGGAGCCCCGACCCGCTCGGCTCCCCCGCCGCCGCGCCGGCCCCCAGCGCGCCGGGCTGGACGGGGCTGCCCGCGCGCTGGGTGCGGATCAGCGTCCCGGTGCGCGTCGACGGGGACCGCCTCGTCGTCGACCCCGACGAGGAACTGCTCGCCGCGGGCGGGGAACCGCCCGACACGCCGTGAGGGCCCCGGCCTGATGGCCGGGGCCCTCACGTGTCCCGAACTGACGCGCCGCTCCCACCACGAAGCGACGCCATGAAGTTAGCCTAACCTTGCCTCTAGGCGCAAGCCTCGACCTCCGCCCGGGTGGCGCGACTCCGGCCGCGCACGGCGAGCACCACCGCGACCAGCACCACCGAGACGACGGTCAGCACCCCGCCGAGCAGCAGCGGAGCCCGTCCTCCCCAGTGTTCGGCCACCATCCCCAGCAGCGGTGCACCCAACGGCGTGGAGCCGAGGAACAGCAGCATGTACAGCCCCATGACCCGGCCGCGGACCGCCGGATCGGCGGAGAGCTGGACGAAGGAGTTCGCAGCCGTCGTGAACAGCAGCGCCGAGAACCCGACGACCACGAGCACCGCACCCGCGGCCGCGTACGTCGGCATCAGCGAGACGACGACGAGCAGCAGCCCGAACGCGATGCCGGCGATCACGACGACCCGCACACGCGGTGCCGCGGTCCGGCGGGCGGCGAGCGTCGCGCCGACGACGGACCCGACGGCGATGAGCGTCGTCATCAGGCCGTAGGACTCCGCGGTGCCGCCGAAGACGTTGCGCGCGAGCACCGGGATCGTCACCGGGAAGTTGATCGCGAACGCCGACACGAGGAAGACCATCGCGAGCACGCCGATGAGCTCGGGCCGGGCACGCACGTAGCGCAGTCCCTCGCGGACCTGCCCGGGCGCACGGCTCACACGAGCGGCCCGGAACAGCCGGTCGGGCCGCATCAGCGCCAGCGCGACGATGACGCCCGCGAAGCTCGCCGCGTTGATCAGGAAGACCCAGCCGCTGCCGACGGCCGCGATCAGGACACCCGCGACGGCGGGGCCGGCGATGCGGGCGAGGTTGAACGTCAGCGAGTTGAGCGCGACGGCGTTGGTCACCTGGTCGGGGCCGACCAGCTCGGAGACGAACGACTGCCGCATCGGCATGTCGAGCGCGGAGAAGCAGCCGAGCACCAGACAGAAGACGTAGACCTGCAGCAGCGCGGCCATGCCCGTCACCACCGCGAGGCCGAGGACGAGGGCGCACAGCCCCATGCCGGCCTGCAGCAGGATCAACGTGCGCCGCTTGTCGACGCGGTCGGCCAGGACGCCGCCCCACAGCGACAGCAGCAGCGTCGGCGCGAACTGGAGTGCGGTCGCGATCCCCAGGGCCGTCGGGTTGCCGTGGGACAGGTCGAGCACCAGCCAGTCCTGCGCGATGCGCTGCATCCAGGTCCCGACGAGGGAGACCACCTGCCCGCCCGCGTAGAGCCGGTAGTTCGGGACCCGCAGCGAGGCGAAGGTCCCACCGCGGCGCTGCTCGCCGGGGGGTGGCGGGGGCGGAACGGCGGGCGGCGGGGTGGGACCGGGGGTGTCGACGACTGCGCTCATTCTATTGCTTATCGTACAACAACTAGTTCGCGCGCGCCGCTCTTCTCCGGCGCGCGCGACGCCGCTCTCCGTCCCGTGGCTAGTGGATCAGCGCCTCGATCGGCCCCACCGCGAAGTAGGCGACGAATGCCACCGCGACCACCCACATCAGCGGGTGCACAGTCCGCGCCCTGCCCGTCACGGCCGCGAGGAACACGTAGCTGATGAAGCCGGCGCCGATGCCGTTGGCGATCGAGTACGTGAACGGCATGACGACGATCGTCAGGAAGGCGGGCAGCGCGACCCGGAACTCCGTGAAGTCGATCTCGGTGATCTGCCGCATCATCAGCGCCCCGACGATGACCAGCGCGGGCGCCGCGGCCTCGATCGGGACGACCGAGTAGAGCGGCGTCAGGAACATCGCGGCGAGGAAAAGCACGCCGGTCACGACGTTGGCCAGCCCCGTGCGCGCGCCCTCCGCGATGCCGGACGCGGACTCGACGAACACCGTGTTCGACGACACCGACGCCGCACCGCCCGCGATCGCGCCGGTGCCCTCGACGAACAGCGCACGCCCGACGTTGGGCAGCTTGCCGTCCCGGCTGACCAGACCGGCCTGCTTGCCGAGCCCGGTCATCGTGCCCATGGCGTCGAAGAAGTTCGCCAGCACGAGTGTGAAGACGAGCAGCGCCGCGGTGATCGCGGGCAGCCGGGTCCACGCCCCGAACGAGACGTCGCCGACGAGCGAGAGGTCCGGCAGGCCGAACACCGAGCCGGGCAGCGCCGGGTACCCGAGGTTCCAGCCCTTCGGGTTGGTCCCGTTGGAGGGGCCGACCTTGGCGATGGCCTCGACGACGATGGCGACGACCGTGGTCAGGACGATGCCGAGCAGGATCCCGGCCCGCACCCGCATCGCCACGAGCGCACCGGTGACCAGCAGGCCGACGACGAAGACGAACGTCGGCCAGGAGGCGATGGAGCCGTCGATCCCGAGACCGACGGGCACGGTCGTGTTCGCGGCGTCGGGCAGCCGGCGCACGAAGCCCGAGTCGACGAGCCCGATGAACGCGATGAACAGCCCGATGCCGACACCGATCGCGGCCTTGAGCGAGGGCGGCACGGCGTTGAACACGGCCGTGCGGAACCCGGTGAGCACCAGGATGACGATGATGATGCCGTCGACGACCACGAGGCCCATCGCCTCCGGCCAGGTCACCTGCGGGGCGATCGTGAACGCGACGAGCGCGTTGATGCCCAGGCCGGTGGCCAGCGCGAACGGCATGTTGGCGACGAGACCCATCAGCAGCGTCATCACGCCGGCGACGAGCGCGGTGGCCGCCGCGACCTCCGGCACCGACAGCGTGTTGCCGAGGACGTCGACCTTGGCGCCGGGACCCGTGGGGCTGAAGCTGCCGAGGATCAGCGGGTTCAGCACGACGATGTAGGACATCGTCACGAAGGTGACCAGACCGCCGCGGACTTCGCGGCCGACGGTCGAGCCGCGTTCGGTCAGCTTGAAGAAGCGGTCGAGCCCGGACCGGGGAGCGGCGTCGACCGACGCCGCGTCGTCGGCGGGGGCGTCGGCGAGGGCGTCGGTGGGGGCGTCGTCGGGGCGGGCTGCGGTGGCCGGCTCGTCATCCGGCTTCGGACGCGTCACGCGGACACGGTAGAGCCGGGCCCGGCCGTCCGCTGGATGCGCACGACCGCCGCGCCGATCCGTGATACTGATGTCATGCAGAACCCGCCCGAGCTGCCGCCACGGCTGTCCGACATCGGCGTGATCGCCTCGGTGGGCACCCTGCTGTGGCTGGCGGGCGCGGTGGGACTGCTGGTGGCGCACATCGTCGGCGGCAGGCCGTTGGACCTGTGGTTCGGCACGTGTGTCGCCGGCGTCGTACTCGGCGGGATCGGCTACGCGATCTTCCGCTGGCAGCGGTCGGCCGCCCGGCGCGGGACCCGCACCGCGCAGCAGGGCCTGCACTGAACCGGTCGGCCGGCGTCCCGATCTAGGGTGGGCGCCATGACGAGCCCCAGCGACCGTCCGACCGCCGTCGTCACCGGCGCCAGCTCCGGGATCGGCGCCGCCACCGCACGTGCCCTCGCGGGTGCGGGCTTCCACGTCGTGCTGGGCGCGCGGCGCGTGGACCGGTGCGCGGAGATCGCCCGGGAGATCGACGGCACCGCCGTCCGCCTCGACGTCACCGACCCCGAGTCGGTGTCCGCGTTCGTCGCCGCCGTGCCCGAGTGCCGGCTGCTGGTCAACAACGCGGGCGGCGCCAAGGGCCTCGAGCCCGTCGCGGACGCCGACGAGGACGCGTGGCGCTGGATGTGGGAGGCCAACGTCCTGGGCACGCTGCGGATGGTGAAGGGCCTGCTGCCGGCGCTGGTCGCGTCGGGCGACGGGCACATCGTCACCGTCACCTCGATCGCGGCGCTGGAGCCCTACGACAACGGCGCGGGCTACACCGGGGCGAAGCACGCGCAGGCGATGCTGCACCGCACGCTGCGCGGCGAGCTGCTCGGGCAGCCGGTGCGGCTGACCGAGATCGCGCCGGGCATGGTCGAGACGGAGTTCTCCCTCGTCCGGTTCGCGGGCGACGCCGAGAAGGCCGACAACGTCTACCGCGGCCTCACCCCGCTCACCGCCGAGGACGTCGCCGAGACGATCGTGTTCGCCGCGACGCGACCCTCACACGTCAACATCGACCTGATCGTGCTCAAACCGCGGGCGCAGGCGTCCGCGATGCGGGCCTACCGGGAGGAGTGAGGTGCGCGCCGTCGTCTACGAGCGGACCGGCCCGTCGTCGGTGCTGCAGCTGCGGGAACGGCCGCTGCCCGAGCCCGGCCCGGGTCAGGTGCGCGTCCGCGTCGCGGTCTCCGGGGTCAACCCGACCGACTGGAAGGCCCGCGCCGGCACCACCGGTGCGCCGCTGGCCGCACCGAAGGTGCCCAACCAGGACGGGGCCGGGACCGTCGACACCGTGGGCGCGGGCGTCGACACGTTCGGGCCCGGCGACCGCGTGTGGCTGTGGGACGTCGCCTGGCAGACCGACGAGGGCACCGCGCAGGAGTACGTCGTCGTGCCGGTGGAGCGGGTCGTCGCGCTCCCCGACGGCGAGTCGTTCGACACCGGGGCCTCGCTCGGGATCCCGGCGCTGACCGCGCACCGGGCGCTGACCGCGCACGAGGACGGCCCGGCGCGGCTGGCACCGGGTGCGCTCGACGGCAGGGTCGTGCTGGTCACCGGCGGCGCCGGGGCGGTGTCGCACGCCGCGATCCAGCTCGCCGTCTGGGCAGGGGCGACCGTCCTGACGACCGTGTCCGGCGCGGCCAAGGCCGCGCTGGCCCAGGCCGCCGGCGCCCACCACGTGATCAACTATCGCGAGGAGGACGTGCCCGCCCGCGTCCGCGAGATCAGCCCGCGCGGGGCCGACGTGATCGTCGACGTGGCGGTCGTCGCCAACATCGGCGACGACATCGCCGCGATCGCGCCCGGCGGCACCGTCGCGGTCTACGCCGTCGACACCGACGAGCCGCTGACCATGCCCGTCCGTCCCGCCATGACGCCCAACCTGCGGCTGCAGTTCGTGCTCACCTACACCGTGACCAACCAGCAGAAGGCCGACGCCGTCGCCGCCGTCTCGGCCGCGCTGGCCGACGGCGCGCTGCGCGTCGGCGAGGAGCACGGACTGCCGATCACCCGCTTCCCGCTGGCCGAGACGGCCGCGGCCCACGATGCCGTCGAGGCGGGCACGGTGGGCAAGGTCCTGATCGACATCCCGTGAGTGGCGCCACCGGTCACAGCCGGTGGCGCCGCTCACGACCTCGCGGCCTCACAGGGCCGACAGGACCTCACAGGGCCGACAGCGCCTTCCACTGGCTCCACGACAGGGTCCAGTCCCAGATGTCGCCGTCCTTGGCCGAGAGCTGGACCGGGGTGCCCGTCACCTCGACGGGGTCGCCGTAGATCGCGGTGTCGTAGTAGGCCTTGGCGTTGTCGATCGAGAGGTTGACGCAGCCGTGGGTCACGTTCGACGAGCCCTGCGCACCCGTCGAGGCCGGGTTGGCGTGGATGAACTCGCCGTTGTTGCTGATCCGCACGGCCCACTTCTCGACGACGTCGTAGCCGTACTGCTCACTGACCATCCGCTTGTCGGTGAACTTCTCGCTCACGACGTGGATGCCCGAGCGGGTGTTGCGGTTCGGGTCCGACCCCAGCCCGTAGGAGGCCGGGTAGCTCGCGACCTGCTTGCCGTCGCGCATGACGACCATCTGGAAGGAGTTCACGTCGGCCTTGACGACCTGCGCGCGCCCGATCGTGAACGACGAGCTGACGTCGGCCGCACCGTACGCGCCGCCGCCGTACGGGACGCCGAACAGCTTCGCCTTCACCGTGACCTTGGTGCCGGGCTTCCAGTACTCCTTGGGCCGCCAGTGGACCCGGGAGCCGCCGCTCTCGTCGGGCAGCCAGCCCCAGGCGCCCTCGGTCGGCACCGACGTGGTCACCGACAGCGCGCGCTCGACCGCGGCCCTGTCGTCGACGTGGCCGTTGAACTGGATGGCGATCGGCGCGGCGATACCGACGGTGCGGCCGTCGCCGATGTTGACGGTGCCGCGGACCTGCTTGGCCGGGGTGACGGTGCTGAACCCGCCCGCGAGCGGGACCTGCTTGCCGTCGGTCCCGGTCGCGGTGCCCTTCCACGAGTACGTGGCGCCGTAGGCGAGCGGCGCGCTCGTCGACCACGACGCCCGGTCGGCCGCCAACGTCCCCTTGACCGCCTTGCCCGCGGGGTCGACCAGCGAGACCTGGTCGAACGTGCCGTCGGCGACCGCGACCGACGCCGTCGTCCTCGGGTCGACGGCGGTGGCCTCGGCGGCCGGGGTGTAGGTGATCGCTGCCTTGGGACCGAGGATCGCGAGCGGGCCGCCTCCGGAGTCGGCCGGGCCGCGGCCCGCCGCGGTGGCCGCCGTGACGACTCCCATGGACCCGACCGCCACGACGGCCAGGACCAGCAGGATTCTGCGCATTCGATCCCCCATTGCGACCTTCCTCCCCCAAGTTCGAGGACGTGCGGCCTCCCGTGCGGTTGCGTGTGCGACGGGGAGTGGGGCCGACGGTCACCCCGGCCCGGACGACGAGGCTACGCGTCGGGACCGACGGTCGCGGGTGTCGCCGACGAGGTCACGGCAGGCGGCAGCCGACGAGCACGGGCTCGGGGTGCAGGTCCACGCCGAAACGGTCGAGGACACCGGCGCGCACCTCCGCTGCCAGCGCCAAGAGGTCCTCGGTCGTGCCGTCACCGCGGTTGGTCAGGGCCAGGACGTGGCGGCCCGAGAGGGCGACCCGGCCGCCCGGACCGGCGTGCCCGCGGGCGAATCCGGCGTGCTGGATCAGCCACGCGGCCGAGAGCTTCACCCGATCGGACGCGGCCGGCCACCGCGGCATGCCCTCGGTGTCCGGACCGCCGGGGACGGCGCCCGCGTCGACGACCGGGTTGGTGAAGAACGACCCCGCGCTCCACGTGTCGTGGTCGGCGGCGTCGAGGACCATGCCCTTCGACCGGCGCAGGTCCAACACTGCCGCGCGCGCGGCCGCGGCCGGGACCCGCTGCCCCTGAGGCGCGCCGAGCGCCGCCGCGAGCTCGGGGTAGCGCAGCGGCGCACTCCCGGGCCCGCCCGGCAGCGCGAACCGTACCCGCAGGACGACGGCGGCGTCGGTGTTCTTGAGGACGCTCGTGCGGTACCCCAGGCCCAGCTCCGCCGCAGGGACGTGCTCGCGGACGGTCCGCGCGGCGCGGTCGTAGAGGTCGACGTCGACGAGCAGGTCGGCGACCTCGACGCCGTAGGCGCCGACGTTCTGCACCGGCGTCGCCCCCGTGCGGCCCGGGATGCCCGACAGGCACTCCAGCCCGCCCAGCCCGCGGTCGACGGTCGTCGCGACGACGTCGTCCCAGTCCTCGCCCGCCTCGACGGTGAGCAGCACGCTCCCGTCGGGACGGATCGCGGTGTCGAGCCCGCGGCTCGCGACCCGCACGACCGTCCCGCGGAACCCCGCGTCGGCGACGACGACGTTCGATCCCCCGCCGAGCACGAGCACCGGCTCGCCCGCCTCGTCGGCCGCGCGGACCGCGTCGACGACCTCGGCGGCCGACGACGCCACGACCACCCGGTCGGCCGGCCCACCGAGACGCAGCGTGGTCATCGGCGCGATCGGCTGCTGGGCGGACTGGCGGGCGGGGGCGGCCACCTCGGGAACCGGCACGACCGCCGAGGGTAGCCTCCGCCCATGGCGCGCCAGATCACCCATCGGACCATCGCGGAGTTCCCGGCCGAGCGGGTGTACACGGTCATGGTCGACCCCGAGTTCCTGAAGGCACGGCTCGAGCGTCTCGGCGGGCCCGGTGCGGCGCTGCTGGAGCACCACGTCGACGACAAGGGCGCGCGCTACCGGCTCCGCCACGGGGTCGACGCGGACGCCGTGCCGCCGATGGTCCGCAGCCTGGTCAACGGCGATCTCGTCATCCAGCGCGACGAGACGCTCGTCCCGGACGGGCCGGGCCGCTACTCGGGAACGGTCGCGGTCGCGATCCCCGGCACGCCCGCGTCGGCACAGGGCGGCATGCGGCTCGCCGACCTCGGTGAGGGCACCAGCGAGTTCGTCGTCGACGCGGCGGTGACGGTGAAGGTCCCGCTGATCGGCGGCAAGATCGAGAGCATGGTCGCCGGGCAGATCGAGGGGCTGCTCGGCACCGAGACGGCGTTCACGCTCGACTGGCTGCGGCAGCACTCCTGAGCGCGGTGCCCGGGCGCCTGCGGGCGACGGACTCGCCGACCCACACGAGGAAGCCGACCGCCGGGAAGATCATGCCGACGATCGACACGCCCGCCCAGCCGTGCGCCGCGTACATCGCCGCCGACAGCCCCGACCCGACGGCGCCACCGACGAAGTAGCTGGTCATGTACGCCGTGTTGAGCCGGCTGCGGGCGTCGGGCGCGAGCGCGTAGACGACGTTCTGGTTCGTGATGTGGCTGCCCTGGGTGGCGAGGTCGAACACGATGATGCCGACCGCCAGCCACAGCAGCGAGTGCGCGCCGAGACCGATCAGGGCGAACGACGCCGCGGCGATCGCGAGGAACACCCCGGTCGCGCCGTGGGTGTGCCCGCGGTCGGCGAGCCGGCCCGCGAACCGCGCCGCGAGCGCCCCGGCGACGCCGAACAGCGCGAACAGCCCGATCTCGGCGTCGGACAGGTCGAACGGCGGCGCCGCGAGCAGGAAGCCGACGCTCGTCCACAGCACGCCGAACGCCGCGTAGCCGGCCGCACCGTAGATCATCCGCAGGCGCAGCAGCGGCTCGCGGCGGATGAGCCCGAAGACCGACCCCAGCAGCCGGGGGTAGCTCATCTCCACGGTGGGCGCGAGCACCGGGAGCGTGCGCCAGAGCGTCACCGCGCACGCCGCGCTCAGCACCGCGCCGAGCACGAAGATCGCGCGCCAGCCCAGCCACTCGGCGACGAGCCCCGACACCACCCGCGCGACCAGCACACCGACGAGCAGCCCGCTCATGACGGTGCCGACCGTGCGGCCCTGCTCCCCCGGCCTGGCCAGCTGCGCGGCGAACGGCACCAGCACCTGCACGGCCACCGACGTCACGCCGACGACGGCCGCCGCCACACCCAGCACGGTCAGCGCGGGGGCGGCCGCCGCGAGGACGAGGCCGGCCGCCGCGACGCACGTCAACCCGACGACGAGCCGCCTGCGCTCACGGAGGTCACCGAGCGGGACGACCGTCGCCAGGCCGATCGCGTACGCGATCTGCGTGACCGTCAGGACCGCGCCGACGGCACCGCTGGACGCGTGGAAGTGCTCGGCCAGCGTGGCCTCGAGGGGCTGCGCGTAGTACAGGTTCGCGACGATCGCGCCGGTTGCGAACGTCATGGCCGCCACCGCGGTTCGACGTCGACGGTCGGTCAGGCCTTCCTCGGGGGTCACGATCCGAGCGTGCCTCGCGGGGGCGGCGTGTGCAGGCGCACGGCGGTGTGAGATCGACCGCGTGGCACGATCGGGCCGTGGAACCCCCCGCCTCCCGACGCTACGTGATCACCTTCAGCTGCCCCGACCGGACGGGGATCGTCGCCCGTATCGCGGGATTCCTGGCCGACGCCGGAGCCTGGATCGTCGAGGCCGCCTACCACGCCGACGCCGAGCAGAACTGGTTCTTCACCCGCCAGGTCGTGCGCGCCGACTCCGTCCCGTTCGACGCCGACGAGCTGCGCTCCCGGTTCGCCGAGGTGGCCGACGAGTTCGGCCCCGACGCGACGTGGCGGGTCACCGACACCGGCGTCAAGAAGCGCGCGGTCCTGCTCGTGACGCGGGAGCCGCACTGCCTGCACGACCTGCTGGGCCGGGTGTCGGCCGGGGAGCTGCCCGTCGAGCTGACCGCCGTGATCGGCAACCACGAGACGCTGCAGCCCGTCGTCGCCGCCCACGGGGTGCCGTTCCATCACGTGCCGTTCCCGGGGCCGCGGGAGGAGCGCCGGGAGAGCCTGAAGCTGGAGGCGTTCGAGGAGCTCCGAAAGCTCGTCGACGAGCAGCAGCCCGACGCGATCGTCCTGGCCCGGTTCATGCAGGTCCTGCCCGCGCACCTGTGCGAGCAGTGGGCCGGGCGGGCGATCAACATCCACCACAGCTTCCTGCCCTCGTTCGCCGGCGCCCGGCCGTACCACCAGGCCCACGCGCGCGGCGTGAAGCTCATCGGCGCCACCTGCCACTACGTGACCGCCGACCTCGACGCCGGCCCGATCATCGAGCAGGACGTCATCCGCGTCGACCACGCCGACACCGCCTCGGACATGGTCCGCAGGGGCCGCGACATCGAGCGCCTCGTCCTGTCCCGCGGGCTGCGCTGGCACCTGGAGGACCGCGTCCTGGTGCACGGCAACAAGACCGTCGTCCTGCGCTGACCCGTCCGCAGGCACGCCCTCCACACGCCTGCGCGCCCTGCCTCATGCCCGTGCCCGAATGCCCTGCCTCATGCCCTTCATGCCCACATGCAGGAACGGCACTTTCCCGCAACTGGGTTGCGGGAAAGTGCCGTTCCTGACGTTCGTGGAGCGCCCGCGGGTCAGGCCGCCGCGGCGTGCTCCGGGGCCGGCTCGAGGGCCAGCTCCAGCACCTCGGCGACGTCGGCCACCGGGTGGATCCGCAGCTCACCGCGCACCGACTCCGGCAGGTCGTCGAGGTCGGGCTCGTTGCGCTTCGGGATGATCACGTCGGTCAGGCCGGCGCGGTGGGCGGCCAGCAGCTTCTGCTTGACCCCGCCGATCGGCAGGACCTTGCCCTGCAGCGTGACCTCGCCCGTCATGCCGACGCTCGACTTGACCGGGCGCCCGCTCGCGAGGCTCGCGAGGGCGGTGGTCATCGTGACACCGGCGCTCGGCCCGTCCTTCGGGACGGCGCCCGCGGGGACGTGCACGTGCAGCTTCTTCGAGGCGAGGTCGCCCGCGAGCCCCTTCGACCGCAGGTAGGACAGCGCGATCGAGACGGACTCCTTCATGACGTCGCCCAGCTGACCGGTGAGGATCAGTCCGGGGTCGCCGTCCATCTTGGTGGCCTCGATGAACAGCACGTCGCCACCGGCACCGGTGACCGCGAGGCCCGTCGCCACGCCCGGGACGGAGGTGCGCTCCGCCGACTCCGGGGTGAACTTCGGCCGGCCCAGGTACTTGACGAGCGTCTCGGCGTCGACGTGGATCGGCGCCTCCTCACCCGAGTCGAGCCCGACGGCGACCTTGCGCAGGACCTTGGCCAGGCCCCGCTCCAGCTGCCGCACCCCGGCCTCGCGGGTGTACTCGGCGGCGATCATGCCGAGCGCGACCTCGGAGAACTCGACGTCCGACGGCTCCAGCCCGGCCTTCTCGATCTGCCGGGGCAGCAGGTGGTCGCGCGCGATGGCGACCTTCTCCGCCTCGGTGTAGCCGTCGAGCGTCACGACCTCCATGCGGTCGAGCAACGGGCCGGGGATGGTGTCGTAGGCGTTGGCGGTCGCGAGGAACAGCACGTCGGACAGGTCGAGATCGACCTCGAGGTAGTGGTCGCGGAACGTGTGGTTCTGCGCCGGGTCGAGCACCTCGAGCAGCGCGGCCGTGGGGTCGCCACGGAAGTCGCTGCCGACCTTGTCGATCTCGTCGAGCAGGACGACCGGGTTCATCGCGCCGGCCTCACGGATGGCGCGGACGATCCGGCCGGGCAGCGCGCCGACGTAGGTGCGCCGGTGGCCACGGATCTCGGCCTCGTCGCGCACACCACCGAGTGCGACGCGGACGAACTTGCGGCCGAGGGCGTGCGCGACCGACTCACCCAGCGACGTCTTACCGACGCCGGGCGGGCCGACGAGGGCCAGCACCGCGCCGGAGCCACGGCCACCGACCTTCGCCATGCCCTTGCGGTCGCGCCGGGAGCGGACGGCGAGGAACTCGATGAGCCGCTCCTTCACGTCGTCGAGGCCTGCGTGGTCGGCGTCGAGCACCGCGCGGGCGGCGACGAGGTCGTCGGAGTCCGTGGTCAGGGTCGTCCACGGGATGTCGAGGACGGTGTCGAGCCAGGTCCGGATCCAGCCGGACTCGGGGCTCTGGTCGGACGCCCGCTCCAGCTTGCCGACCTCGGTCAGCGCGGCCTTGCGGACGTGCTCGGGCAGGTCGGCGGCCTCGACGCGGGCGCGGTAGTCGTTCTCGCCCTCGGGATCGTCGTCGCCGAGCTCCTTGCGGATGGCGGCGAGCTGCTGGCGCAGCAGGAACTCCCGCTGCTGCTTCTCCATGCCCTCGCGGACGTCACCGGCGATCTTCTCGGTGACCTCCTGCTCGGCGAGGTGCTCCTTCGTCCAGTCGAGGAGCAGCTCGAGCCGGCGGGTCACGTCGGTCTCGGCGAGCAGCTGGGACTTGCGCTCGACGTCGAGCCACTGGTTCCAGCCGGCGGTGTCGGCGAGCTCGGACGGGTCGGTGATCTGCTGGACGCCGTCGATGATCTGCCAGGCCCCGCGCTGCT
>Ga0182736_1001871_pt1 | contig 18118 bp, 14 predicted proteins | sample eDN5th30CKraftBY_FD_128882 | JGI IMG/M metagenome (GOLD analysis project Ga0182736, IMG submission 128882) | Enriched backyard soil microbial communities from Emeryville, California, USA - eDNA 5th pass 30_C Kraft BY (version 2) (version 2) | ecosystem: Environmental > Terrestrial > Soil >... | reverse complement strand
CGCCTCCGCCGGCCGGCCATTCAACCGGGCGAGGGCCGCGTTCACGCGTATGTACCGGCCCTCCCGGTCGAAGAAGGCGAGCCCCACTGGCACCGTCTCCACCACGGAGTCGAGGATCGCGAGCGCCTCCGCGCGCTCGCGCTCGATTCGCCGCCGGTCGGTCACGTCTCGAGCGACGGCGTAGAGGATCCCCTTCTCGACGACGGGGCTCACCGACCACGAGAGCCGGCGATAGTCGCCCCGCTTCGTCCGGTAGCGGTTCTCGGAGAACGAGACGGACTCTCCGCGCACGAGCCTCTGGAAGTCGAGGAGGGTGTCCTCTCGATCGTCCGGGTGGACGAACTCGATGAACGGCCTCGCGTACATCTCCTCGTCCGACCAGCCGAGCACGCGGCTGAACGCCGGATTCACCCGCACGAACCTGCCCTGGAAGTTGCCGATGCAGAGGAGGTCCGGGATCGTCTGGAAGAAGAGCTCCCGCTCGCGCTCCGCGTCCTGCACGGCGTCGGCGGCGAAGGCCGCTCCCATGGCGTCCAGCAGGCGGCGAAGCTCGGGATAGGAGAGAGGGACGCCGGCCTCCTCGCTCACCTCGAAGATCGCGTCGCGGAGCCCCTTGTACTCGGCGATCGCTCGCCGGGTGTCCGCGACCACCGGAAACGAGAGAAAGTCCACGCGCGGCAGGCGATCGAACATCTCCGCCGCCGACGAGATCTCGGGTCGCTCGCGCAGCGACGCGCCGATCCGGTCCAGGTACGCGGCGCCGCGGGTCTCGAGCGTACGGCGCTCGCCGTCGCGGACCCCCAGCCCCGCGATCCAGCGGTCGACGATTTCGTCCCGGCGATCGCGGATCAGATCGCCCAGCGTCATGATCGCCCCTCTGCGTGCGTGCCCCAGGGGCCCCTGCCGCGTACGGCTCCCGCCATTCCGCCCTCCGTCCTGATGGCCCATCATGCCCCCGGCGAGAGGTGGTCGCGTGGCGGAACGCCGCTTGCGGATTCCGGACGTGTCCAGTAGGGAGACCTGTCGATTTTCGGGAGATCCGCCACTTGCGTAAGGTCTTCGTCCACACCTTCGGCTGCCAGATGAATGAGGCCGACTCTTCGCGGATGATCGAGTCGCTCGCCCGCAAGGGGTACGAGCGCACCGGCGAGGCCGACGACGCCGACCTCATCCTCCTCAACACCTGCGCCATCCGCGAGAAGAGCGAGCAGAAGCTGCTCTCGGCCCTGGGCCGCTACAGGCCGATCAAGCTGGCGCGGGGGGCGCGCATCGGGGTGGGCGGCTGTGTGGCGCAGCAGGAGAAGGACAAGCTCCTGCGCAAGGTGCCCTACCTGGACTTCGTCTTCGGACCGGACCAGGTCGGCAACCTCCCCGAGATCCTCGACCGGGTGGAGTCCGAGAACGTCCGCGTGGCGGAGACGGCGTGGCTCGACTCGTCGACCTACGTCTTCCCCCGCGCCGACGCCGACTTCGCCAAGGGCAAGGCCACCGCCTTCGTGTCGGCGATGAAGGGCTGCAACAACGTCTGCTCCTTCTGCGTGGTGCCCTACACCCGCGGCCGCGAGGTGTCCCGCGGCGTGGACGATCTGTTGGGCGAGGTGCGGGATCTGGCGGCGGTCGGCGTGCGGGAGATCACGCTCATCGGCCAGAACGTGAACTCGTACGAGGGCGGCGTGAGCTTCGCGGAGCTCCTGCGTCGCACCGCGGCCGTGGATGGCGTGGAGCGGGTGCGCTTCACCACGAGCCATCCCCACGATCTGTCCGACGAGCTCATCGCGCTCTTCGCCGAGGAGCCGAAGGTGATGCCGCACTTCCACCTGCCGGTGCAGAGCGGCTCCGAGCCCGTGCTTAAGCGCATGCGCCGCGACTACACCATCGCGTGGTACCTCGATCGCCTGGACAAGCTGCGGGCGGCGCGGCCCGGCATCGCCGTCACCACCGACATCATCGTGGGCTTCCCCGGCGAGACCGACGAGGACTTCGAGAAGACCCTCGAGCTGGTGGAGCGGGTTCGCTACGAGAACGCGTTCTCCTTCATCTTCAGCCCTCGCCCGCACACCGCGGCGATCCGCCACATGAAGGAGTGGGGCGAGGTCCCCAAGGAGATCGCCACCGCGCGGCTGGTGCGGCTCCAGGCGCTGTTGCGCGAGCACTCCACCGGGTACGCCTCCGCCTGTGTCGGCACCGTGGCCGAGGTGCTGGTAGAAGGACCGAGCCGGTACGACCCGAATCGGCGGTTCGGCCGTACGCCGGAGAACCGAGTGGTCAACTTCGACGGGGTGGCGAAGGAGGGCGCGATCGTCCGGGTCCGGATCGAGGACGCCAGCCCGAACGCGCTGTCGGGGGTCGAGGTGGGATTCGAGCGATCGCGGCCCGTGGCCGCCTCCAGCCGCCTCGCCGTGGTGGGGTGAGCGGGTGGAAGGACGCAGCGCGCTCGGCAGACCCTCGCGGTGGATCTGGGCCCTGGGCCCGGTGGTTCTCTATGCCGCGGCCATCGTGGCGCTCTCGTCCCGGACGAGGCTCCCCGAGCCGGGGCTCCTCGAAGCGATCATGAGGCTCTTCGCGAAGAGCCCCTTCGCCGCGTGGTTCGGCTTCGACAAGATCGAGCACTTCTGCGAGTACGCGCTCCTGGGCTTCCTGGTGGCGCGGGCGCTGCGGGTCCTCGGGCTCGTCGGCCGCGGGGCGCTCGCCCTCGTGATGGCGACCACCCTGGCGGGCGCCGCCTTCGGCGCCACCGACGAGCTCCACCAGTTCTTCGTCCCCGGACGGGACTCGTCGATCTTCGACCTGCTCGCGGACACCCTCGGCAGTGCCACGGGCGCGACCGCGTGGGTGCTCCTGTCCGCCGCGGTCCGGAGGCTGTACCCGGCGCCGCTCGGCGGCCCGGCCGTCCGCGAGGGCGGCTGACTCTGGTAGAACCCTCGGGCAACCGCTCGTCCCGAGGGACCCATGATCCGACCGTGCCCGTTCACCGGCGAGACGCCGCGCATCGACGAGACCGCCTACGTGGACGAGTCCGCCCAGGTGATCGGCCGCGTCCGCATCGGCGCCCGATCGTCCCTGTGGCCAGGCGTGGTGGTCCGCGGCGACGTCCACACCATCGAGATCGGCGCGGACACCAACGTCCAGGACGTCTCGTGCCTCCATGTCCTCAAGGATCGCTTCTCCCTGCGGCTGGGGGATCGGGTCAGCCTCGGCCACGCGGTGATGCTCCACGGCTGCGACGTCGGTGACGGCTCCCTCGTCGGCATGCGCGCCACGGTGATGGACGGCGCCGTGATCGGCGAATCCTGCCTGGTGGCGGCGGGAGCGCTGGTGACGCCGGGATTCCAGGCGCCGCCGCGGTCGCTCGTCGTGGGCTCGCCCGCGAAGGTGAAGCGCGACCTGAACGCCGAGGAGCTGGAGCTCCTCGACCGCACGTGGCGCAACTACGTCGAGTACTCGCGGGCCTACGTGGCGAAGTTCGGACGAGGCTTCTAGGCGAGCAGAGCGCGGATCGTCTCGACGAAGATCCGCTCGTCCACGGGCTTCGTGACGAAGCCGGCGCACCTCAGCTCGCGCCCCCGCGCCAGCGTCTCGCCCACCAGGTCCGTCGCCATCAGCACCACCGGCAGCGCTGCGCCCTGGGCCGTCTCCCGCAGGGCGGTGAGGAGGGCGGCACCGTGGTCGGTGGGCGTGTGGGCGTCGACCACCGCGAGGTCGAACCGGTTGAGATCCGAGCGGAGGAGGACGTCGGCACCGCTGGGCAGCGTCTCCACCTCCAGCCCCTCGCCCCGCAGCACCTCGGCGAGCCTCGCCAGGACGGCGGGATCGCGATCCACCACCAGGATCCGGCGCGGCCGCTGCTCCAGCTTCCGACGGATCCGCTCCGCCCGGCTCCTGCCCAGAAAACCCAAGGGTTCTGCTCCGGTCGGCCACATGAACCGGCCGACGAGCCACCGATTTTCGTCGAACGTGGGCGGGGTCGCAAGTCGCCAAATCCGAGGTTTGGGATTGACACACGGCAAGACCACACACTACTAGCCGGCCGCTTTCAGAAACTGGCGCGGCCATGGGCGGGGGGTATCGTCGATCCCGCCGTGCGCCGGGCGACGGCATCCCAAAGAAGAAACGACGGCAATCGTCGATTCGTGAGGTCGCAGATGAAGCGCGTGTTTGCGTTGTTCGTGGTCGCAGCGATCTTCGCTGCCTGTGGTGGCGACGACGGAGGGGGCAGCGGCGGCGCCGGCGGGGGGACGGGCGGCACCGGAGGCATCGCCGGAACCGGCGGGGACGCGGGGTCGGGCGGCGGTGAGGCCGGGAGCGGCGGCGACGGCGGGACGGCCGGCACCGGGGGCACCGGTGGGGACGCGGGCTCCGGTGGCACGGGTGGTACCGGCGGCATCCCGACCTCGCGGGCCGTGAACGGGACCGTGGTCGACGGGAGCGGTGCGCCCGTGCTGGGCGCCATGGTCGCCCTCGACGGAGAATACGAGGCGTTCGACATCACCGGCGCCGATGGGACGTTCCACTTCGACGACGTCGACGAGCCCTACTCGATCAGCGCCTCGGTCGACGGCCAGATCGTCCACCTGGAGGGCGTCCGACGGCGGAACCCCGTCGTCACCTTCGGCTCGGCCTTCATGGCGCCGAGGATGATGGGGATCGCCGGAAACGTGTCGGCCCCGGATGTGGCGGCGATCGTGGCGGAGCCGCCGTTCCCCCTGGAGTCGGACGAGTCCCTGATGGTCGTTCCGGCCGGAGAGTCGATCGCCGGCGTCGAGACCGATCCGGATGGAATCTTCGACGGCCAGGTGGTCTGGTTCGGCGCGAAGGAGAGGACCGCCGACCTGGTCGCGCTCCTCTTCCGGACCCAGGCCGACGGATCGTTCGAGATCGTCGACTCCGGCAAGCGGGCGGGGTTCGCCCTGGAGGCCGGCAAGTCGGTTGCCGACGTGACGATCCCCTTGAACCTCGGCCCCATGGAGAGCAGGTCGACGACGCTCGCGCTCGATCGCGGGACGTACACGTCGAGCCCCAACCTGATGCTCATGAGCCTGAGCGCGCAGGGGGCGACGATCATCCCACAGAAGCAGATCTACCTCGCGGACGGAGACGCCTTCGGGTTCGCCGGCAACGTGCGCCTCGTCCTCTCCGGCGCGGACGCCGACGGCCATGTCGCCTGGGTGTCCAGGAGCGCCGTGGCGGGCGGCACGACGAATCTCCACCTGCCGAAGTCCACCGTTTTCAGGGTGGTCACTCCGAGCAAAGGCGCGATGGACGTCGCCCGTACGCCTACACTGGGCTGGACCCCGGTCGCCGGCGCCACGTCGTACCTGCTGACGGTCTCGGACATCGGGCGATCGATGACGGTCGTCCTCCCCGGGAACGCGACGAGCTGGAGCGTTCCGGACTTCGGAGCCCTCGGCGGGATACTGGCCGGCGGGAGCACGATCCAGTGGAACGTCATCGCGTTCTCCGGCGGGCCGATGACCGCCGACGACATGCTCGACGGGTCCGGCAGGGGAATGGGGAGCCTCTACCTCGGAGGCGTCTCCGACGCCTACCAGTCCGGGAGCTCCTTCGACACGGTTCCCTGATCCCGGGGATGATCGGTCATGCGCGGCGGGGAGACACTTCCGCCGCGCAACGGAAGCGGTTGCACTGCGGCCGGCTGCGCCGGGCCTCGGAAGGAGCGGTCATGAAGATCGGGTGGGTGGTCGCTGCGGCGTTGGCGTGTCTCGCAGCCTGTGGCGGAAGCGACGGCGGCGGCGGTGCGGGTGGTAGCGGCGGCGCTGCCGGCACCGGTGGTACGGCAGGCGACGCGGGAGCCGGCGGTTCGGGCGGTGACGCGGGCACTGGTGGTGACGCGGGCACCGGTGGTGATGCCGGATCGGGCGGGACCGGCGGCGACGCGGGATCGGGCGGCGCCGGCGGCGTCGGGGGCGCTTCCCTGCGAGACGTTTCCGGCACGATCGTCGATTCGCACGGCCTGCCGGCGGCAGGGGCGGTGGTGGCCCTGGATCATCGATACTCGGACTTCGCGGTGACCGGTCTCGACGGCCGCTTCAGCTTCCCGAAGGTGAGCGACACGTATTCCCTCACCGTTCGGTACGAGGGGAGGCTCTTCGACATCGCCGGGATCCGCCGGCGGAATCCCGTGGTGGCGACCGACACCTATTCCTCGGCCCTCACCTCGGGGGAAGTGGCGGGCAAGGTCACCTCCTCGGACCCGTCGGTCTTCCCGCTCACGACGACGGTCGTCCTGGTCGCACCGGAGGGCGAATCCTCCGGCTACGTCGCGACCGATCCAACCGGGACCTTCGACGGTTCGTTGCCGTGGTTCGCAGCGAAGAACTTCACCTCGGCTGCCGTCGCCGTCCGGTTGGGCACGTACCCCGATGGTACGCCGCGGTTCCACGGAACCGGACGGACCGACGGCGTCGAATGGGTGTCGGGCGGGAGGACCGATGGCCTCGAGATCGAGCTGGGCAGCGAGCCGATCCCCGTCAAGTCGACAAGGGTCGAGATCGACGCGGGCGGGTACACGCTGCAGTCCTTCGGGCTGGGATCCTTCGTCGTCGACGGCGCGAATTTCTTCCTGTCGCCGCAGATCGAGATCGACCCCGGTCTCTCGATCGAGTACCCGATCGAGGGCGCGAAGCTCGTCGTGCTCGGGGACAGCCCCGAGGGCCAGGTCCAGATGCTCCCGCCGGCGGTCGAGGGAGACGTGCACATCGCGCTCCCGAAGAAACACCCGCTGCGAGCCGTGCTCCCGGTGGAGAATGCGACGAATCTGTCCGCCCAGCCGACCCTCGCGTGGACCCCAATCTCGGGCGCGTCGGCGATCTTCGTCTGGATGGCGGGTGTCGGCGACCTGGAGCGCTTCTACGTCCTCCCCGGTACGGCGACGTCGCTCCAGATCCCCGATCTGGAAGGGATGGGAGGCGGTCTCGCGCCCGGAACCACGTACATGTGGAACGTGATGGCGGTCGCCGGGGGGAGCCTCGACGGCGATGATTTCGTGGACGGCTCGGCGAGGGGCTTCTTCCACCTCTACTTCGACCCGTTCGACGCATTGTACACGACCGAGTTCCGGCACTTCACGACGGCGCCCTGAAGCCTTGACCCACCGGCGCGCCGGTGGGTACAAACCGCCCGGATTTCCAACCGGGAGCTAGCAAGATGCAGATCGGGAGCCTCGCCGTCGTCGGCGCCGGGCAGATGGGTGGCGGTATCGCCCAGGTCGCCGCCCAGGCCGGTATCAAGGTCACGCTCATCGACGTGAGCCTCGAGGCCGCCACCGCGGGCCACGGGCGGATCGCCAAGGGTCTCGACAAGCTGGTCGAGAAGGGGAAGCTGCAGGCCGCCGATCGCGACGCGATCGTGTCGCGCATCGTCCCCGCCGGCGACGTGTCCGCCGCCAAGGGCGTCGACTTCGCCGCGGAGGCCGCCACCGAGCAGGAGGAGCTGAAGAAGAAGCTCTTCCGCGCCCTCGACGAGGTGATCGCGCCCCACGCGATCCTCGCCTCCAACACGAGCTCCATCTCGATCACGCGCATGGCGGCCGCCACCCGCAAGCCCGAGCGCGTCATCGGCATGCACTTCATGAACCCGGTGCCGGTCATGAAGCTCGTCGAGATCATCCGCGGCGCGCAGACCGCCGACGAGACCTACGCCGCCACCAAGACGCTCGCCGAGCGGCTGGGCAAGACCACGGTGCTCTCCACCGACTTCCCCGGCTTCATCGTCAACCGCATCCTCATCCCGATGCTGAACGAAGCCTGCCAGGCGCTGCAGGAGGGCGTGGCCAACGCCGCCGACATCGACACCGCGATGAAGCTCGGCACCAACCAGCCCATGGGCCCCCTCGAGCTCGCCGACTTCATCGGCCTCGACACGGTCTACTTCATCGCCAAGGTGCTCCACGAGGGCCTGGGCGATCCCAAGTACCGGCCCAACCCGCTGCTCAAGCAGTACGTCGACGCGGGCTGGTTCGGACGCAAGACGGGCCGCGGCTTCCACACCTACGCCGCCAAGTGATCCGCCGCCCGCTGCCGATCCGGGGCCTGTGGCTCGACGCCTCCTGGAGGGAGGTGCGCGACAGGCTCGGCGATCCGGAGCGGGTGGAGAACCGCGGACGCGACGAGTCCCAGCTCTTCTGGGAGGGGATGAGCGTCGTCCTCGTGGGCGACCGCGTCGTGGAGATGGGCGTCGCTCTCGGGGACGGCGGCGCCTCCGGCCTGCCGTCCTCCCGCGCGCAAATCGAGTCGGCCAACGGCGAGCCCAACGAGCGCGTCACCGAGGGCGCCCTCGAGGCGTGGATCTACGCCGGCGCCGGTTTCGACGCGCTCTTCCTCTTCGTGCCGGTGGGGGCGCCGGTCGCCGAAGAGGTCGTCTTCCGCGTCCATACACAAGAAGAATAGGAGCGTTTCACCATGGAGTTCGCCAACCTCTCCCTTACCGTCCGCGAGGACGGCATCGCCTGGATCGAGTTCAACCGGCCGAAGGCGCTCAACGCGTTCAACACCGAGACCCTCCTCGAGCTCGAGAAGGCCCTCGATCACGTGGCCGCCGATCCGTCGTTGCGCGTCCTCGTGCTGACTGGCGGTGGCGAGAAGGCCTTCGTGGCCGGCGCGGACATCGCGGAGATGGCCGACATGGGCGCCACTCGCGCCCGCGTCTTCTCGTCGGTGGGGCACCGGGTCTTCGACAAGCTGGAGAAGCTGCCCGTCCCGACCATCGCGGCGGTGAACGGCTTCGCCCTCGGCGGCGGAATGGAGGTCGCCCTCGCGTGCGACCTGATCTACGCCTCGGATCGGGCGAAGTTCGGGCAGCCCGAGGTGAACCTCGCGGTGATCCCCGGCTTCGGCGGCACCCAGCGGCTGCCGCGCAAGATCGGCTCGATGCGCGCGCTGGAGCTGTGCTTCACCGGCGACCTCGTCTCCGCGGACAAGGCGAGGGAGATCGGCCTCGCCCTCGAGGTCTTCCCAGCGGCGGAGCTTCGCGCCTGCGTGGACGGCATCGCGAAGAAGATCGCCTCCAAGGGGCCCCTCGCCATCTCGGCGATGAAGCGGGTGGTGATCGAGGGCGCGTCCTGCGATCCGCGCACCGCCAACCTCCTCGAGCAGGAGACCTTCGGCGTGCTCTTCGGCTCCGAGGATCAGAAGGAGGGCATGCGCGCCTTCCTCGAGAAGCGGCCCGCGAGCTTCCAGGGCCGCTAGGCGCCGCCGAGGCCGCGACGCGCGGTGTTGCGTTTGGCGTCACGGCGGGTACGCTCTCCCCACACAAGGGGGAGACATGCCCGAAGACGTCAGCACCGCCTCGGCCGGACGACCGGCTCCACGTAGAAGGGGAGAGGCCCTCCTCTTCGGCGTGGGTGCCGCCGCAATCGTCATCGACTGCGTCTTCGCCTTTCGCGCGATGGTGCCCGTCCCTTGGGCGCTCCTCGCCGCGGCGTCTCTCGACGGCCTGCTCATGCACCGGGCCGAACGGGGGCATCCCTCCTCGAAGCTCGAGACGATTCGCTGCTGGGCGGGGATCTCTCTTGGGCTCGGGGTCGCCGCGTTCGCTGCGCTCCCCGGCGCATTCCTTCTCCAGGCGTTCACCGGCGCCTTCGTCTTGGCGGTCCGGTGGCTCATGCCCGGCGATCTTCCTCCCGGGTCCCCGCGCGTGTCGCGTGTCCAGGTCGCCGCTCGCACCCGCCCCGTCGGTCGGGAGCGCCCAGGCGGTCGCATCGCGTTCTCACGTGCGGTTGCCGCGTTGGGTACTCTCGCGCTCGCGGCCTTGCTCGGGGTAGAGGTACTGGGAAACCTGACGGGCTCGTCGCTCCTGCTCGAACTCGGCGCGTATGCCCAGCGGTCGTTCCGCCCCGGCTCCGTGGTGTTCCCACGCCAGGGCGCCTCCTTCGCGCTGGACCTGCCGCCTGGCCACTGGCGCGTCCAGCGGGCGGCGTTTCCGGCCGAGATCGAGCAGAACCTCGAAGGCGCCCTCGTCGATCCACGGAGCCGGATCGAGGTGTTGGTGCTCCGCCTCTGGGTGCCGGGGGTAGGAAACCTGCGGTTCGAGGAGTTCGTCGGGATGCAACGGGAGGTGCTCGGGTCCCACGGGTTCGAGTTCGCGTCATCCGAGACGCTGTCGTCCTCCATGGACGTCGCCTCGGTCTCGGAGGTCGGCGTTCGATCCGGGGCGTTCTCCAGACATCGGGGGATCCTCGCCGCCTTCGGCGCAGGCGACCGGATGTTCCTGGTCTTCGCCGGCGCACCCGAATTCTGGTTTCCCCGGTTCGAAGATCGCTTGCGCGCGGTGGTGCATTCGTTTCGGCTGAACGAGACCCCTCCGCCCGAGCTCGACCTCCCGCCCGACGGCGGACCTCACCCGCTCCTCGTCAGGTCGGTCTCGGGCTGGGGGACGGCGTTCCCCGTCGCGACGATCCCGTCCGGCTGCGTCCTGGCGACGGCCGCACATGTGGTCGGCGGGGCACCCCAGGTCGAGGTCCTCCGAACCGGGAGATCGGTCCGGGCTCACGTGATGCAGCAGGACCAGGAGCTCGACGGGGCCCTCCTCCTGGCGCCACCGCCCTGTGAGGAGCCGGTGCAGTTGCGGGCCGTCGAGACGCTCGAGGCGGGGGAGCCGGTCTTCGCCCTCGGATTTCCGCGACCGAAGGGATACGGCCCTCCGTCGCTCTTCGTCAGGACGGGCCGCCACCTGGACCTCACCGCCATCGGCGGGCCGAAGGGGCTGCTTCCCCTCGAGATGAGGCTCGATCCAGGCCACAGCGGCGGGCCCATCGTCGACGGGGCCCTGCGCGTGATCGGGATGGCCGTCCGGCGGGTCGAGAAGGCCGCGGCGGCATACGCCCTGCCGTCCGACGCGATCGTCGAGATGATCCGGAAGAAGGAACCCGGCTGGTCTCCAGACAGGGGAAGCACGTCCACCTCGCGGCTGGTGCAGCCCGACTTCGACGAGGACACGAAGCAGCGGATCCTGCAGGCGACGGTGGTGGTGAGCGGCGAGAACCGTTGGCGCCCGGGGGTCATGGTCGAGATCGGAGAGCGGCGCTTCGTCCTGTCGTCGTTTTGGGACGCCGCAGGACTCGAGGTGAGCTACCGGTGGAACGATCGGCCCGTGGTCGTGCCCGCGAAGGTCGTTCGCAGCGATCGCTCGCTGGGCCTCTCGATCCTCGAGGCCAACTGGGAGGAGAGCGCGCCCCGGCCTCTGCCCATCGGGCCCGACGAGCTCCGGCTCAGCGAGCCCGTCGCGCTGTCGGGCTATGCACCTCCGCCGCCCGAGTCGCTGCCGTACCTACCGGTCCTGACGTGGGGAACCGTCGCGTCGCTCGAGACGTGGACCGACCGCTTGTCCGTCGACTACCTCCCGTCGAAACGGGGACTCGGCCCGGTGTTCTCGTCGGCCGGGCGCCTGGTGGCGTACCTTCCGTCCACGAAGGACGGTGAGGGAATGCAGGCCGCCACCGGCGCCAACGACCTCCATGCGCTGCTGGGCGCACGCATCTCCAGGGCGTCCATGCGTCACCGCGCCCATGGAGACGGGGGCTGCACGGCGGAGTGGCTCGTCGAACTGGACGATCCGCTGCGGGTGGCGACCGGACTGCGCGCCGGCTTCCTCTCGGAGAAGACCGCGCCCCGGAGCGTAATCTCGACCGAACTGAAAGATGGACGGGCCGGATACCGCGTCGTTCACGTTTCGGGGAGTTTCCAGCGATGCCCAGCCAGCGCGACGCCCGTCTCGCTCGAGGTGGTGCAGGGGGAGCAGGGCGCGGCGATGGTCTCGTGGATCCCCGCGATCGAGCCGGACTCGCTCTCCTGGACCGAGATCCCGCTCTCCATGTCCTCGTCGTCGCCGGGTGGGCCGGCCCTCTCGTGGCCGGACGGCCGGCCGGGAGCAGGCGCATGCGCCGGGGGCGACGTGGCGAGGTGCGAGCGGGAGTGCACGAAGGGTAGCTGGAGCGCCTGCCTCGGCATGGGCGCCATCGTGGGCGAGGTCGCGCCCGACCGGACGCATCACTGGATCGAGCGCGCGTGCCGAAGCGGGGCGCCTCCGTCGGCCTGCGGCGTCGTCGGTGATGGGCTCTTGGGCCGCCACGTCGAAGAAGGGGTCGAGGCCTACCGGCAGGCATGCCGGAGCGGGGACGCGAGGTCGTGCTTCCGGATCGGGGCCATTCAGTGGGCAGGCTGGACGGCGAAGCCCGAAGAGGACGAGGCGATCGAGTCGTTCTTGTCCGCGTGCCGGTTGGGCGAGCCGATGGGGTGCGAGGTGGCCGCCATCGCGCGGAGCTCGAAGCTGCGGAGCAGTCTTCGGGAGGAGGACGAGGCTGCCATCTCCGCCGCGTGTCGCGACGGGAGCGTCGCGTCTTGTTGGAACCTCGCCCGTTCGTACGACGGTAGAGTCCTCTCCTCCCGCGATGATCGGAACCTGCCGCGGCAGGCGGCGCTTTGCCGGAACGGGAACGACGCGGCGTGCGCCGCTGCCGAGGAGATCGCCGGAAAGCTCGACCAGGCCCTGCGGAGCGCGTGCGACCAGGGCGACGCTGTCGCGTGCGGGACGATGGGGCGCGCGCTCGTCAACGGCGAGCGCGGCGCGCCGAACCCAGAGGGCCTCCGCCTGCTCCGTCGCGGCTGCGAGCTGGGGTCCAGCGAGAAGGTCTGCGACGCCTGGCGCACAGCGGAGGCAGCGATCGCGAGGGGCGCCTTCGAGCAGCCGATCCCGGCCTTCGTCGTCGGCGAGAGCTTCGAGACGGTCCGCTGGACGTTCATGGCGAGGGCGCGCGAGAACCAGGCGTCCGACGATCGCACGCCATACGGTTGGTTGATGAAGCGGGAGGTCGCTTCTGTCCTCGCGCGCTGGATCGCGGTCTGTGGCGAGTGGACGTGGCGACGGACTCCCGACTTCACGCCGGCACGGGACGCCGAGATCCCGGTCACGGTCCGATTCCAGGTGATCGACGGCATCTTGGACGGAGGCGACGCCGTGGACCTGGATCCGGCGCTCGCCCCCATCGCGCGCTGCTTCCGCGTACCGGCCGGACTGCGAGTGAACCAGTGGCACAAGGGAACCGCGACCCTGCTGTCGGAGTTCCTGGTGCGGTGATGCCTCGAGGGTGCGTCCGGCGAGGCATCTTCCCTTGTCACATCGGCCACATCCGTGGAAGATGCGCTGCCGGAACCGCCTGGAGACGCATCGATGCATTTCGAGTTGACCGAGACCCAGAAGATGCTGCGCGACACCTGCCGGGGGTTCGCAGAGCGCGAGCTGACCCCCCACGCGCGGGTCTGGGACGAGGAGCACCGCTTCCCCAAGGAGGCGGTCAAGAAGCTGGGCGAGCTCGGGCTCCTCGGCATCGCCGTGCCGGAGGAGTGGGGCGGGGCCGGCGCCGACAACGTGTCGTACGCGCTGGCGATGGAGGAGATCAGCCGCGGCTGCGCCTCCACCGGCGTCATCATGAGCGTCAACAACTCGCTCTACTGCGATCCGGTGATGAAGTACGGCACCGACGAGCAGAAGAAGCGCTGGCTCGCGCCGTTCGCCGCCGGCGAGAAGCTCGGGTGCTTCGGCCTCACCGAGCCGGAGGCGGGTTCGGACGCCGCCTCGCAGAAGACCGTCGCGGTCCGCGATGGCGACTTCTTCCGGATCACCGGCTCCAAGAACTGGATCACCAACGGCCCCCAGGCCGACTCCATCGTCCTCTTCACCATGACGGCGAAGGAGAAGGGCAACAAGGGAATCACCGCGTTCTTGGTGGACCTCGACGCGCCGGGCGTCACCCGCGCGCCCGCGGATCGCAAGCTCGGGATCGCGGCGTCGGGGTCGTGCTCGCTCTTCTTCGAGGACGTGAAGGTGCCGGCGTCGCAGATGCTCGGCAAGGAAGGCGAGGGCTTCAAGATCGCGCTGGGGACCCTCGACGGCGGACGCATCGGCATCGCCGCGCAGGCCCTCGGCATCGCCCGTGCCGCCTACGAGGAGGCGCTGGCGTACTCGAAGGAGCGCAAGACCTTCGACAGGCCCATCGCCAGCCACCAGGCGATCAGCTTCATGCTCGCCGACATGGCGACGGAGATCGATGCGGCCCGGCTCCTCGTGCTGCGCGCGGCGGCGCTCAAGGATCAGGGCGTGCGCCACAGCGCCGAGTCGGCCATGGCGAAGCTCTACGCGTCGGAGATGAGCCACCGGGTCACCCACAAGGCGATCCAGATCCACGGCGGCTACGGCTACTCGAAGGAGTTCGACGTCGAGCGTCACTACCGCGACGCCCGCATCACGGAGATCTACGAGGGGACCAGCGAGATCCAGCGCATCGTGATCTCGGCGTCCCTCCTCAAGGGGTAGGGAATGATTCGACGCGTCCTCCCGCTGCTGGCGGTGCTGTTCCCGCTCGGCGCTCTCGCGTCGGGACCCGCCCGTGACGTCCCGCCGGTCCACGCGCCGCCCGTCGGATCGGGCGGTGCGGTCCCGCCCGCTCCCGAGGAGACGATGCCGCCTCGCGCGCGGGATCTCCCGTTCACCCGGGAGAACGTGCTCTCGGTGGTGCGCTCCCACGGCGAGCAGCTCCAGTCCTGCTACGAGGACGCGATGGCGCGGCGGGGCGCCAACGCGAAGACGGCACCCGCCGGCCGCGTGGTGATGAGCTGGACCATCACCCTGCAGGGTCTCGCGAGCGACGTGAAGGTGAAGAAGAGCGCGATCTCCGATCCGCTGGTGACCCAGTGCATGGTCGAGGCGATCCGCTTCTGGGAGTTCCCGCGGCCCGAGAATCCGCAGCCGGTGGAGTTCCCGTTCGATCTGAAGCCCGTCGGCGGCAAGAAGGCCGGTCCGAAGGGGAAGTGACATGGACTTCGAGCTGAACGAACAGCAGACGGCGATCCGCGACGCCGCCCGCGCCTTCGCGCGGGAGAAGCTCGCCCCCGGCGCGCGCGATCGCGATCGCAACGAGGCCTTCCCTGCGAAGGAGCTGGGCGAGATGGCCAGCCTCGGCCTCATGGGCGTCAACGTGCCTGAGGCCTTCGGCGGCGCCGAGGCGGGGGCCGTCGCGTACTCGCTCGCCATGACCGAGATCGCGGCGGGAGACGCCTCGGCGTCGGTGACGATGGGCGTCACCAACATGTGCGCCGAGCTCATCTGCAGGGCGGGCTCCGAGGAGCAGAAGCGCAAGTACGTCACGCGCCTCACCTCCGGTGAATACACCGCCGGGGCCTTCGCGCTGTCCGAGCCCCAGGCGGGGTCCGACCCGGCGGGGATGGCCACCTTCGCCGAGAAGAAGGGCGATCGCTGGGTGCTCAACGGCGCCAAGCAGTGGATCACCAGCGGCGACGTCGCGGGCGTGATGGTGGTGTGGGCCCGCACGTCCAAGGCGCCCGGCGCCAAGGGGATCTCCTGCTTCCTGGTGGAGGGCGGCACCAAGGGCCTCGTCGTCGGCAAGGCCGAGGACAAGATGGGCCTGCGGGCGTCGCACACCGTGCCGCTCACCTTCGAAGATTGCGAGATCCCGGCCGAGAACCTCATGGGCGTGGAGGGCGACGGCTTCAAGTGGGCCATGATCGCCCTCGACGGCGGCCGCATCGGCATCGGCTCGCAGGCCCTCGGCATCGGGCGCGCGGCCCTCGAGGCGTCGATCGCCTACGCCAAGGAGCGACAGGCGTTCGGCAAGCCCATCGCGGACTTCCAGGGCATCTCCTTCAAGCTCGCCGACATGAAGACCGAGCTCGACGCGGCGCGGCTGCTCACGTTGCGGGCGGCGTGGCTCAAGGAGCACGGGCGGCCCTTCACGCGGGAAGCGTCGATGGCCAAGCTCTTCGCCTCCGAGGCGGTGAACCGCGTGGTCGCCCAGGCGGTCCAGATCCACGGCGGATATGGCTATGTGGACGAGTTCCCGGTGGAGCGGCACCTGCGCGACGCCCGGGTGACGACCATCTATGAAGGCACGAGCGAGATCCAGCGCGTGGTGATCGCGCGCGAGATCCTGCGCTGATTTTCGAGAGCGAGACGACGATATGAAGAAGGCGAAGCCGAGCGTTCGGAAGACGGCGCGCACGCCCGCGAGGGGCGCCGCCAAGGTGGCCCGCGGTCCTCTCGCGGCACGTTCTCCTGCTGCACGGACCAAGGCCGCGGGACGTTCCGCCGCGAAGACGGTGCGCGGAGCGGGCAAGGCGCCGGTGCGCGCCTCCTCGAAGGCGACCCCGGCGAAGAAGCCGGCACGCGCTGCGGCGAAGCCCGTGGCGAAGGCTCCCTCCAAGCTCGCCGCGAAGTCGCGGGCGAAGGCTCCTGCCAAGGCGGCGAAGGCCCCTGCGAAGGCGACAGCGAAGGCGACAGCGAAGTCGAGAGTCGCCAAGGCCCTCGCCCCCGTGAAGAAGGCGGCGGGCAAGGCGATGGCGACCGCGCGCAAGGCCAACAAGGCGATCAAGTCGGCGCCGGCCCGCAAGGCCGCCGCGTCCACCCGCACCTACGAGAAGGGCGCGCTCCGAAAGGTCGCGGCGGCGAAGAAGGCGTGGGAGAAGGGCGCCCTCGCCAAGTCGAACGCGCGGATGAAGCAGCGCCGGGAGGCCTTCGCCACCGACTCGGGCATCCCCATCCCCGACCTGCTCACCCCCGCAGACCGCGCGGGCGAGGACTACCTGCGCGACCTGGGCTTCCCCGGCGAGTTCCCCTTCACCCGGGGCCCGCAGGCGTCCATGTACCGCGGCCGCACCTGGACCATGCGCCAGTTCGCGGGCTTCGGCACGCCTGCCGACACGAACAAGCGCTTCAAGTACCTCCTCGAGCACGGCATGACCGGCCTGTCGACGGCCTTCGACATGCCGGCCCTCATGGGCTACGACGCCGACCACCCCATGAGCCGCGGCGAGGTGGGCAAGGAAGGCGTGGCGGTCTCCAGCCTCGCCGACTTCGAGATCCTCTACGGCGGCATCCCCCTCGACCAGGTCACCACCTCCATGACCATCAACGCGAGCGCCATCTACGCGCTCGCCTGCTACGTGGTCACGGCGGAGAAGCAGGGCATCGGCCCCGAGAAGCTCGGCGGCACGATCCAGGCGGACATCCTCAAGGAGTACATCGCGCAGAAGGAGTGGATCGTCCCGCCGCGCCCCGCCGTGCGGATCGTGATCGACATGATCGAGTGGGCGTCGAAGCACATGCCCAAGTTCAACCCGATCTCGATCTCGGGCTACCACATCCGCGAGGCGGGAGCGACGGCGGTGCAGGAGCTCGCCTTCACGCTGGCCGACGGCATCGGCTACGTGGAGGAGTGCGTCGCCCGCGGCATGAACGTGGACGACTTCGCGCCGCGCCTCTCGTTCTTCTGGGACGTGCACAACGACTTCTTCGAGGAGGTCGCCAAGTTCCGCGCCGCCCGCCGCATCTGGGCGCGGGTGCTGCGCGATCGCTTCGGCGCCAAGGATCCCCGCTCGTGGATGCTTCGCACCCACGCGCAGACCGCCGGCGTTTCGCTCACGGCGCAGCAGCCCTACAACAACGTGGTCCGCGTGGCGCTGCAGGCGTTCGCCGCCGTCCTCGGCGGCACCCAGTCGCTGCACACCAACTCGCTGGACGAGACGTACGCGCTGCCCACCGAGGAGAGCGTCACCATCGCGCTGCGTACGCAGCAGATCATCGCCAACGAGTCGGGCGCCGACCGCGTCATCGATCCGCTGGGCGGCTCCTACTACGTGGAGTACCTCACCGACGAGATGGAGAAGCGGGCGATGGAGTACATCGACCGCATCCACGACATGGGCGGCATCATCCGCGCGGTGGAGGAGGGGTACCCGCAGAAGGAGATCGCCGAGTCCGCGTTCCGCCACCAGAAGGAGGTGGAGAGCAAGGACCGCATCATCGTCGGCATCAACGCCTTCCAGTCCGACCGCGACACGCCGATCGACCTGCTGAAGATCGACGACGCCCTCGCGCACGACCAGATCGAGCGGGTGCGCCAGGTGCGCGCGACGCGCGATCCGGCCAAGTGGGAGCAGGCGATGGCGGCGGTGGAGAAGGCCGCCGAGAGCGGCGAGAACCTCATGCCCTCCGTGCTCGACGCCGTCCGCGCGTACGCCACCTTGGGCGAGGTCTGCGACGTCTTCCGGAAGGTCTTCGGCACCTACCGCGAGGCCGGTCGGTTCTAACGTTT
>Ga0182736_1001870_pt1 | contig 18130 bp, 7 predicted proteins | sample eDN5th30CKraftBY_FD_128882 | JGI IMG/M metagenome (GOLD analysis project Ga0182736, IMG submission 128882) | Enriched backyard soil microbial communities from Emeryville, California, USA - eDNA 5th pass 30_C Kraft BY (version 2) (version 2) | ecosystem: Environmental > Terrestrial > Soil >... | reverse complement strand
CGCCGCCGCGGGCCCACCCGCCCCGGGCGTTACCGCCGAGACGCTCGCGGCCCTGTTCGGCGAGATCCTCGACGTCCCCGTCGGCGTCGACGACGACTTCTTCGCCGCGGGCGGCGACAGCATCATCGCGTTGCAGCTGGTCAACCGGTGCAAGCGGCTGGGTCTGCGGATCGCCCCGCGCGACGTCTTCGCCCACCGCACACCCGCCGCGCTCGCGGCGCTGGCCGCGCCCGGCGGCGGCGCGGCACCGCCGTCGCACGACGACCGGCACGAGGACCGGCACGAGGACGACCCGGACGCGATCGGCCCCGTCATGCTGACGCCGATCGTGCACCGGCTGGCCGAGCTGGGCGGGCGCATCGACCGGTTCAACCAGTCGGAGCTGCTCGTCACCCCGGCGGGCGCGACACCGGAGCAGATCGGCGCCGTCGTCACCGCGCTGCTGCGCCGGCACGACGCGCTGCGGCTGCGGCTGTCGCGGCCCGCGCCGATGCTGTGGGCGCTGGAGACCGTGCGTGACCTGCCCGCCCTCGACGACGTGCTCACCGTCGTCGACGGCCGCGGGCTCCACCTTCCCGAGCTGCTGGGCACGGTGTCCGACGCGGCCGCCGACCGGCTGGCGCCGGACGCGGGCCGGATGCTCGCCGCGGTGTTCGTCGACCGCGGCGACGAGCCGGGGCGGCTCCTGCTCGTCGTCCACCACCTGGCCGTCGACGGGGTGTCCTGGCGCATCCTCGACGAGGACGCCCGGACGGCGTGGGAGGCCGTCGCGCAGGGCCGGGTGCCCGTGCTCGAGCCGGTCGCGACGTCCCTGCGCACCCACGCCCGGCTGCTCAACGAGTCGTCGGCGCAGCAGGAGCGGCTCGCCGAGTTCCCGCACTGGACCGAGGTGCTGGCCGCCGGCGCCGAGCTCGACCCGCAGCAGCTGCTCGTCGGGCGGACGATCGGCGAGACCCGCGAGCACCGGTTCCGGCTGACCGCGGCGCAGACGCAGCCGCTGCTCACGACCGTCCCGGCCGCGGCCCGCGCGGACGTCACCGAGACGTTGCTGACGGGCCTGCGCGTCGGCCTGTCCCGGTGGCGCGCCGCGCAGGGCGTCGCCGACGGGGACGTCGCCGTCGACCTGGAACGGCACGGACGCGACGACCTGCCGGGCGCCGAGGTCGACCTCGCGCGCACCGTCGGCTGGTTCACCAGCATCGCGCCCGTCCGGCTGCCGGTGCCCGACGGCGAGCCGCTCGACCGGGTCGGTGCCGTCCGCGACCGGCTGCGCGCCGCGCCGGACGGGGGCCGCGGCTACGGGCTGCTGCGCTACTGCAACGCCCGCACCGCCGCCGCACTCGCCCGGCTCGGACAGCCGCAGGTGCTGTTCAACTACCTGGGCCGGTTCGCCGCGGCGGGCGACGTCGTCGCGTGGGGCGCCGCACCGGAGAGCGGGGCGCTGCGCGTCGGCCCGTCGCCGGACATGGGCACGCCGTACCTGCTGGAGGTCAACGCCTACTGCGAGGACGGCCCGGACGGGCCCGAGCTGGAGGTCGTGCTCACCTACCTCGACGGCGGGATCACCGCGCCCGACGAGCTGGGCGACGCGTTCGCCGATGCCCTGCGCGAGCTGGCGGCCGCCGCCGGCGGCACCGCCCGGCTGACCCCCGCCGACGTCCACCACCGTGGCCTCACGGCCGCCGAGGTGGACGCCGTGGCGGCCGGGACGTCGGTCGCGGTCACCGACGTCTGGCCGCTGTCCCCGTTGCAGGAGGGCCTGTTCGTCCAGGCCGAGCTGGCCGCCGACGCCGACGTCTATCTCGCGCAGAACGCGTTCGACTTCGACCGGCGCCTCGACGCGGGACGGATGGCCGCGGCGTTCGAGCACGTGCTGGCGGCCAACGCGGCGACCCGGCTCGGCTTCACGACCGTCGCGGACGGGCGGCCCGTCGCCTTCGTCGGCGACGGGCTCGGTGCCCGGCTGACCGAGATCGACCTCGACGGTCTCGATCCCGACACCGCCGCCCGGCGGGTCGACGAGCTCACCGCCGCGGACCGCACGGAAGCGTTCGACCTGCGCCAACCGCCGCTGGCCCGGCTCACCGTGCTGCACCTGCCCGGTGGCCGCGACCGGCTGCTGTTCACCTACCACCTGCTGCTGTGGGACGGGTGGTCGCGCGAGCTGGTGCTCACCCAGCTCTTCGACGCCTACCGCGGCGAGCCGGGCCCGCCGCCGCGGGGACGGTTCACCGACTACCTCGACTGGATCGGTGCCCGCGACGCGGCGGCCTCGGCGGGGTTCTGGCGGGAGTCCTTCGCCGACCTGCCCGCACCGACGCTGCTGCGCCCCGACGCGGCGGGCAGCGAACCCGTGCTCGCGCAGCGGCTCTCGGTGGAGGTCCCCGAGGACGTCACGGCCCGTCTGACGGCACAGGCCCGCGGCGTGGGCGTCACCCTGAACGCGCTGGTCAGCACGGCGCTCGCGCTGGTGCTCGGGCACGCGACCGGCAGCAGCGACGTCGTGCTCGGCACCACGGTCGCCGGTCGCCCCACCGAGCTAGACGACATCGACGACGTCGTCGGCGTCTTCCTCAACACCGTGCCCGCCCGGGTGCGGCTCGACCCGGCGGCGAGCGTCGCGGACACGATGCGGCAGGTCCAGCGCGACCGCGTCGACGCGATGGAGCACGAGTACCTCGGGCTCGGGGACATCCAGCGGGCCGTCGGCCGCGGCCAGCTCTTCGACAACCTCTACGTCCTGCAGAATTTCCTCGACGACGACACGTTCTCCGACCTGGAGACGCGCAACGGCATCGTCGGGGTCGCGAGCGTCGACGCCACGCACTACCCGTTGACGTGGGTCGTGATGCCGGGCAGGCGGCTGTGGGTGAAGCTCGAGCACCGTCCCGATCTCGTCGACGCCACCGAGGCCGCGGCACTGCTCGGCCGGCTGGAGTCGGTGCTGACGTACCTCGCCGACGCCGATCTCGCGGGCTCGCCCCTCGCCGCGGTCCCGATCCCGGCCGACGACGCGCCCGCGGGCGCCGAGCGGCCGCTCCCCGACCGCACCATCGCCGAGCTGCTGGCCGAGCAGGCCGCCGCCACCCCCGATGCCGAGGCTCTGACCTGCGGTGACACGACGCTGACCTACCGCGAGCTGGACGCCGCGGTGTCCCGCACCGCCCGGCTCCTGGTCGAGCACGGCGCCGGTCCGGAGCGCGTCGTCGCGCTCGCGCTGCCCCGCTCGACCGACATGGTCGTCGCGCTGTTCGCCGTGCTGCGCACGGGCGCCGCGTACCTGCCGCTGGAGCTCGACCACCCCGACGAGCGGCTGCGCGGCCTCGTGGCGGACGCGGCCCCGGTGCTGCTCCTCACCACGTCCGCCGTGGCGCCGCGGACCGCGGGATGGGGCGTTCCCGTCGTGGACCTCGCCGTGAGCGGCTCACGAGACGGGGACGCGCCCGACGGCCCCGGCCCGCGCGGGCCGGGGCACCTCGACCACCCGGCCTACGTGATCTACACGTCGGGCTCGACGGGCAGGCCCAAGGGGGTCGTCACGCCGTACCGCGGGCTGACCAACATGCTGCAGAACCACCAGGAGTCGATCTTCGCGCCGGTCGTCGCCGCGGCCGGTCGCCGCCTGCGCATCGCCCACACCGTCTCGTTCTCCTTCGACATGTCCTGGGAGGAGCTGCTCTGGCTCGTCGAGGGCCATCACGTGCACGTGGCCGACGAGGAGCTGCGCCGCGACGCCACCGCGCTCGTCGCGTACTGCGCGCGGCACCGCATCGACGTCGTCAACGTGACGCCGACCTACGCCGAGGCGCTGCTCGACGAGGGGCTGCTCGCCGGCGTGCACCGACCGCCGCTGGTGCTGCTCGGCGGCGAGAACGTCCCCGAGCGGCTCTGGGCCACGCTGCGCGACACCGACGGCGTGCTCGGCTACAACCTGTACGGGCCGACCGAGTACACGATCAACACGCTCGGCGCCGGCACCACGGAGAGCGCGACGTCGACCGTCGGACGCCCGATCCACAACACGACGGCGCACGTGCTCGACGCGTGGCTGCGGCCGGTGCCCGTCGGCGTGCCGGGGGAGCTCTACATCGCCGGTGTCGGGCTCGCGCGCGGCTACCTGAACCGTCCCGGGCTCACCGCCGAGCGGTTCGTCGCCGACCCCTTCGTGCCCGGTGGTCGCCTCTACCGGACCGGCGACCTCGTGCGGGTGCGCGCCGACGGCAACATCGACTTCCTCGGCCGGACCGACGACCAGATCAAGATCCGCGGCCACCGGATCGAGCTGGGCGAGGTGCAGGCCGCCGTCGCCGCCGCGCCCGGAGTACGGCAGGCGGCCGTGCTGGCCGAACCCGACGGCGTGGGCGGCAAGCGCCTCGCGGCCTACCTCGTCGGGGAGGAGGCGGCACTCGACCCCGCGACGGTGCAGCGCGCCGTCAAACACGTGCTCCCCGGCCACATGGTGCCGACGGCCTGGGCCGTCACCGACGCGCTGCCGCTGACCGTCAACGGCAAGCTCGACACGTCCCGGCTGCCCGTGGCCGTGTCCGTCAGCAGCGGGGGACGCCCGCCGGCGACCGCCGCCGAACGCGCCCTGTGCGCCCTGTTCGGCGAGGTCCTCGACGTCCCGGCGGACGGTCCTGAGGCCTTCGGCGTCGAGGACGACTTCTTCGACCGCGGCGGCCACTCCCTGGTCGCGATCCGGCTGCTCGGCCGGATCCGCGCCGAGCTGGGCGCCGACCTCTCGCTGCGGGACCTGTTCGACGGCCGCACCCCCGAACGCGTCGCCGCCCGGATCGCCGGAACCGCCGCGGCAGGCCCCGCGCGCCCCGCGCTCGTCGCCACCGCGCCGGAGCCCGGCCGGGTCGAGCTCGCGCCGCGCTCGCCGTCGCAGGACCAGCTCTGGCTGCTGCACCGGCTCGACCCCACCTCGACGGCGTACCAGTACCCGCTGGTCCTGCGGCTGGCCGGGCACCTGGACCGGGCCGTCCTGCAGGCCGCCGTCGCCGACGTGGTCGCGCGCCACGAGGCGCTGCGCACCCTCGTCGACGACGCGGGCCAGCACGTCCTCCCCGCCGCGGACGTGCCCGTCACCGACGACGTCGCCGACGCCCTGCACCGGCCCTTCGACCTGGCCGCGGAGGTGCCGATCCGCGTCGCCGTGGCCGAGGAGTCCGACGGACACACGGTGCTCGCGCTGGTCCTGCACCACATCGCGATGGACGAGTGGTCCGACGGGATCCTGCTGCGTGACCTGTCGACGGCCTACGCCGCCCGGCTCGCCGGCTCGGTGCCGCAGTGGGCGCCGCTGCCGGCGCGCTACGCCGACTACGCGCGCTGGCAGGCCGAGCTGCTCGGCGACCCCGACGACCCGGACAGCGGCCACGCCGCGGCCGTCCGGTTCTGGCGCGAGCAGCTGCGCGGGCTACCGACCGACATCGACCTGTCGGGCGTGCTGCCCGCGGACGCCGGTACCGCGACGGGCGGCGCCGTGGAGGCCGACCTGCCGGCCGACCTCGTCCGACCGCTGCGTGAGCTCGCGGCGGGCGAGTCCGCCAGCCTGTTCATGCTGCTGCACGCGGCGCTGTCGGTCCTCCTGCACCGGCTCGGCGCGGGCGACGACATCGCCATCGGCACCCCCACGTCCGGGCGCACCGAGCCGGAGCTCGCCGAGCTCGTCGGCTTCTTCGTCAACCCGGTGGTCCTGCGGGTGGGGCTCACCGCCGGCGAGACGTTCGTCGAGCTGCTGCGGCGGGTGCGCGCGGGTGACCTGGCCGCGTTCGAGCAGGCGACGCTGCCGTTCCCGCGGGTGGTCGAGGCGGTCAACCCGCCCCGCACCGCCGGCCGCAACCCGCTGTTCCACGTCATGCTGGGCTACCTCGCCCAACCCGGTGGTGAGCCGGCGGTGTGCGGGCTGCCCGCCCGGTGGGCGGCGCAGTCGCAGGTCGGGGCCAAGTTCGACCTCGACGTCACCGCACTCGACCACGGCGACGCTGGCGTCACGCTCGTCGTGGAGTGGGGGCCCGGCCTGGGCGACCGCGCCGCCGCCGACCGGCTCGTCGAGCGGTTCGTCGGGCTGTTGCGCGCGGTGGCGGCGGACCCCGACGTCGCCGTCGGCCGGATCGACGTCCGTACCGACGACGAGCGGGCGCAACCCGGCGTCCTCGTCGGGCCGGACCGGTCGGGCGGGGTGGCCGTCCCGCAGCTGCTCGAGGCCGTCGCCGCCGACCGGCCGGACGCCCCGGCGCTGGCGACGACGGCAGGCAGGTTGACGTTCGCGCAGCTCGCCGACCGGGTGGGCCGGATCGCGACGCTGCTGCGCGGCAGGGGTGTCGGGCCGGAGGTCGTCGTCGCGCTGGCGCTGCCGCGTGCCGAGACCGTGCCCGCGCTGCTGGGTGTCCTCGCCGCGGGCGGCACGGCGCTGCCCCTGGACGTCCGGCAGCCCGAGCAACGGACCCGCTTCGTGCTCGACGACGCGCGCCCGGCACTGGTGGTGACCACCGCGGAGTGGGCCGGGACCGTCCCGGACACCGGGGTGCCCAGGCTGCTGCTGGACCGCGAACCGCTGCCCGCCCCGACGGCGCCGCTGGCGCCGCATCCCGACTCGGCGGCGTACGTGATCTACACGTCCGGCTCGACCGGCCGGCCGAAGGGCGTGACCGGCCTGCACCGTGGGCTGGCCAACCTCTACGGGTCGCACCGCGCCGACCTCGTCGGGCCCGCCCAGGCCCGGCTCCGCCGCGACCGGCTGCGGGTCGCGCACGCCGCGTCGTTCACCTTCGACGGCGCCTGGGACCCGCTGATGTGGATGCTCGCCGGGCACGAGCTGCACGTGCTCGACGAGCAGCTGCTGCTCGACCCGCCTGCGCTGCGCGCCCACGTCGCCGAGCACGACGTCGACCTCCTCGACCTCACCCCTACCTACCTGCGCGAACTGGCGGCGCTCGGGTTCCTGGAGCCGGCGGCTCGGCGGCCGGGGGTGGTCGTCGTCGGCGGTGAGCAGCTGCCGGCCGTCCTGGCCGAGCAGCTGCGCGCGCTGCCGGACGTCGAGGTCCACGACCTCTACGGGCCCACCGAGTTCACCGTCGACGCCTACGGCTGGCACAGCGTGCCCGGCGACGGTCCCGGGACCGACACCCGGACCGAGACCGCAGGGCCGGTCGCCAACACCCGCGCCCTCGTCCTCGACGACGCGCTGCTGCCCTGCCCGGTCGGGGTGCCGGGCGAGCTGTACCTGGCCGGGGCCGGCCTGACCCGCGGCTACCTGCGCCGTCCCGGGCTCACCGCGGCCCGGTTCGTCGCCGCCCCGGACGGCAGCCGGATGTACCGGACCGGTGACCTCGTCCGGCGCGGACCGGACGGGCGTCTCACCTATCTCGGGCGCACCGACGACCAGGTCAAGCTGCGGGGGCTGCGCATCGAGCCGGGCGAGATCGAGGCCGCGCTGGCCACCCATCCGCAGGTCGCGCACGCCGCGGTGGTGGTGCGTGAGGACACTCCGGGCAGGCCGCTGCTCGTCGCGTACGTGGTGCCGGCAGGCGGGGAGGTGCTCGCCGCGGCGGCGCTGCGGGCCCACCTCGCGGCCCGGCTGCCGGAGCAGTGGCTGCCGACGGCCTACGTCCCGGTGCCCGAGCTGCCGCGCACGTCGTCCGGGAAGCTCGACCGGGCCGCGCTGCCCGCGCCGCTCGCGGCCGCGAGCGTCGGCAGGCCGGCGGCGACGCGGACCGAGCGGGCCCTCGCCGTGCTGGTCGGCGACCTGCTGGGGATCCCGGCGCCCGGCGCCGACGAGGACTTCTTCGCGCTCGGCGGGCACTCGTTGATGCTCGTCGGCCTGGCCGCGGCGATCCGCCGCGAGCTCGGCGTGGAGGTGACGATCGCGGAACTGTTCACCGCGCCGAGCGTGGCCGCGATGGCCCGGCTCGTCGACGGCGACCGGGGCGGTGCCGACGCACTCGCCCCCGTCCTGCCGCTGCGCGTCGGGGGCTCGGCGCCGCCGCTGTTCGTGCTCCCGCCCGCGTCGGGTCTGACGTGGCAGTTCGCCGCACTCAAGCGGCACCTGCCCGACGACGTCCCGCTCTACGGGTTGCAGGCGCCGCGGCTGTCACGGGCGACGGACCTGCCGACGACCCTCGCGGCGCTCGCCGACGAGCACGCGCGGCACGTCACCGAGATCGCGCCTACCGGCCCGGTCCGGTTGCTGGGCTGGTCGTTCGGCGGGTTCCTGGCGCACGAGCTGGCGTGCCGGCTGCGCGCCGCCGGTCGCGAGGTGACGTTCGTCGGCATGCTCGACGCGCACCGGTCCGGCGGCACGTCGTCGACGGACCTCGGCGGGCTGCTGCGCGAGCTGGGGCACGAACCGCCGGCCGGTGCCGAGCCGGGCCTCGACGACGCCGTGGCGCTGCTGCGGGCCGGTGGCGACGGTGTGGCCGCGGTGCTGACCGACGAGCAGGTCGCCGCCGTCGTCGCGAACTACCTGGACAGCGACCGGATGATCGACTCGGCGCGGCCCGGCGTGCTCGACGCCGACGTGTTCTTCGTCGACGCCACGGTGCCCGAGCAGGGGTTCTCGGGGTCGGCCTCCGCGGGCTGGCGCGACCACGTCCGCGGCGAGCTGCACGTCGAGCAGGTGGCCTGCGGACACTCCCAGCTGCTCGACCATGCGGTGCTGGCGCAACTGGCCCCGGCCCTCGCGGCGGCGCTCGCGACGTGAGCCGGCGGGCCGCGACACGAAACGGGAGGGGGCTCACGCCTCCTCCCGTATTCAACGTATATCGCGTCGGGGGGCTTGCGGCAAGACCCCCGACGTGGTTCAGACTCGTCGCCCGACGTCGGGATATGCGCTGATCAGCAGCCATACCGGCGTCGCGGAACGGGGGATTCGTGATCGACGTGATCGTCGCGGGCGGCGGGCCGACCGGGATGATGCTGGCGGGTGAGCTGAGGCTGCACGGGGTGCGCGTGCTCGTCGTGGAGAAGGAGCCGCAGCCGCCGCTGATGGTGCGGTCGCTGGGCCTGCACGTGCGCAGTATCGAGATCATGGACCAGCGCGGGCTGCTGGAGGTGTTCCTGGAGCACGGCACGACCTACCCGCTCACCGGCTTCTTCGCCGCGATCCCGGCGCCGGAGCCGCCGCAGCTGGACACCGCGCACGGCTACGTCCTCGGCATCCCGCAGCCGACGACCGACCGGTTGCTGGCCGAGCACGCCGCCGGGGCCGGGGCCGAGATCCGGCGCGGCGTGGCGGTCGTCGGGCTGAGCCAGGACGACGAGGGGGTGACCGTCGAGCTCTCCGACGGGACACGGGAGCGGGCGCGCTGGCTCGTCGGGTGCGACGGCGGCCGCAGCACGGTGCGCGCGCTGCTCGGCGTCGCGTTCCCGGGGCAGCCGAGCACCGTCGAGACGCTGCTGGGCGAGATGGAGGTCGGCGTGCCGCCGGAGGAGGTGGTCGAGGTCGTGACGCAGGTGCGCAGGACGCAGCTGCGGTTCGGCCTCGGCCCGGTCCACGACGGGGTGTACCGCGTCGTCGTGCCGGCGGGCGAAATGGCGGCGGACCGCTCGGTGCCGCCGACGATGGACGACTTCCGCGCGCAGCTGCGGGCCGTCGCCGGTACCGACTTCGGGGTGCACTCGCCGCGCTGGCTCTCGCGCTTCGGCAACGGGACCCGGCAGGCGGAGCACTACCGCGACGGCCGCGTGTTCCTGGCGGGCGACGCCGCGCACACCCACCCGCCGACCGGCGGTCAGGGGCTCAACATGGGCCTGCAGGACGCGTTCAACCTGGGCTGGAAGCTCGCCGCCGCGGTCGCGGGCTGGGCGCCCGACGGGCTGCTGGACACCTACGAGTCCGAGCGGCACCCGGTCGCGGCCGCCGTGCTGGACAACACCCGGGCGCAGATGGAGCTGATGTCCACCGAGCCCGGCGCGCGGGCGGTGCGCAGGCTCGTCGAGGAGCTGATGCGGTTCGAGGAGGTCAACCGGTACCTGACCGAGAAGATCACCGCGCTCGACGTCCGATACGCCGTCGGGGAGGGGCACGACCTGCTGGGCCGACGCCTGCGCGACCTGCAGCTGAAGCGCGGGCGGCTCTACGAGCTGACCCGGGCGGGCCGGGGCCTGCTGCTCGACGGGACCGGCGCGCTCTCCGTCGACGGGTGGGCCGGTCGCGTGGACCACGTCGTCGACGGGAGCGAGGAGCTCGACGTGCCGGCCGTGCTGCTGCGCCCCGACGGCCACGTGGTCTGGGTGGGCGACGACCAACGGGACCTCGATGACCACCTGCCCACCTGGTTCGGTGCGCCGGCCGCCTGAGGCACCGCGGGGCGGTCGGGTCCGCTGCCGCAGGCCGCGGCGGCGGACCCGATCCGCCCGGGTCAGCCCGCCATCGCCGCGAACATCCCGGGTTCGTAGGACCCCGCGGGGGTGCGGGCGATGACGTTGATCCGGTTCGCGGCGTTGATCAGCGCGACGAGGCAGACCAGCGCCGCGGCCTGCTCGTCGTCGTAGTGCTTGCGCACCAGGGCCCATGTGTCGTCGGAGACGCCCGTGTGGGCGTCGGCGAGCCGGGTGCCCTCCTCGGCGAAGGCCAGCGCGGCACGCTCGGCGTCGTCGAACACCGTCGCCTCGCGCCACGCGGCGACCAGGTGCAGCCGCTGGGCGGTCTCGCCGGCGGCCGCGGCGTCCTTGGTGTGCATGTCGGTGCAGAAGCCGCAGCCGTTGATCTGGCTGGCGCGCAACGACACCAGCTCCTGGGTCGACTTCGGCAGCGAGGAGTTGGCGATCACCAGCGAGGCGTTGGCGAAGCGCTTGCCGAACGCGGCGGCGGTCCGGTCGGCGAAGAGATCGATCCGGGGTTCCATGGTGTGGCCTCTCTCGTTGTCGTTCCTGACGCACACCAGATGCCGGCCGGGCCGCCCGCGTGACAGGTGCCGGGGGTGACACGCGTCACGTCACACCAGGGTGGGGTCCGGTGTCTCCTGGGCGACAGTCCACTCCGACCGGAGGGGGAGCCACGTGGAGCCCGACGCTGCGACCGCCGCATTCGTCGCGCATCGCAACCTGCTGTTCACCGTCGCCTACGAGATGCTCGGGTCGGCCGCCGACGCCGAGGACGTCCTGCAGGAGACGTGGTTGCGCTGGGTCGAGGTCGACCTCGCGACCGTGCACGACCAGCGGGCCTACCTCGTGCGGGTCACGACCCGGCAGGCCCTGAACCGCCTGCGCACCATGGGCCGTCGCAAGGAGTCCTACGTCGGGCCGTGGCTGCCGGAGCCGCTGCTCACCGCCCCCGACGTGGCCGAGGACGTCGAGCTGGCCGAGAGCGTCTCGATGGCGATGCTGCTCGTCCTGGAGACGCTCGCCCCCACCGAGCGCGCGGTGTTCGTGCTCCGCGAGGTGTTCGGGCTGGAGTACGACGAGATCGCCGACGCCGTCGGGAGGACCCCGGCGACGACCCGCCAGATCGCCCACCGGGCGCGGGCCCACGTGGCGGCGCGGCGCCCCCGCAGCGTGGTCTCCGAGGCGGAGACCCGTGACGCACTCGAGGCGTTCCGGCGGGCCGTCGAGACCGGCGACCTCCAGGGGCTGCTCGACCTCCTCGCCCCGGACGTCGTCCTGCTCGGCGACGGGGGCGGGATCAAGCAGGCCGTGCCGCGGCCGATCGTCGGCGCCGACAAGGTGGCCAGGCTGCTCATCGGCGGGCTCGCCCGGGTGGCCGGGGGCATCACGATGGAGCCCGTGCAGGCCAACGGCCGTCCCGCGCTGGTGGTGCGGCTCGATGGTGAGCTCGACAGCGTCGTCGCGGTGCGTATCGACGACGGCCGCGTCACCGGCCTCTACGCCGTGCGCAACCCGGAGAAGCTGTCGCACATGGACCGCGAGACGGCCCTGCGGCGCTGAGGCCCCGGCGGGCCGCGGTGGAGGTCAGCCCAGGGTGGCCTCGTCGCCGACGCGGATCGTGCCGCCCCGGACCACCTCGGCGTAGCAGCCGGCGCACGGCAGCGTCCCGAACCCGGGGACGTCGACGCGGTTGGCCGCGAGCAGGGCGCGCACCGCCTGCGGGGACCGGCCGAGGTCGCCGTGTTCGAGGGTCGGCACCGAGCAGCGGGGCGTCGGTAGCACCAGCCGCAGGACGACGTCGTCGCCGATCCGCAGCTCGCGGCCGAGCCAGGAGTTCTCGACGAACGGCGGCGTCCCAGGCGGGGTCTGCAGCACGAGGTTGGGCCGGTACCGGACGTGCTCGACGCCGATCTCGTCGAGCGTCGCGCTGGAGATGAGGTGCACCGGCGCGTAGTCGACGAACGTCGCCGCGGGGGAGCCCTGCCCGATCTCCAGCGTCTCCGCGTGCACGGCCGCCTCGACGCCCTCGGCGAGGACGTCCTCCGGGTCCGGACGTTCCACGGTCGCGCCGTCGGGGCGCTCGGTCGCGACGCGTACCACGCGTCCCAGCTCGGCGGAGAGCTTCTCGTCGACCCCGGCGGCCGTCGCGTCGAGCGCCCACCCGGACGGCGAGGTGATCACGACGCCGTCCCCGCGGACCGACGCCGTGTACTTCAGCAGGTGCCGCCACAGCCGCGGGTGCTTGGCAGTGGCGACGAGGCCGGTGTCCTGATCGATGACGGCAACCCTGCGGTCGCGGGACACGCCCGCCTCGTCCAGCCGCGCCTCCGTGACCTGCTCGCCGAGCATCGACTTCACGGGATAGCGCCACATCGTGGTGACCTGCATCCGATCACCGTCGGTCACCGGGTGGCGACTTGTCAAACGTACGACCGCCCGTCGCGCGCGCCGGAGTCCCGGTTCCGATGATCGCGTCGGCCCCGGGCGATACGGTCGGATCATGCCGGGTCGTCCCTTCTCGCCCGTCGGGCGGCGCGCGTGGTGACCACGATCGACTCCGGCGGCAGGCTGTCCTCACGCGCGCTCAACCGCGCCGCGCTCGCCCGCCAACTCCTGCTCGACCGCGCCGACATGCCGGTCCTCGACGCCGTCGCGCACCTCGGCGGCCTGCAGGCGCAGGAGCCGCAGGAGCCCTACATCGGGCTGTGGTCGCGGGTGCGTGCCTTCGACCCCGCGACGTTGTCCCGGCTGCTCCTGGACCGGCGCGTCGTGCGGACGACGCTGATGCGCCGCACCATCCACCTCGTCACCGCCGAGGACGCGCTGGGCTGGCGGGCGCGCCACGACGCGATGCTGCGCCAACGGATGCTCGGGGCATACCGGCGCGAGCTCGAGGGCATCGACCTCGACGAGCTCGCCGCGGCCGGCCGGGAGCTGACCGCCGACGGGCGGCCGCGGACGCAGTCGGAGATCGGCAGCGCGCTCGCGCGACGCCGGCCAGGGCCCGGCCCGCGCGTCCTGGGCGAGGCCGTCGCGTCGGTGCTGGTCCCGATGGTGCAGCTGCCCCCGCGCGGTCTCTGGCGCGAGTCCGCGGGCGTGCGGCACCTCCCGCTCGCCACGTGGCTGGGCCGGGAGCCGGACCCGCCCGCACCTGAGGGGACCGACCCCGTCGGGGAGCGGCTCGTCCGTCGGTACCTCGCGGCCTACGGGCCCGCGGCGTCGGCCGACCTGCGGGCCTGGTGCGGTCTGGCCGGGCTGCCCGCCGCCGTCGCGGCCGTCCGCGCCGAGCTGGTCTCCTTCCGCGACGAGCGCGGCCGCGAGCTGCTCGACCTCCCCGACGCGCCGCGGCCCGATCCCGACACCCCGGCCCCCGTGCGGTTCCTGCCGGCCTTCGACAACGCGATCCTCGGCTACGACGACCGCAGCCGGATCGTCGACGACGCGCACCGCGGGCTCTCGGTCGCGGGGCAGCGTGTCGTCCTGGTCGACGGCCGGGTCGCGGCGACCTGGGCCGTCGAGGCGTCGACGGTCGTCGTGAACCCGTTGCGCCGCTTCACCCGCGCCGACCGGGCGGCCGTCGCCGAGGAGGCCGGGGCGGTCGCCGGGTTCCTGTCCGACGGCCAGAGCCGGCGGGTCCGGGTCGCGGCGTCACCGCGCTGACGACCCCGGGACGTGCGACGACCCCGCGCGGGCACGGGCCGCACGGGGGCGTCGCTCGTCGAGCCGGATGTCAGCTGCTCTTCCACGTATCGGCGAACCAGAGCTCGCTCGACAGGTAGCGCTCGACCCCCTTCACGTTCGGCCGGGCGATGGCCGCCTTCGCGGCGCGGGCCATCCACAGCACGGGCAGGTCGGCGTTGATCAGCTCCTGCGCCTGCTGGTAGTCGCTCGCCCGCTCGGCCGGGTCGGACGTGCCGACGGCGTCGTCGAGCAGCGCGTCGACCTTCGGGTTCGAGTACTTCCCGTAGTTGTTGATACCGCCCGTGTGGAACTGGTTGAACATGAACGGGTACGGGTTCTCGTACGGTCCGCTGATCCACTGGACCATCTGGAACTGCCCGCCCTGCACGACGGTGGTGATCAGTGTCGAGATGTCGTCGGTGTGGACCGTCGCGTCGATGCCGACGGCCGCCAGCTGGGCCTGCATGAACTGGCCGTACTGGATGTTGACCGCCGACGTGCCCTCCTCGATCTCCACCGAGGGGTCGCCGCCGCTCGCCTTGTAGTCGGCGACGAGCTGTTTGGCCTTGTCCGGGTCGTACTTCGGATAGGCGTCGGCGGCCTTGGCGCTGTAGTTGGGGTCGCCGGGCGCGAACGCCGTCGTCGCCAGCGAGCCGACGTTGCCGTACTGCGTGGCGTTGAGCGCCTTCGGGTCGATGGCCATCGCCACGGCCTGCCGCATCCGCGGGTCGTCGAACGGCGCCTTGTGCATGTTGAGGTAGAAGAACTCGCCGTCGCCGCCCGGGCCGTAGTAGGTGCGCAGGTTCGGGTCGGCCGACGACCGCTGGACCTCCTGGAAGAAGCCGCCGATGTCGAGGTCGATGTCGCCGTTGACGACGGAGGCGTAGCGGGTGTCGGTGTCCGACAGCGGCCGGAACTGGATCGCGTCGAGGTACGGCTTGCCCTTCTGCCAGTAGTTCGGGAACCGCTTGACGTCGATCTTGTTGTTCGGGATCCAGTCGACGAACTGGAACGGGCCGGCGCCGACGGGGTTGCGCCCGTAGTTCGCGCCCTCCTTCTGGATCGCCGTCGGTGACGCGATCGTGCCGAGGTTGCCCGAGGAGAACGGCAGTGCGAAGTCGACCGGGAAGGAGCCGACGGGCCGCTTCAGGTGGAAGGTCACCGTCAGGTCGTCGGTCGGGTCCATCGACGCGATGGGCTCGGTGTAGAGGTGGCCGAGCGCGGCGGGATTGGTGAGCTGCCGGTTGACGTTGAAGATCACCGCCTGCGAGTTGAACGGCGTCCCGTCCTGGAACGTGACGTTCGGTCGCAGCTTCAGCACCCAGGTCGTGCCCTGGTCCGGTGTGGTCATCGACTCGGCGAGGAACGGCTGTGGGTTGCCCGCCGCGTCCATCCGCAGTAGCGAGTCGTAGACGGCCGACGCGATCAGGTTGGAGCCGATCGTCGGGTCGAACGACCGCGCCTCGGTGTACATCCCGACGACCAGCGTGCCGCCCGGCGTCGGCGTGCCCTCGGTCTCCTTGTCCCCGCCGGTCGGGTGCGACACGTCGAGCCCGGCGTTGCCGGGTGCCTTCTCGGCGGTCGGGGAGCTGCCGCACGCGGCGAGCGCCAGCGCCGTCGCGACGGCCGCCGCGGCGAGCGCGACCGTCCTCGTTCTCCTGCGGACACGCACTGTGATCTCCTCGTCCGTGACGTCGTTGTACGGAACGGGGCCCGGTGAGCATTTCCCCGGGTCTTCGTCCGGAAATGCCGTGGGTCGGGGTCGGAACGTGTGCGCTCGGCGGCTCGACCGAATTGCGTTGCGCGTTGACCCGGTGAATGTGGCCGGGAAAACGATAACAGTGAGCGGGGCCACCCACAATGCGGAGCCGATCGAGCCCGAGACTTCGCCAAAGGGATGAAACGGTCGAAAGTGACTGCCATATCTGCAGGTGAGAGGACTGCTGCGCAGAACGGTGGGTCCCCGTGCAGCCAACGACAGGAATCCGTGCACGGATAGTCAGGTCCTTTGGCCGCCATCCTCCGGTCGCTCCACAATTGATGTTGCCGGATCTTCCCGGGAATATCCGGAACGCATTTATCTACGTGCGTCCGGGTGAAGACGGTGCCGCCGGCGCCCGGCGGGTCGGCGGCACCAGCGCGCGCCAGGACTTGCGTCCGGATCGCCCTGTTGCCGAGGATCGTCGCGGCGTCGACGCGCACCGGAGGTGGAGTGTGTCCGAAACCGTGTCCGACAGCCGAGCCGACGCCGCACGGCTCCTCGAGATCGTCAACAGCGCGTGGATGCCGCAGGCGTTGCGCGCCGCGGCCGAGCTGGGGGTGCCGGACCTGCTCGCCGACGGGCCGCGGACGGCGGCCGACGTGGCCGAGGCGACCGGGGCCCACGCCCCCTCCCTGCACCGGCTGCTCCGCGCCCTGGTGACGATCGACGTCCTCACCGAGGACGGCGAGGGCGGGTTCGCCCTCACACCGATGGGCGGGCTGTTGCGCGCCGACGTCGACGGCACCGTCCGGTCGTGGGCCATCTACCAGGGTCGCGACGTCTGGGACGAGTGGGGCCTGATGCCCGAGGCGGTCCGCACCGGGCGCAGCGGACGCGAGATCGCCCACGGTGCGGGCGGCTTCGCACCGTTGCGCGACGACCCACGCCGCGCCGCCACGTTCAACTCGGCCATGGCCGAGCTGACCCGGCTGTCGGCGCGGGCCGTCGTCGCGGGTCACGACTTCGGCCGCTACCGCCGCGTCGCCGACATCGGGGGCGGCTACGGCGAGCTGCTCGGCACGATCCTTCGCGCACACCCGGGAAGCACCGGAATCCTGTTCGACCTCCCGCACGCCGTCGACGCCGCGGCGGGGCACCTCGACGGCATGGGCGTCCGCGACCGCTGCGAGATCGTGAGCGGGAGCTTCTTCGAGGAGGTCCCCACAGGAGCCGACCTGTACGTCCTCAAGAGCGTCCTGCACGACTGGGATGACGACCGCGCCGCGGAGATCCTCGCCGTGGTGCGCCGGGCCATCGGTCCGGGAGCGCGGCTGCTTCTCGTCGAGCGGCTGATGCCCGACCGCATGCGCGCGGTCCCCGAGCACCGGCTGCTCGCCCGCGCCGACATGAACATGCTGGTCGCGCACGCCGCCCCGGAGCGGACCGAGGGCCAGTGGCGGGCCCTGCTCGGGTCGGCCGGGTTCGACGTCGTCGCCGTCACCCCCATCCCCGGCGCCGCCACGGCGATCGAAGCCGTGCCCGCGGTGGGTGGCGTTACCGGCCACGGCCGGTAACGCCACCCACGGGCCGGTTCAGCCCGAGCGGGTGCTCACGCCGCGACGAGGAGGGTCGCGACGGACGTCGCGTAGTCCCCGCCCATCCAGCCACCGGAGTTGACCGACAGGGCGTGCCGGACGCCCTCGACCTGCCGTGGACCGGCCTCGCCGCGGACCTGGCGGCCGAGCTCGGCGAGCTGCGCGAGGCCCGTCGCACCGAGGGCGTGGCCGCGGCTGAGCAGCCCGCCGTCGGTGTTGACGGGCGCGTCGCCGTCGCGCCCGGTCCGGCCTTCCAGCACGGCGGCGGCACCCTTGCCGGGCTCGGCGATCCCGACCTGCTCGTACTGGACCATCTCGGCGTAGGCGCAGGCGTCGTGCAGCTGGAAGACGTCGATCTCCGACGGCGCGAGTCCGCTGCGCCGGTAGGCCTGCGCCGACGCCCGCTCGACGACGGAGTCGCCCTCGCGGTAGCTGACCAGCGTCGACACCGCGACGCGGACCCGGTCGCCGGGGCGGGCGGCGGTGAACACGAGGGCGGCGGCGCCGTCGGTCAGCGGGGAGCAGGTGAGCAGCTTCAGCGGGTCGGCCACCGGCCGGCTGGCCTCGACGTCGTCGCGTGTGATCGGGGCGCGGAACTGGGCGTGCGGGTTGTCGGCGGCGAACCCGCGGTTCTTGACGGCGATCGCGGCGAGCGCCTCGGTGATGTCGCCGTGGGCGGCGGCGTAGGCCCGCGCGGCGGCGGCGTAGGCGCCCATCATCACGGAGCCGCCCTCGACGTCCTCGCCGTCGCGGTTCAGGGAGAGGTCGGTGCCGGACTCGATCGCGGCGAAGGAGCGCTGCTTGTCGGCGTGGAACAGCT
>Ga0182736_1001869_pt1 | contig 18144 bp, 23 predicted proteins | sample eDN5th30CKraftBY_FD_128882 | JGI IMG/M metagenome (GOLD analysis project Ga0182736, IMG submission 128882) | Enriched backyard soil microbial communities from Emeryville, California, USA - eDNA 5th pass 30_C Kraft BY (version 2) (version 2) | ecosystem: Environmental > Terrestrial > Soil >... | reverse complement strand
GCCGGTGATCAGGCCGATGGTGTGCGGCAGGAAGGGGAGCGGCCGTTTGAGCCGCGCATCGAACAACCCCTCGGCGTCCAGCAGTCGGCGCAACCGCTCGATGCGGGCCAGCAGTTCGCCGATTCCGACGGCGCGGATCTCGGTCAGCCGCAGTGAGAAGGTGCCGCGGGCGGTGTAGAAGTTGGGTCTTCCGCAGACCACCACTTGGGTGCCCTCGGTCAGCTTGACCGGGGCTGAAGCCACCAGTTCGGGGCTGCACGTCACCGTCAGCGACATGTCGGCGGCGGGATCACGCAACACCATGAACACCGTCCGGACCCCGGGGCGCAGGTTGATCTGGGTGAGTTGGCCCTCGACCCACACCGATCCGAGACGGTCGATCCAGCCCTTGACCCGGATGGCGACCGCGCGGACCGGGAACGGGTTCTCGGCAGAATTGCCCGGTGCGGGGGCGGTCACTTCGTCGTGGTGCGGGTGATCCTGTTGGCCAGCAACGTCTGGAAGGGGGCTCGGGCCTTGGTGGCCTCCTCATAGGCGAGCAGGGTCTCCAGCTCGTCGACGCTGAGCGAGGCCAGCCGGGCCCGCAGCTGGGCCAGGGTGAGGTTGCCGTAGTCGAGTTCGTCGACCAGGTCGGGGGTGGGCACCTGCGAGCTCGCGGCCTTGCGATCACCCGATGTGACATCGGTCTCGGCGGGCCGGTCGTCGGCGCTCTCGCTGAACGAGTACAGCGCGAAGCGGCCGTCGGTGCGGGGGCCGGAATCGGTGTCCTCGAAACCGTCGAAATCGGCCGCGTCGGCGCCGTTGAGGCCGTCCTCGATGTCTTCGTCGAAGGTGGCCCACTCCGGCTGCTCGTCCTTCGGCGGGAACAGCGACTCGAGGGTGGAGTCGCCCTTGTTGACCAGCTCAGCGATGCCCTGCTGCCAGCGCATCACGGCGTGCGCGGCCTGGCTTGCCAGCGTCATCGGGTAGGTCAGGATGGTTTGCGGGAGCTTCATCGTCTCCTCGACGGCGACGGTTGCCGCGCCGACCAGGAGACGGACTCCGAATGGTGCAGTAGCCATGGCCACCAGAGTGCCTTACCTGCCGGTCATCTCCAAGTACTGCCTGTCCAGCCGCGAGCTGGCGGTCCCGTGTCGCCAGACCGTACGCTGGTTGCCATGCCGCCGACCCTCGATACGGAGACCGCTGACCGTTCAGCCAGCGCCGGGGCGCCGGTCGCCGGCGCCCCCACCGGCAAGCGGGTGCTGTTGGCCGAGCCCCGCGGCTACTGCGCTGGCGTCGACCGGGCCGTCGAGACGGTGGAGCGGGCCCTGGAGAAGCACGGCGCGCCGGTGTACGTGCGGCACGAGATCGTGCACAACAAGCATGTGGTGGAGACCCTGACCAACAAGGGTGTGGTGTTCGTTCACGAGGCGGACGAGGTACCCGAGGGCGCGATGGTGGTGTTCTCCGCGCACGGGGTGGCCCCGACCGTCCACGAGTTGGCCGCCGACCGCAATCTGCGGGTGATCGACGCGACCTGTCCGCTGGTGTCGAAGGTGCACAACGAGGCCAAGCGGTTCGCCCGGGACGGCTACGACATCCTGCTGATCGGCCACGCCGGCCACGAAGAGGTCATCGGGATCATCGGCGAGGCCCCCGACGACGTGCAGCTGGTCGACGGTTTGGACGCCGTGGACTCGGTGCGGGTGCGCGACGAGAACAAGGTGGTGTGGCTGTCGCAGACCACGCTCAGCGTCGACGAGACGATGCAGACCGTGGTCAAGCTGCGTGAGCGGTTCCCCAAACTGCAGGATCCGCCCAGCGACGACATCTGCTACGCCACCCAGAACCGCCAGACGGCGGTCAAGGCGATGGCCCCGGAATGCGAGCTGGTGATCGTCGTCGGGTCGAAGAACTCGTCGAACTCCAACCGTCTGGTCGAGGTGGCGCTGGACGCCGGTGCCGACGCCGCCCATCTTGTCGACTACGCCGAAGACATCGACCCGTCATGGCTGGACGGCGTCGACAGCATCGGCGTCACCTCGGGCGCGTCGGTCCCGGAGATCCTCGTCCGTGGTGTGCTGGAGCGGTTGGCCGAGCACGGCTACGGCACCGTGTACCCGGTGGCCACGGCCAACGAGACGCTGGTGTTCGCGTTGCCTCGGGAGATCCGGCCGGACCGCCGTTAGCCGGTCAGATGTCGTACTCCCAGGAGTCGAGTTCCTCATTGCGCGGCTGACGGGGCCGGGTGCGTGGTTCCACGCCGGGCTCGTCGCCGGCACTGCCGCGGTAGCGCACCCGCGAGATCGGGTGGTGGGTGCTGCCGGTGCCGTTGCCGCGACCGGCGGTCGTGCCGGGCCGGCGCCGGGGTAGCGATTCGGGTGCCTCGGCGGGCCGATAACTGCGTGCGCGGGGATCCCGCTGCCTCCTCGGTGCCGGTTCACCGCGTCGCCGCGGCGGCTCGTCGTGCAGGTCGGGTGCCGGGCGTCGCCGCCGGGGCGGCTCGTCGCGCAGGTCGGGCGCCGGGCGTCGCCGCCGTGGGCGTTCGGTCACCGGAAGATCGTCCATCGGTGGCCGGACGTGCCGTGAGCGGGACGGGACGGAAGCCTCGGTGCCACGACGACGCTCGCCGGACCGCGCGGTCGACCGGCCCGGGGTGGTCTTGCGGGCGGCGCGACGAGCCTCCGGGGTCGCCCGCCGGGGACGGTCCCCGGGGCGGCGTTCGCGCTGGCTGCGGGAGGCCGGCGGCTCGATGGCGTGGGCGGGGTTGCGGTTGAGCGCCGCGGTGATCATGCCGCCCAGCTTGTGCAGCAGCGTGGGCCCGCGATTCGCGGGTTCGTCGTCGGCCGCGGGAGTCGCCGCGCCGTTCAGCATTCCGAGATACCAGCGGATCATTCCGATCAACAGCACGGCAGCCGCGGTGAACAGCATCAGCGGGAACCGCTCGATCAGCGGATATCCACAGTTGATGGCGATGGCCTTGAGCCCGGGGAAGCCGGCGCCGCGGAACCACCAGTAGGCGGCCGGCACGGTGCAGAACAGGATCAGCGGAGGCTGGATGACCGCCGTGAACACCGCCGATTGCTGCACCATGAGCACCGCCGCGAGGCAGCCCATCACATACAGTGCGGAAAAGACGGAGCTCAGTTCCTTCTCGCCGGAGCCGGCGTCGAACGCGACGCCGATGGCGGTCGCGACCACGGCCACCGCGATGGCGGCCCACCACGGAAAACCGGCTGCGTTGGGCAAAATCGAACGGTGGTCGGGCGCCACCGCCGATCTGCCCCGCTGTGCTGCCACACACTGACGGTACCGGCTGGCTTCAGAAGGCCCGCATGGCGGCACGCTCTAGACTTGGCTCCCTGTGAGCCTGAGCCTGGGAATCGTGGGGTTGCCCAACGTCGGTAAGTCGACCCTGTTCAATGCGCTGACCCGCAACGATGTGTTGGCCGCCAACTACCCGTTCGCGACGATCGAGCCGAACGAAGGCGTGGTTCCGCTACCGGACCCCCGGTTGGCCAGGCTGGCGGAGATCTTCGGCTCCGAGCGGATCCTGCCGGCGCCGGTGACGTTCGTCGACATCGCCGGGATCGTCAAGGGCGCCTCGGAAGGGGCCGGGCTGGGCAACAAGTTCCTGGCCAACATCCGCGAGTGCGACGCCATCTGCCAGGTGGTCCGGGTCTTCGCCGACGACGACGTGGTGCATGTGGACGGCAAGGTCGATCCCGAGGCCGACATCGAGGTGATCGCCACCGAGCTGATCCTGGCCGACATGCAGACCCTGGAGAAGGCGATCCCGCGCCTGGAGAAGGAAGCCCGCAACAACAAGGACCGCAAGCCGGTGCTCGAGGCGGCGGTGGCGGCGCAGCAGATCCTCGACAGCGGCAAGACCCTGTTCGCCGCGCGGGTGGACTCCGCGCCGCTGCGCGAGCTGAACCTGTTGACCACCAAGCCGTTCCTGTATGTGTTCAACGCCGACGAGTCGGTGCTCACCGATGCGACGCGGATCGCCGAACTGCGTGATCTGGTGGCTCCGGCCGATGCGGTGTTCCTCGACGCCAAGATCGAAGCCGAGCTCGCTGAACTGGACGAGGAATCGGCGATGGAGCTGCTGGAGTCGATCGGGCAGACCGAACGCGGTCTGGATGCGTTGGCGCGGGCCGGGTTTCACACCCTGAAGTTGCAGACCTACCTGACCGCCGGACCCAAGGAGGCCCGGGCCTGGACTATCCACCAGGGCGACACCGCACCCAAGGCGGCGGGGGTGATCCACACCGACTTCGAGAAGGGCTTCATCAAGGCCGAAGTGGTGTCGTTCGACGACTTGGTCGAGGCCGGGTCGATGGCCGCCGCCAAGGCCGCCGGCAAGGTTCGCATGGAGGGCAAGGACTACGTGATGGCCGACGGGGACGTGGTGGAGTTCCGGTTCAACGTGTAGTCGCCTTCATCAGTTGATGATCTCGTCGCGCTCCTGCGCTCGCAACGCGGCCAATCGGTCGCGCCACTCCTGCAGCGCCTCGGGGGACAGCCGCGTCCAGTCGTCGACTTCTTTGATGACACGGAGCGGCTCTGTGCTGCGGTAGGAGCGGGTCGGATTGCCGGGGAACTTCTTATCGGTGACGTTCGGATCGTTCTCGAAGGCACCGGTCGGTTCGACCAGATAGACCCGCGGCGTGCCGTCGCCGGCCGCGAGTTCGGCCGCCAGCCCGGCGCCGTCGCGCACGGCAGTGAAATAGATGTGGTTCATCACGATTTCGGGTCGGTAGTTGGAGCGGAATCCCGCGGTGAGTAGCTCGCCGGCCCGCAGTTCTGCCTTGGTTCCGTGGAAGAACGGGCCTTCATCCAGCACGGGATCCATCGCGTCAGGTTACCGGGCGTGGTTGGCCGCGAGATTGCAGCAGTGCTGGAAAAATCGCCGGATCACCTGCATGGCTTCACTTTCGCGGGAAAGAACGTCCCCGACGTGTGTCGTGCCGGTGACCTGACCGCAACCGGGGCAGAGGACGCTCGTCGTCATGGCGGTGGTTGAGGCGATCTACCTGGTGGCGGCGACGCTGTGGATTCTTGTGGTGACCGCGGCGGCGTGCGTCGGAGGCCGGTACTTCCTGAAGCTCCGCGCCCGGCGGCGTCGCATCAATCGGTTGGTCGGCGGTGTGCGCCTGTCGCTTGAGCGCGCCATGGGCCCGTATCGAGCTGTGGCGCGGCCGGTCCTTGCCGTATCGCGAGGACGGGTTGTCGGAGGTCGCGGCTAACGTCCCCGGCATGAAATTCGTCTCGACACGCATCATCACCGCCGACGTCAAGCGACTGGTCGGCTTCTACGAGCTGGTCACCGGCGTCTCCGCAGTGTGGGGCAATGAGCTGTTCGCCGAAATCCCGACACCTGTCGGCACACTGGCCATCGGCAGCGACAAGACGGTCCCGCTGTTCGGGGCCGGATCCGCCGAGCCGGGCGCCAATCGCAGCGCGATCCTTGAGTTCACCGTCGACGACGTGGACGCCGAGTTCGAGCGCCTCCGCGGGCAGGTGTCCGAGGTCGTGACCGAGCCGACGACCATGCCGTGGGGCAACCGCGCGCTGCTGTTTCGGGATCCGGACGGCAATCTCGTCAACCTGTTCACTCCGGTCACCGACCAGGCCAGGCTCAAATTCGCAATTTGATGGCCTGAACAGCTGGAATACCAATCGGTATACTCGCGTCATGGCCACGACGATCAAGGTGCCGGCCGAGCTGCGCGACCGGATCAACCGCGAAGCGCAGGAACGAGGCATAACTGCGGCCGGCTTCATCGAAGGGCTCGTCGATGGCTACGAACGACGCCGGCGCATGGAGGAATTCGGGCGGGCATTCCGCGGGGCGGATCGTGCCTACCGGGACGAGTTCCGCGAGTGGGACGTCGTACTGAACGACGTCTGACATGGCGAGCGAGTTGCGGCGGGGGATGGTGGTTTGGACGGAACTCGATCCCGTACGCGGGCGCGAGCAGGCCGGCCGGCGGCCGGCGCTCGTGGTCGCCAGCGATCTCTACCTCGAACAGGCTGACACCCTGGCAATCATCGTCCCGGCGACGACGAAAGGCCGTGGTTGGCCCAACCATGTGCTTCTGCAGGGGCCGGGTCTGACATTCGGCGGGCCGACGTTCGCCATGACGGAGCAACCGCGGACGGTCACGCGTGAACGAATCTTCGATGTTATCGGCACCGTTGGCAGCGCGACGATGCGTGAGGTCGACAGTTGGCTGCGCGACTTCCTCGGGTTGCCGTGATGCTCAGGCCCTACCGGCCCGCTACCAGATGACGGCGATGCCCGCGGCGGTCAGCACCAGTGCGCCGGCGGCGTAGAACAGCGGACGCGGCGCTTCCCCACCTGACTTGCGCTGGCGGGCCCGGCCGATCCCGAGCACAGCGCCCAGGGCGATCAGCAGCACCAGCTTGGTCCCGATCTTGGGGTAGTTGAGCACCACGTCGGCCGGCCAGGGCGCGGCCAGCGCAAGACCGGTCAGCAACGACAGCACCACGCCGTAATCCATCAGCGCGGTCAGCTGAAAGCGCCGTGCTGCGGCCTCGGCGGCCAGCGCCCCGAACGTCACCGCGAAGCCGACGATGTGCAGCAGAACTATTACGTGCCGTAGTACCTCCACGTCGCCCAGGCTAGCCCGCGACATGGGCGTGGGCCAACCCTCGGCACTCGGGCGGCCGCTACCCTTGACCGCCATGACCTCATCGACCACCCGCCTGGCCGCCGTCGTCGCCGCCACCAGTGACCCGGCCGCCGCCGATCCGGCCGGCTCCCAAGTCGTCTTCCGGGCCTCCGCGGTCGCCCACGACGCGGTCGCCAGCACGATCACCATGGGGCGCTACAGCGTCGAAGTCGACGAGCCGCCGACGCTCGGCGGCGAGGACACCGCCCCCAACCCGGTCGAGTACTACCTGGGTTCGCTGCTGTCCTGCCAGATCGTCACCTGGCGGTACTGGGCCGAGAAACTGGGCATCACCGTCGACGAGATCACCGGGCGCGCCGAGGGGGATCTGGACGTGCGCGGGTTCTTCGGCCTCGACGACGCGGTGCGCCCCGGCTTCAAGGAGGTGCGGGTGGTCATCACGGTGACCGGCCCGGAAACCGCAGAGTGCTACGCCGAACTGCACCAGGTCGTCGAAAAGCACTGCCCGGTACTGGATTTGACCACCAACGTCACACCGGTGCACAGCACTCTGGAAGTCGGGTAGCAGCCGTGATCTTCATCGTGGTCAAGTTCGCGATCAAGCCGGAGTGGGCTGAGCGCTGGCCGCAGCTGGTCACTCAGTTCACCGAGGCCACCCGCGCCGAGCCGGGCAACCTGTGGTTCGACTGGTCACGCAGCCTGGACGATCCGAATGAATACGTGCTCGTCGAGGCGTTCCGGGACGGCGCGGCCGGCAGCGCGCACGTCAACAGCGACCACTTCAAACGGGCCATGGCCGAGATGCCCCAGGCGCTGGCGTCGACACCGAAGATCATCAGCCAGCAGATCGACGCGACGGACTGGTCGCTGATGGGCGAGCTGACCGTCGACTAGGACGTGCCTAGCGCGCCACGACGATCTCCCGGCCCAGCTGATATCCCGGGGTCAGCGGCAGGATGTCACCGCTCCAGAACGACCCCGGATCGAACCAGTTCGCGTTCTTGTCGGTCGACAGCAGGCCCATCTCCTCGTAGGTGATGGCCACCGTCTCGGCGCAGTAGGCGGTTTGCAGCCCCACCTTGCTGCGGCGCGCCTTGCGGCGCTGGCTGATCTCTTGCACCTTGCGATCCAGAACCGGGATGCCGCGGGTCCAGTCGCCCAGCGTCGGGAGCCGGCCGCGCAACCACCGGCCGGTGAGCCGCGCCGTGGTGGGAAACGCGGTGCCGTCCATCCGGGCGATCGCCTGCAGCAGCCGGTCTTCTTGTTTGCGGGTGATGGTTCCGTGGAGCTGACGGAACCAGCACCGCTGCTCATAGCGGCCCATCCACTGTTCGACGGCGGCCCGGGCATCGTTGAGCTGCACCCCGCGGTGATTGGTGCCGGTCCAGTAGTCGAGCAGCTTGTCGCCGAGCTCGGCATGCCAGATCAGCGGCGGCAGGTCGTCGAGGGCGACCGTCATCCCGACGTGGTTCACCGGGGCGTTGGACAGGGTCTGGATGGCGCGGTCCGGCCCGGAGCGGCCGCGAAACAGCCAGATATCGCCGGTGCGGGTCTCGGCCAGCGCGCGCTCCAACGTCACGGTGTGTTCGTCCACGAATCAGCACCCTAGGGTGTGATCGTGCGCAGCATTTGGAAATGGATCGGCCTGGCGGGCGTCGTCGGCGTCGCCGCCGGGGGAGTGCTGGTGGCGCGAGACCAGCGACGGCGACGGGCGTACACGCCCGAAGAGGTCCGCGCCCGGCTGCATGAGCGGCTGGCCGAAGCCGGCGGTTGAGCGAGGCTCGACGAAGGAGAGGCGAAGCTGCGACCGCCGCAGGGACCCGGCGGCGACGAGTAGCGCAGACTACTCGTCCCCGACGTCCACCGCGTACAGGCGATGCGTGCCGGCGAAGCCCTTGAGCTCGGCGTCGCGGCCGGCGCCGACGGTGATGTCGTCGCACTCCTTGACCGCCTCGCGCACCGGCCCGCTGATCAGGATCTGGGCGCCGTCGGCGGCCGCGGCCACCCGCGCGGCCATCGCGACGTTGCGTCCGAACAGGTCGTCGCCGCGGCGCACCGAGCGTCCCATGTGGATCCCGATCCGGACCCGCAGCGGATGCGCCGGTTTGCGGCCCCGGCGCTGCTGCAGCGCGCGTTGGATGTCGATGGCGCAGCGCACCGCCTGCTCGGGCTGCGCGAACGCGATCATGTAACCGTCGCCCTGATTTTTGACCACGTGCCCGCCGTGCTGGCCGACCGTACGCTGCACCATCTCGTCATGCCGGGCGATCAGCTTCACCCAGGCGCGGTCGCCGATCCGCTCGTTGAGCGCGGTGGACTCCTCGATGTCGGTGAACAGGATCACCACGTGCCCGTCCGGGGTGAGGCGGGCCAGGTCGGGACGCTCCACCTCGGCCCAATCGGCGAGCTCTTCGATCGAGGACCGCACCGCCGCCCCGAACCCCTGTTTGCGCACCAGGTTCGCGGTCTGCCACACGGTTTTGACCGCCTCCCGACCGCCGGACAAAAGCAGGTTGCGGGTGTCGACGCGCTGTCGCAGCGTCTCGGCCTCGGCCCGTGCCCGGTGCAGCTGTCGGGTCACCACCGCCAGGGCGACGGCTTCGGCGACGACCACCGCGGCCAGCACGCCGGCCGCGAGCAGCGTCGGCGTCAGCCATTCGATCCCGAACATTCAGCTGGACACGAACTCGACGACGGCCGCGCTGAAGGCGTCGTTGTCGTCGCCGGCCGCGGTGTGCCCGGCCTCGGACAATTCGACGAAGCGCGTGCGGGGAACCTTGTCCAGGAAGTCTCTGACGCCTTCGGTGCTGACCACGTCGGAGAGTTTGCCCCGGATCAGCAGGATCGGGATCTGCAGGCCGATGGCGGCCGCCTCGATCTTCTCGGTGCGCAGCGCCGGATCATCCCCAGGCTTGGTCAGCAACGCCGGATCCCAGTGCCAGTACCACCGGCCGTCGCGGAACCGCAGATTCTTCTTCAGCCCCTCGGGGCTGCGCGGTTTGGTCCGGTGCGGCAGGTACGCCGCGACGGCGTCGGCGGCCTGCTCGAGCGAGTCGAAGCCGTCGACGTGGCTGAACATGAAGTCGCGGATCCGCGCGCTGCCGTCCTTCTCGTAGCGCGGCACCACGTCGACCAGCACCAGCTTGACCACCCGCTGCGGTCCGGCCTGGTCGGCGACCAGGATGCCGGTCAACCCGCCCATACTCGCCCCGATCAGCGCTACCGGGCGGTCGATCACCTCGATCACCGCGAGGGCGTCGGCGGCCAGTGTCTCGATGGCGTAGTCGGCCCCGGGTGAACGGTCGCTGTCGCCGTGGCCGCGGGTGTCGAGCGCGACGACGTGATAACCCCGGTCGGCCAGGATCTGACCGGTCTTGTGCCAGGAGTGCCGATTCTGGCCGCCGCCGTGCAGCATCAGGATCGTCGGGGTGGTGTCTGCGGCGACACCCCGGTTCCACTCGTCGGCGACCAGCGTGACTCCGTCAACGCCGGCGAATTCGACGGTCTGGGCTGTGCTCATCAGGAGATGGTAGACAGTGTGAATCATGGTGGGTGATGACATCGCCGACGTCGGACAGCGTCGCGCACTGATTGCAGGGCTGATCACGGTACTGGTCTTGGCGGGCCTGCTCGGCTGGCTCGGTGTTCGCGCCGAAGCGGCCCACAGCGCCGCCACCGGGCGGGAGATGTTCGTCCGGGTGGCTCGCCAGGCCGCGCTCGACCTGACCACGGTCGATTATCAAGACCCCGAGGGTGATGTGCGGCGCGTCCTTGAGTCGGCGACCGGCGAGTTCTATGAGCGGTTCTCCAGCCGCGCCCCATTGCTGATCGAAACCGTCACCCGGGAGCAGTCACAGGCGGTCAGCTCGGTGAGCGAGGCGGGTCTGGAATGGCAGTCCGGAGACGAGGCGCAGGTGCTGGTGGCTGTCAGTGTCGCCTCAAAGCACCTGGGCGGCCTGGAACTGCGGCCGCATGAACTGCGGATGCGGATGACGGTGCAGCGGGTGGGCAAGCAGGCCAAGGTTTCCGAAGTCGAGTACGTCATATGAGGCGGCTGGTCTACGGTGCGCTGCCGGGTCTGATTCTGGCGATGGCGATTGCCGCAGGATGGCTGAAGTGGTACGAGGGGGCGCAGCGGGCCGGTGAGTTGGCTCGCGCCGAAACCATCGATACCGCAAGTGAATTCGCGGTCAAGATGCTCTCGTTTCGGCCCGACACGATCGAGGGCGACCTGACCGGTGCGCAGCAGTTGATGACCGACGCCTTCCGGGACCGGTTCGCCCCCCGCGCGCGCGATCAGATCGTCCCGGATGCCAAGGCGCGCAACGTCACCGCGGCGGCCGAGGTCTCCGGTGCGGCCTCGGTGCGGGCGACGGGCGATCACGCCGCGGTGCTGGTCTTCGCCGACCGCACCGTCACGGTCGGCTCGGCCGAACCAGCCGAGGTCGACTCGAGCTACCTCGTGACATTGGACAAAGTCGACGGCCGGTGGCTGGTCGCAGATTTCGAGCCGGTCTGAGGAGCAGGCGATGAGTGAACCGCGCTGGATCGACGTCACAACGCCCGGGGTGGCGCTCAAAGCACTGAGCTGGGGACAACCGGGAAACCCGGTGGCGTTGTGCCTGCACGGTTTTCCCGACACCGCGTACGGATGGCGTCGGGTGGCGCCTCGACTGGTCGCGGCCGGATGGCATGTGGTGGCGCCGTTCATGCGGGGTTACGCCCCCTCGTCCATCCCCGAGGACGGCAGCTATCACATCGGCGCGCTGATGCACGACGCGCTACGCGTCTACGAGACGGTCGGGTCGACCGGCCGTGACGTGGTGATCGGCCACGACTGGGGTGCGATGGCGGCCACCGGGTTGGCCGCGATGCCGGACAGCCCGTTCACCAAGGCGGTGATCATGTCGGTGCCCCCGCCGGCGGCGCTTCGCTCGGCCGGCGCAACGGACCGCGTCGCGATTGCCGGCCAGCTGCCGGCGCAGATGGTGCGCAGCTGGTACATCGGCTACTTCCAACTGCCGTGGCTGCCGGAGCGGTCCGCCTCCTGGGTGCTGCCGCGGCTGTGGCGGCGATGGTCGCCGGGCTATCCCGCCGAGGAGGATCTGCGCCACGTCGACGCGGCGATCGGGACGCCGGAGGGCTGGCGTGCGGCGCTGGGCCCCTACCGGGCCCTGCGCAGTGTCCGGGTGCCGGACCGCTACGCCGATCTGCACCGGCACTGGCTGGAGCTGCCGCTGTTGCCGAGCCTGTACCTGCACGGTCGCACCGACGGCTGCATGTCACCGGCCTTCACGCGGTGGGTGGAGCCGGCGCTGCCGGACGGCAGTGCGGTGGCCGTGGTCGAACATGCCGGGCACTTCCTGCAACTCGAGCAACCCGACGAGGTGGCCGACCGGGTGCTGCAATTCCTGACTTGATGGGCCGGGCGACGCGGGGACACCCGATGGCCGCGATCGACGCCCAGTTCTACTGGATGTCGGCGAAGATCCCCAGCGACCAGTTCCTGCTCTACGCGTTCGCCGCAGTACCGGCCGATCTCGACGGCGCCGTCGCAGAAGTGCTCGAACGGGCGCGGGCGTGCCCGGAGCTGACCATGCGGGTCGAGGATGCCGGTCCGCTGCGCTACCCGCGGTGGGTGCCGGCGTTCGACCACATCGGCGCGGTCCGGCATCGGGTTGCCGACGACAGCTGGGCGGGTTGCCTGGACGCGCTGGTCCGCCTCACCGATGACCAACTCGACGTGGGGGCCGCGCCCTGGCGGCTGCACGTGTTCGCGCCGGTGCACGGTATCCCCGGCCACGGCGGCCCCGCCACGGTGGCCGTCCTGCAGGTAGCGCACGCGCTCGCCGACGGTGCGCGCGCTTCGGCGCTGGCCGCGTGGCTGTTCGGGCGTGCCGCGCCGGTCGCGGCCGTAGACACACCGAGCTCCCGCCTGCAGCCGGCCTTCCTGCCCTGGCGCGCCGTCGTCGCGGCCCGCTCCCACCGCCGCCGGGACCTCGACACCCGCGCCGGACTGCTGCCGCACCCGGTCGGCGACCGGCCGCCGCTGGCCACCAACAACCCGCCGGCCGGCCGCCGCGCGGTGCGCACGCTGGTGCGACGGCGAACCGAACTGAACGGGAACACGGTCACCGTGGCCGTGCTGTCGGCGGTGTCGGCGGCGCTGTCGCAGTATCTCGACGAGCCGTGCGACTCGCTGGGCGCCGAAGTTCCGATGGCCAAGTCCGGTGTTCGCCTGGCGAACAACCACTTCGGCAACATTCGGGTCGGGCTGTATCCGGGCTACGACCGGGCCGCCCGCATGGCGGCCATCGCCAACGACGTCGCCAACGGACGGCTTCGCAGCGGCCATCCCGCGTCGGTCGCCGCCGACCGGGCGTTCGCGGCGACACCGGCAGCGCTGTTGCGCTGGGGCGTCGAGAAGTTCGACCCGCAGACCCGGCCGGTGCGGGTGGCCGGCAACACCGTGGTGTCCAGTGTGTACCGGGGAGCGGCCGACCTGCGCTTCGGCGAGGCGCCGGTGTTGCTGACCGCGGGGTTTCCGGCGCTGTCGCCGGCGATGGGCCTCACCCACGGCGTTCACGGCATCGGCGACACCGTGGTGATCAGCGTGCACGCCGCCGAGTCGGCGATCAGTGAAATCGACGTATACCTACGATTACTGGATGCATCGTTGTAGGTTGGGCCACATGGTCACTGCTGCTGATGTCGCGTTGCTGATCTTGCGCCTGGTGCTGGGCGTGACGCTGGCGGCGCACGGTTTCAACAAGTTCTTCGGCGGCGGACGTATCCCGGGCACCGCGGGATGGTTCGAGAGCATCGGGATGAAGTTCGGCAAGTTCCAGGCGGTGACCGCCGCCACCGCCGAGATCGCGGCCGGGCTGGGATTGGCCGCCGGTCTGCTCACCCCGATCGCCGCCGCCGGATTCGTGGCGCTGATGTCGGTCGCGGTATGGACCGTGCACCGCGCCAACGGGTTCTTCGTGCTCAACGAGGGCTGGGAGTACAACCTGGTGCTGGCCACCGGCGCCGTCGTGGTGGCGATGCTCGGACCCGGCCGGCTCAGCCTGGATCACCAGATCTTCTGCCGCTGTTGGCTCAACGGCTGGACGGGCCTGCTGATCTCCGTCGGGCTGGGGCTGGCCGGCGCGATCGGTCAGCTGCTGCTCTTCTACCGGCCGCCGGCGGTCACCGGCGAGTAAGGCAGTCCGCTGCCGGCGTTCTCATCGACCACCACCCGCCGGCCGAGGAACGGGAACGCACGCTGCGGGCAAGCCTCGCGGTCGCAGATCTTGCATCCCGCGCCGATCGGCACCACCGTGGCCTGATCATCCAGGGCGACACCGGTGGAATAAACCAGTTTGTCGGCGTGCGCCAGATCGCAGCCCAACCCGACCGCGAAGGTCTTGTGCTGCCCCAGGTAGCCGCGTCCCTCGGGCGGCGTAGTGGTCGCGATCCAGAAGTACTTGCGCCCGTCGGGCATCTGCGCGACCTGGGTGATGATCCGGCCCGGCTGGCTGAACGCGTCGTGCACCACCCACAGTGGACAGCTGCCGCCTACCCGGCTGAAGTGAAAGGCGGTGGCCGACTGTCGTTTCGAGATGTTGCCGGCTTTGTCGGTCCGGACGAAGATGAACGGCACCCCGCGTCGGCCGGGACGCTGCAGCGTCGAGAGTCGGTGACACACCGTCTCGAAGCCGACCTCGAAGCGGCGTCCCAGCAGGTCGATGTCATAGCGCAACTCGGTTGCCGACCGGTGAAACTGCCGATACGGCAGTAGAAAAGCGCCGGCGAAGTAGTTGGCCAGCCCGATCCGGGCCACCCCGCGAGACTCCGGGCTCAACGACTCGTCTTGCGCCACGATGTCGGACAGCAGATCTGCCTGCGTCAGCAACGCCAGTTGGGTGGCGATCTGGAAGGCGCGCTGGCCCGCCAGCAGCCAGTGCGCGATGCGCAGCACCCGGGTGGCCGGGTCGAGGAGGCGTTTGGTCCCCGCGGGGAGGTCGTCGACGATGGCGACCGTGATGCCGAAGTGTTCGGCCAGCAGCGCCGACAGCTGAATATCCAAGCCGCCGAAGCGCATTCCGGTATCGATGAACAGCTTCTCGGCGGCGTTGTCGAGTTCGGCGATGTAGTTGCTGCGATCGTAGAAGAAGTCCCGAACCTCCTCGAACGGCATGGGGTGGGCCACGGGCTGGGCCGCGTCGCCCGACATTCGTAACCGGTAAGATTCCAATTCCTCGGTGGCGCCGCGTAGTTGGCGGTGCATGGTCAGCAGGCTGTTGCCGATATCCGGCATGCGCGCGACCAGTTCCTCGATCTGGCTGTCGCTGGCGGCGTGTTCGCCGGCGGCCGCGGTGAACATGTCACGCAGATCGGCGACCAGCCGGGCATCGGAGTCCCCGGAGAAATACTGGGCGGGCAGGCTGAACCGGTCGGTGAGCGCCAGCAGCACCGGAACGGTGATCGGCCGCTGGTCGTTCTCCAGCTGGTTGACGTAGCTGGTCGACAGGTTCAGCGCACGCGCCAGCGCAACCTGGGTCAGGCCGCGTTCCTCGCGCAGGCGTCGCAGCCGAGCCCCGGCGAACGTCCGGGTGGTCGAGGGTGCCATGTGCCGCAGCTTAGCCCGTCGGGTATTCGCAAGGTTTGCAAAAAGGGTGGGCCAAGGATGCATTAATACACATTCACGGTATGTTTCGGCAGATAGAAAGCGTGCGTAGGGTGTGGATTATGCAGCTACACGACGTCAAATCCCGCCGCAGTGCCGAAGACTTTCCCCGCTCCGAGCACCTCGCCGCCAAGATCGCGCAGGTGGCCGCGGACCCGGTGGCCGTCCCCGACGACACCGCGGCGATGGTCATCAACCGGATCATCGACAACGCCGCCGTCAGTGCGGCCTCGGTGCTGCGCCGGCCGGTGACCGTCGCCCGCCGCCAAGCGCAGGCGCACCCGTCGGCCCCCGGCGCTGCAGTGTTTGGCGTCGAAGGCAGCTACTCGGCCGAATGGGCCGCCTGGGCCAACGGCACCGCCGTGCGGGAACTGGACTTCCACGACACGTTCCTGGCGGCCGACTACTCGCACCCCGGCGACAACATCCCGCCGCTGGTGGCGGTCGCCCAACAACTCGGGGTCTGTGGCGCCGACCTGATCCGCGGCCTGGCCACCGCCTATGAGATCCAGGTCGATCTGGTCAAGGGAATCTGTCTGCACGAGCACAAAATCGACCACGTCGCCCACCTGGGCCCCTCGGTGGCCGCCGGAATCGGCACCATGCTGAAGCTGGACCCCGAGGTGATCTACCAGGCGATCGGTCAGGCGCTGCACCTGACCACGGCCACCCGCCAGTCCCGCAAGGGGCTGATCTCCAGCTGGAAGGCCTACGCGCCTGCCTGGGCCGGCAAGGTCGGCATCGAGGCCGTCGACCGGGCGATGCGCGGTGAAGGCGCACCGGCCCCGATCTGGGAGGGCGAGGACGGCGTGATCGCCTGGCTGCTGTCCGGACCTGATCACACCTATCAGGTTCCGCTGCCCGGCCCCGGCGAGGCCAAGCGCGCCATCCTGGACACCTACACCAAGGAGTACTCCGCCGAGTACCAGAGCCAGGCGCTGATCGACCTGGCCAAGCGGCTGCGGGAGCGGATCGGCGACCTGAGCCAGGTAGCCACCATCAAGTTGCACACCAGCCACCACACCCACTACGTGATCGGCACCGGCTCGGGTGACCCGCAGAAGTTCGACCCGGACGCCTCGCGGGAGACCCTGGACCACTCGGTGATGTACATCTTCGCCGTCGCGCTGGAGGATGGCAGCTGGCACCACGAACGTTCCTATGCACCGGAACGCGCCCACCGGCCCGACACGGTTGCGTTGTGGCGCAAGATCTCCACCGTCGAGGATCCGGAGTGGACCCGGCGCTACCACTCGACCGACCCGAGTGAGAAGGCCTTCGGGGCGCGCGCCGAGGTCACGCTGCGCAGCGGCGAAGTCATCGCCGACGAGCTCGCGATCGCCGACGCGCACCCGCTAGGTGCCCGGCCGTTCGAGCGTAAGCAGTACATCGGCAAGTTCACCGAGCTCGCCGAGGGCGTGGTGACCGCCGGCGAACAGGAGCGGTTCCTCGCCGCCGCAGAAGGCCTTGCGGGTCTGTCCGGTGCTGAGCTGCATGCGCTGAACATCGTGGTCGAGCCGGCGCTGTTAGACCAGGCACCGGCGACCCCCGACGGGATCTTCCGATGAGTGGGTTACTGGGCTCCGCGACCGCCCCCGCCGACAAACGGGCGGCGTTTCGGGCCGGTCTGACTTCGGGTCGGCTGCAGCGGTTTCCAGGCGCGTTTTCGCCGCTGGTCGCCAAACTGATCGCCGAGATCGGGTTCGAGGGCGTATACGTTTCGGGCGCGGCACTCTCCGCCGACCTGGGCCTGCCGGACATCGGGCTGACCACGCTGACCGAGGTGGCCGGCCGTGGCGCGCAGATCGCGTCGGCCACCGACCTGCCCACGCTGATCGATGCCGACACCGGGTTCGGCGAGCCGATGAACGCCGCGCGCACCATCATGGTGCTCGAAGACTCCGGATTGGCCGGGTGTCACCTCGAGGACCAGGTCAACCCCAAGCGGTGCGGGCACCTCGATGGCAAAGCCGTGGTGCCGGCAAGCGAGATGGTCAAGCGACTGCGGGCCGCGGTCGCCGCACGCCGGGATCCGGACTTCGTCATCTGCGCCCGCACCGATGCCGCCGGCATCGAAGGGCTTTCGTCCGCGATCGATCGGGCGAAGGCCTACGCCGACGCCGGGGCGGATCTGATCTTCACCGAAGCGCTACGCGGGCAGGCCGATTTCGAACGGTTCCGCGCCGCAGTCGATGTCCCGCTGCTGGCCAACATGACCGAGTTCGGCAAATCGGAGCTGCTGACCGCTGCCCAACTGTCCGACCTCGGCTACAACGCCGTCATCTACCCGGTGACCACGCTGCGGCTGGCGATGTTCGCCGTCGAAGTGGGCCTGCGGGAGATCGACACGGCCGGTACGCAATCCGGGCTACTGGAGGCGATGCAGCACCGCAGTCGGCTCTATGAGCTGCTGCGCTACGCCGAGTACAACCGGTTCGATGACGACATCTTCAACTTCACGTTAGAGGGAGGCCCCCGGTGACCACTGCCGAGATTCACAAAGGACTCGCCGGGGTGGTCGTCGACACCACCGCCATCTCCAAGGTGGTGCCGGAAACCAACTCGCTGACCTACCGCGGCTATCCAGTGCAGGACCTGGCGGCGCGGGTGAGCTTCGAGCAGGTCGCCTACCTGCTCTGGCACGGTGAGCTGCCCACCGACGCCGAACTCGCACTGTTCTGCCAGCGCGAGCGGGCGGCCCGGCGAGCGGACCGGTCGCTGCTGTCGCTGGTGGAGAAGCTCCCCGATAACTGCCACCCGATGGATGTGGTGCGCACCGCGATCAGCTACCTGGGTGCCGAGGACGCCGAAGAGGACGACGCTAGCGAG
>Ga0182736_1001868_pt1 | contig 18152 bp, 14 predicted proteins | sample eDN5th30CKraftBY_FD_128882 | JGI IMG/M metagenome (GOLD analysis project Ga0182736, IMG submission 128882) | Enriched backyard soil microbial communities from Emeryville, California, USA - eDNA 5th pass 30_C Kraft BY (version 2) (version 2) | ecosystem: Environmental > Terrestrial > Soil >... | reverse complement strand
GCCGGACACTGCATTCAAGGATGGGCCGGCGCAAACGGTCAAGGACGTGCTCGGATGGGTGCCCGGCGTCTTTGCCCAGCCCCGGTATGGCGACGACGCACGCATCTCTATACGCGGCTCGGGCCTGTCGCGCAGCTACGGCAACCGAGGCCTGAACATGTATATGGACGGCATACCGATCAATACGTCGGATGGCCTAGTGGACAACTTCGAGATCGATCCGACCGCCTACCGCTATGTCGAGGTGTACAAGGGCGCCAATGCCATGCGCTACGGCGGCAACTCGCTGGGCGGCGCGATCAACTTTGTGACACCTACGGGGCGCGACGCATCGCGCTTCGAAGGGCGGTTTGATGCAGGCAGCTTCGGCTATGCACGGGCACAGGCCAGCACCGGCGATGCAGAAGGAAACTGGGATTATTTCATCACCGGCTCGGCCCAGCGCTTTGACGGATATCGCGATCACAGCGACGGACATTCGGCACGCCTGAGCGCCAATACGGGATACCGGTTTTCCGCGGACGCTGAGACGCGCTTCTACCTGAATGTGAATTCAATACGGCAACGGCTGCCCGGCGAAGTCACCAAGGAAGTCGCGCTGAACTCACCCAGATCGGCGGCGCCTGAGTTCGTGCAGCTTGATCAACAGCGCAATATCGACTCCGTCCGCATCGCCAACAAGACGACGCTGCGCTTTGACGATACGACGGTCGATTTCGGGCTGTTTGGCGTTCATCGCCATGTCATGCATCCCATCTATCAATGGCTGGATTACCACGTCAATGATTACGGCGGTTTTGTCCGCGCCACCGATGACCGGCAGATTGGCGATTTCCGTAACCGCCTGATCGCGGGCGTTAATCTGCATAACGGCTCGATCGACAATAAACAATACATCAATCTGGACGGCTCGAAAGGCGACCTGGCCGCGTCCAATGTCGATGACTCCAAGAACATCTCGGCCTATGTTGAAAACAGCTTTTACGTCAGGCCCGATATTTCCCTGATCGCCGGCGCTCAGTATCAGCACGCCACGCGCGAACGCCGCGACAGGTTTTCCTCGGATGGCGATCAGTCGGGCCGGCGAAGCTATGACCACTTCAGCCCCAAAGTGGGTGTGCTTTGGGATATCGATTCCACCTGGCAGGCCTTTGCCAATGTGTCGCGCAGCGCCGAAGTCCCGACTTTTGACGCCAACTCGTTTTCTTCGCCCATCAGTTCGAACGTCGAGGCCCAGACGGCAACCACCTACGAGATCGGTACGCGCGGGCAACGCCCCGGGAGCTGGTGGGAACTGGCCCTGTATCGCGCCGAGCTCAAGAACGAGCTGCAATGCCTGACCACCGCACCCTGGAGCCCTTGCACGGTCGTCAATGCCGACCGCACCGTGCATCAAGGTATCGAGGCGGGCGTTGGCTTCGTCTTTTTGAAATCGGGCATTGTTCCCGGAGACCGCTTCTGGTTCAACGCAGCCTATACCTATAACGACTTCTACTTCGACAATGATTCCCGCTACGGCAATAACCGCCTGCCTGGCGTGCCGCCGCACTACCTTCGCGCCGAAGTGCTCTACAAGCATCCTGGCGGATTCTACGCCGGCCCGAATGTCGAATGGATGCCGAGATCTTACTTCGCTGACAACGCCAATCAGGTGAAGGTGGATTCGTACGCGCTCTTGAATCTCAGAGTCGGGTACGATGCTCCGGATTCAAAAACCTCGTTCTATCTAGAGGGACGCAACCTGCTGGATAAACGTTACATTGCCAATGTTGCCGTGGCGGGGACGGCTGATGTCTCGTCGGCGATTTTCAACCCGGGCACCGGCATCGCGATTTATGGTGGAGTGCAGTTCAAGTGGTAATTCGGAACTATCTGGGCGCTCAGGATGAAATTGATCGACGAGCGGTGGGTTCGCGCCGCCGTCGCGCCGCAATATGCCATCGGCTTGAAGTAATCAGCAAACCGTGAGAAGCATGGGGATATCTCCGTGATCTGGCGCTGACGCGGCATCTAAAACATGCCTTAGCGCATCGCGGATGCTTGCTGGATCACAACATCGTGACAGGGCAGGACACGACATCGTTGGCGGAAAGAGGCCAAGTGTAAGTCTGGAGGCAGGCGGGAAACACCCCCTCTGCCGATGGAGCGCAGCGCTCTGCGGCGCAGGTCGGACTTGTGATCACCGATGGTTGCCGCCCGGCCACGTGGAGAGCGCCTGCTCAACGACAGCTTCCAGCGTGTCGCGACTGAAGCCGGCCTTGGCTTGAACCGCCATGCCGTGGAGCACCGTCATCACGAATGCCGCCAGCGCGGCACAGTTGACAGTCTCGGGCAGATCCCCCTCTTGCTTGGCCCGTTCGAAGCGATCGCGCAGCGACGTCTCTCCCGCTGCACGCGCATTGATCAGGGCACGCCGAATAGGTTCGGCATCGTCCGAGCCGGCCAAAACCCCGTGAACTCCCAGGCAGCCCTTGCGGTCCGCGTAGCGGGTGTGCAGCTCGGCGGCCCCGCGCAGGATGTGTGCGGCCACCTCACGCGAGGTTGGTTGTTCCAAGGCCGCCGGGAAGTAATCCAGATAGTGCTCGTAATAGCGCGCCAGCGCCTGGCGGAACAGGGCCTCTTTATTGCCAAACGCAGAATAGAGCGCGGGTCGCTGGACGCCGGTGGCTTCCGTCAGGTCGGTGTACGACGCGCCCTCGTAGCCCTTGCGCCAAAACACGCAAAGGGCGGCGTCCAGCGCCTGATCCACATCGAATTCGCGGCGACGGCCCATCAGTCAGATCGCTTGGTTCTTTTCATAACGATCGATATTAAACCGTTTGACAGCGCTCGTCCAATTTCATACCATTCGTTATGGTAACGATCGTTATGTATTTTTCATACCCCCGGGCGGGTCCATTCATGTACAGAGAGGTTGTTTATGCAGAAATCATTGAAGGGCAAAGTAGGCCTGATCACAGGCGGCTCACGCGGCCTGGGTGCCGCTATGGCGGAAGCATTTGCCAATCACGGAGCGGATGTGGCGGTCAGCTACGCGGCCTCGGCCGACACGGCGCACGCTGTTGTGGAGAGGCTCAAGACCAAGGGTGTTCGCGCGATTGCAATAAAGAGTGATCAAGCCGACCTTGCTTCCGCCAAGCCGCTGATCGAATCGGTGGTTGCCGAATTCGGCAAGCTCGATATTCTCGTGAACAATGCGGGTATCGCGATCCAGGGTCAGCCGGTGGATGACGCCAGCCTAGACGAAGAAAAGTACAACCGGCAGTGGCAAGTCAATGTCATGGGGTCGATTGCCAACACGCGTGCGGCGGCTTCCAGGCTGACGGACGGCGGTCGAATCATTTTCATCGGCTCTTTGCTGGGTTCCTATGTGCCCTTCAAAGGTGTCGCGGACTACGCCGGAACGAAGACAGCGCTGGGCGGATATGCAAGGGGCATCGCGCGGGATCTGGGCCCTCGAAATATCACGGTGAACGTCGTCCAGCCTGGCGCCATGCCCACAGACATGAACAAAGAGGTTGCCGGCGAGCTTCCGGATCTTGAAAGCTTTTTGGACCTGCATCCAATCCGCCGATTCGCCACCCTTGAAGAGGTGGCGCAAACCGTTTGCTTTCTCGCCGGCCCCCACGGAGGCTACATCACGGGCGAGACCATCAATATAGCCGGCGGCCTTGGCATCTAGGGCGCGCGCAATCAAAGGAAAGAAAATGAGCAAGAAATTCAGTGCAAGATCGACCGCCGACGAAGTCCTTTCGGGTGTCGATCTCGGGGGAAAGCGGTTTCTCGTTACGGGTGCCTCGTCGGGTATTGGCCTGGAGACCGTCCGCTCACTGGCCGCTCACGGCGCCAGCGTCGTCGCGGCCGTCAGAGACCTTGCCAAGGCACAGGCCGCTACCGCATCGGCACGCAGCGCCGCAGCGCGAGAAGGCGGCAGTGTGGATCTGATCGAACTCGACCTTGCATCCTTGCAAAGCATTCGGGCCTGCGCGGATCGGCTGTTGGCCGACGGCCGGCGGTTCGACGCCGTCATCGCCAACGCGGGTGTGATGGCGACACCGTTCGGGCGGACGGTCGACGGCTTCGAAACGCAGTTCGGCACCAACCATCTTGGCCATTTCGCATTGGCCAATCAAATCGAACCGCTGATTGTCGACGATGGGCGCCTGGTGGCGTTGTCGTCCCAGGCCCATCGTGTTGCCGATGTTGATCTGGACGATCCGAATTTCGAGCAGCAGGCATACGACCCTTTCATCGCCTATGGCCGCTCGAAAACAGCGGTTTCTCTTTTCGCGGCAGAGTTCGACCGGCGGCACCGCGGCCGCGGCATTCGGGCTGCCTCGGTGATGCCCGGAAATAGCCTCACCGATCTTCCTCGCCATTTCTCGCAGGACGACCTGCAGGGTCTGTTCGAGACCGTTGGCAAAGCTCGGGCTGAAGCGGGTCTGCCGCCCACGGAGCTGAAAGAAATCCCGCAAGCTGCCGCAACGTCGGTTTGGGCGGCGGTCGTGGCTGACAAGGACGAGATCGGCGGCCACTATCTGGAGGACTGCGCGGTTGCGCCTATCGACGACACGCCCAACCCGTTTGCCGACGGCGCAAGATCGTATGCGCTCGATGCCGACAAGGCCAAGCGACTATGGGCGAAAAGCGAGGAACTGATCGCTGCCATCCCAGCCAGTGGCCCCAAAGCCGACGCGTCAGAAGAGCCTGTGCAAACCCACCACCGGGTAATGGAAGTGCAGGGCGTCGATGTTTTCTATCGTGAAGCAGGCTCGTCGGACGCGCCCACCGTCTTGCTGCTGCACGGGTTTGCCGCCTCTTCATACATGTTCCGTGACCTCATCCCAAAACTGGCGCAGAAATACCACGTTATCGCCCCCGATCTGCCCGGTTTCGGGCAAACCACGGTCAGGCCCGGCGTCAAGTTCGACTACACCTTCGATAATATGACATCGGTGATCGACGCCTTGACTGTGGCTAAAGGAGTGGATCGCTACGCGATGTACGTGTTCGATTTCGGCGCCCCGGTGGGCTGGCGCCTGGCGGTGAGCAACCCTCGGAAGGTCACCGCGATTGTGAGCCAGAACGGCAATGCCTACGAAGAGGGTTTGAGCGCGGGCTGGGCGGACATGCGCAAGGCGTGGGCGGAACCGACCGCCGCCAATCGCGAGGCCCTGCGGCGGTTCAACTCGCTCGAGATGATCAAGTGGCAGTACACCGAAGGCGTCAACGACACCACGTTGATTGCGCCGGAAGGCTATCAGCTGGCCTACGCGGCCATTGAGCGCATTGGGGTCGAGGCACAGATGGACCTGTTGCTCGACTACGGGCAGAACATCAAGCAGTACACGCAACTGCACGAGTACTTCCGCCGTTACCAGCCGCCGACGCTGGCGATCTGGGGCAAAAACGATCCATTCTTCACGCCGGCCGGCGCCGAGGCGTTCAAGCGCGACAATCCAAAAGCCGAGGTGCGTTTCCTTGATACGGGCCACCTTGCCACCGAAACCCATGGCAAAGAAATTGCGGAGGGCATGCTGGAGTTTCTGGAGCGTAGCCTCGAACCCTAAGCTACTTGAGGAGAAGACGGTTCTGCGGCTTCTAATCCTTGTATGCGACCCAGCCTTTGAATGTGAAGGCGGCGTAGAAGAGTTCCACCTGTGAGAACCCCGCCTCGTGCAGGGCCGAGACATCCTGCTCGGGCGAAAGGACAGGCAATCGTTCCTTCATGGCCTGGATATTCAGACCGGATTGCGCGCCGCCGATCTCAAACGCTGAAACATAGGCGGCGAAGCGCGCGAGCCACTTGTCCTTGCCCGCATCGTCGTTCGGGAAGCTGTGGTGAACCGTCACGAGAGGGGCGCCGGGCCTGAGGCGCCGATATAACTCCTTCAAAGTGCGCACTCGCTCTTCCTGCGCAAGGAAGTGCAGCGTCAGGAGGCAGGTCGCGCCATCGAAAGGGCCTTGAGGCGCGTCCTCGATATAGCCTTCGTGAAGCCTTATGCGGTCCGCGAAGCCTCCCGTGGTGACGCGCGCTTGATCGAGCATCGGCGTGGAAGGATCAACGCCGTCGAAGTGCCAGCCTGGATGCGTTCCGGCCATGGCACGGAGCTCCAGCCCGCCGCCCGCACCCAAAACGAGGACCCGGCCATCGGCCGGCACCTTCTCCGCAAGCAGCACACCCACCATCCGGTGGAGATCGCGCAGGGCGGGGACATTGCGTTCCGCCATTTTTGCGTAGGAGTCGACGGCCTTTGGATCAGAAAAGGATGACATCGTGGTTTCCCGTCATGCGCTTGCGCCGGGCCAGACCCGCGAACGGTGCAGCTGGACTCCGGCCATCGCCTCATCGGCAACGGCAAAGGAGACAGAGTGCGGTACGCGCGCTACATCCCCACTGGCCCGGGGATCGGACGCGGTGGATCGGCCACGCCAGTCGCGCCAGCTTTGGCAGGCTTGTCCGTCAGCCGTCAAGACAGTGAAATCATCGGGCTGTCCTGTAACCGCTTTGGCCCGACGATAACGATTACGTCATAGTGCATGGTCAAACCCTTTTTCGCGCCGCCTTTGTTCATGCCGCCGTGCAAAATCGGAGGCCAGATCGGCGAGCGTGATTTCCGAGAACCGCGCCAGCAGCAGCGCCTCGGCGTCGGCGAATGCATGGTCGAGTGCGGCGTTCACCGACTGCTCCACCAGGCAGCCTGGTGTGTCGTTGCGATTGCCGATGGCAAAGACCGCTGGTTCGCCGAGCGCCTCGTGCAACTGATGGAGGGTGATGGTTGAGAGGTCCGCTTTCGTGCGCCATCCGCCCGCATGGCCGCGATCCGATGTCACCAGTCCCGCCCTTCGTAAATACGCCATCGTGCGCCGAACGACGACCGGGTTGGTGCCAAGGCATCGAGCCAAGGCATCAGAGGTCATGGCCCCATCGTGCTCGGCCATATGGAGCAAGGCATGCAGCACGGACGAGAGGCGGCTGTCACGTTTCATGTAACTTATAATGTTCTATTTGAGAGTGGCTGTCAAGTCACCCTTGCGGGCATCCATGATCGCAGGCTACGTGCGTGTCCCTTGCGAACTCATTAAACTTGACAACCAGTTTCCATTAATGGAAACTGGTTGTCATGATGAATGATACATATCCCTCGCTTCCCGAATTGTCCGCCGATACAGAGGCAATAACTGATCTGACGCTCACGGTTTTTCGGGTGCATGGAGCTTTGCTGCAATGGGGGGATAAACTGGTCGAACCGCTGGGTTTGACGAGCGCCCGTTGGCAAATGCTGGGTGCCATCGCACTGGCGGGTAAGACGCTCACAGCACCGCAAATCGCAGAAGTAATGGGTGTGACGAGACAAGGGGCACAGAAGCAACTAAACCTCCTGCTTGAGCTTGGTTTGGTTGAGTCTTACGCCAATCCTTCGCACCGTCGATCGCCCTTGTATGCGCTCACACCGCGCGGGGAGCAACTCTACAAGAAAGCCGGAGCACTTTGGGTAAGCAAAGCCGCCGAATTTGCCGCAGGGATGACCCTGGCTCAGTTCCAGACTGCCACGACAACGCTCGGGGCAATGCTGAATCATTTAACCCAGCCGTCTCCCTCCGAGGACTTGCCATGAAATCGAAATTCCATGCGGCCGCCGGTGCAGTGGCGCTTCTTTGCATAGTTATCTTCTGGACATCAACCGTGGTGTCAGAGTTGTTTCTAAGCACGGCACACGTCATTACTGTTAAAAACGGGATACTCACGGCGATGTGGCTGTTGATTCCCACAATGACTGTAACGGGTATCAGCGGTTTTGCGCTCGCTCGACAACGTAAAGGGCGTCTCATAGATGTCAAGCAGCGGCGGATGCGTTTTGTGGCAGCCAACGGCCTGCTCATCTTGGTTCCCTGTGCGATTGCGCTTGCCCGTCTGGCAAACGCGGGACAGTTCGATATCGTTTTCTACGCAATTCAATGTGTTGAGCTTCTGGCGGGTGCTCTCAACATCCGGCTGCTTGTATTGAATGCGCGCGACGGAATGCGCCTCAGCGGCCGTTTGCCGCGCCCAAGTCCTGCAGCATCGTTCAAGTGAGAGTCAAAGTCTCTCTGCAGCAGTGTTCAGTTGAGTGGATGTGCGCCATGGGTCGAGTTGAGGCATAGGTTATAGACTTCAGTCGGTCATCGGCAGTCATTTGAATTCAAGCGCTGAATTTCCGCTCTAGGCTGAAGCACAGTTCTGATTCATGTAGGCTGACGACTGCTACTTGCCTCCAGACTGATAGCCTGTGAATTTGGTGCCGACGTCAATAGTCTTGACTCGAGGCTGGAATCACACGACACCCGTAAAGCCAATGTTTATAAGGGTTTCGGAGATTTCTTGTTTTTAGGGGGACACCCACGGGTTAAACGTTGCACATTAGCGACGTATTTGCAGCAATCTTTCGAGGAGTGCTGCCGTACCGCCTGAGATCCATCAGTTGGTCGGATCAGCATTCAAGTGCTGTTCCAAATCGGCAATGGCCTGAAATACATTATCGACTCGGGGAGGCGGCTCGACAACCATGCCACTCATTGCATCGTAGTCGCGGGTCAGCGCATCGCGCATTGCGTCAGATGGCATCAGTGTAAAAGACCCGTGTGCGGCCACCTCCAGTCGCAGGTCTGCACTGCCAAAGAATAGCTGAGCATACTGTGCGCAGTCCAAGGCTCCAAAGTGGGTGGCATGTGATGATAAAAGCCCGCATACATCGGGGTCGTAGCTGGGAATGGTTAGCAGTCGATTTCCCCTCTGTTACACTTATTGACAGTTTAAGGGGTATTGTAGGGCCGCAAAGACACTTAAGCATATCAAGAGGAGCAACGGGAAGTGGCATGCATTTTTCTTGAGCCGATGGGATTTCACTCATATTTCACCTCGGCGATCTTGAGTCATTGTCAATGAGCGTGGCTTTGTCCGCACCGGTCGCGCACAGCGCCCCGGGCCAGTATCTTGGTTTTGCTCTGCAGCCGGTGCGAATGTGTTTTCATTTGATGCGCGAAGGCAATGGCAGTCATGTTTCTCTTGAACACTTGGATGATGTTGCTATTCATCACGCTGATGGTTCGGTCGTTGTTGAGCAGGCGAAAAGTGCGCTGACGCACAATCCCATTTCCAACTGGTCAGGTGATTTATGGAAGACGATCGCCAACTGGCTCCATGCGATTCATGCCAAACAGTTGGACCTTCAAAAAACGCATTTCCATCTATATGTGACGCCAGCGAAGACCGGTAAATTCGCCAGTTTGCTCAATGCGGCCGCAACCACCGAACAGGTACGTGCCCTGACGAAACAGATTCAGAAAAGTCTAGCATCCAATAAAACAGTACCCGCTTGCATGCCTCATCTCGAAGTTTTTCTCAATGCCACCGAGGAACAAAGAGTTGAGCTCGTTAAGCGGATGTCTATTGTCAGTGTCGATGGTGACCCGCTAAGTGCGCTGCGTGCGCTCTTAACGGCGACCATCCCAGATCCGTTGATCGATTCTGTTTGTCAGGCCGCCATTGGGATGGTCAAAGAGCGAGCGGATAAATGCATACGCAATAACGAGCCGGCCGTCATTAATGTGACGGATTTCAAAAAGATGTTTCATGCCTTTGTTCAGCAGAACAATCTGTCTGGCTATCTTTCTTCATTCACCCCAAAGCCGGGCGATGAGGTGCTGGAACAAACCTTGCGCGGGCGGCCGGGCTTTGTCCGACAATTGCAGTTCGTTGAGACGTCAATGCAGGAGCAGTTGCGCGCCGTGAGCGATTTTCTTCGTACGTCAGCGGATAAGGCGGACTGGGCCGAACTTGGCTTGGTGTTTGATGGAAGCTTCTCTGATCTGGACGACACGCTGTTGCGCCACCATAGCGCCTTGCAAGGGGAGGTTAATGACTTGTATCCAACGCAGAGTGACATAGTTAGGGGCCGTACGGTTTACCGCCGTTGTTCTGTGCTACAGCTTCCCATGGACGGGCGTGCGTTGCCGGGGCATTTTACGCACGGTTGCTTCAATACGTTAGCCGACGATGGGGTGCTTGGCTGGCATCCGCACTATAAAGAGCTGCTGGACAAGTCATGAGCTTGATTCCCCTCTTGCACCGTCCTGCTTTGACTGAAACGGCCTTGATTCAGAATCCGACGTTAGGTGCTTTCGCATTATGGAAATTCGGCTTGGCCTACCAAGGTCGGGAGGGACATCACGTCGAATTGCCACTGATGTTCTTGGTCTTGCCACTGGTGCTCCATAAGCCTACCCGTGAACTGATTGTAGGGACAAATAGGACATCGGGCCTCGCCTTGTTTGCGGGTAAGCTCGGTGAAAAACGTGAAAATTTACTTGCCGTGCATGAGCGGGCATTAACCCTTCGGCATTTGACACTGGAGTCGATCGTCCTGGGTGAGCAGTCGCAGCTGTTGAGCGTCGATGCAACGCAGGCAACGGTAAGGGCCAATGCACTGAGCGGCACGCTCAAGGCACCGGTACTTCCGGAGCGAATTAAATGGCTTATTCCTTCCTGTGAACGGCTCGGCTATTGGTTTGCGGGTCTGTCGGATCAACAAGTGGCGCGTACGCTTAACGTGGAGTTCTGATGTATTTTCAGCTTTTGAAAGCGGTGCTATGGCCAAGGGCGGGGGGTGAGCCTCGGGAAGTCCTTTTTAAGCCGGGCATGGTCAACGTGATCAGCGGAGCGTCCAAGACCGGCAAGTCGGCCATGATACCCATCATTGATTATTGCTTGGGATCCGATAAGTGTGCCGTTCCTGTCGGCGTAATACGCGAGTCGTGCTCATGGTTTGGGGTTGTGGTCGATACCGCTGAAGGGCAAAAGCTGTTGGCCCGTCGTGAACCCGGTACTCAGCAAAGCACTGGAGATATGGTGCTGCTTGAAGCGCAAGAAATCGAGCTCCCTAAGAAAATCGACGCCAAGACAACTAACGTGGATTATGTGAAAGCGGTGCTGAACCGCCTTGCTGGCCTGTCTAACCTTGAGTTCGAGCCGGGCACAGAGGATCGGTATAAGTACCGGCCTAGCTTTCGGGACTTGATGGCTTTTACGTTTCAGCCACAGAACATCGTGGCCAATCCGGATGTGATGTTTTTTAAGGCGGACACAACGGAGCATCGTGAGAAGCTTAAGACGATTTTCCCCTATGTGTTGGGCGCGGTTAGCCCGGATCTTTTGCAAGCCCGCCATGAGCTGGATCGGTTGTCACGTCAATTGCGGCGCAAGGAGTCGGAGTTGCGCACGCGTCAGGCCTCTGGTGCCGTCTGGCAGGGGGAGGCTCAAGTCTGGGTGAGACAGGCCATTGAGTATGGCCTGTTACCTCCCGATTACGAGGTGCCTGACGATTGGCCGACAATCATTGATACGCTTCGAGACGTGCTCGGCAGCGATGCGCACGGCGCGGCGCCGACACTGGGTGGCATGGACGTGGTCATGGCGCGCCTTGCCGAATTGCGTGGAATGGAAACAACTCTTGCTGTCAAGCTGAATCAAAGCCGTCAACGATTGCACGAGCTTGGGCGTTTAGATGAGAGTAGTGACGCCTACGGCACGGCATTGCGGGTACAGCGTGATCGCCTGGCGCTTTCCAAATGGATACGCGGACTGATACAGGAAAAATCAGACGTGGTGTTTGAATTGAACGAAGCCGGGCGTGAGCGTTTAGGACAATTGTGTGGAGCTTTAGATGCCATCGAGGTTCGACTGCGATCGCATCCGGGCATTACTGAGACCCTTGGCAAGGAAACGCTGCGGCAGCGCGAAACAACGCAAGTGGTGCTCGACGAGTTGCATGCTGTTCGCCAGGAAATTCGGGCGTTGGAGGGCAAGTCTAACGACGCCACCGAGGCGCGAGAACGGGGCGAGCGCGTTGAGCGTTTCCTGGGTCGGCTTGAAGAAGCACTGCGCCTCTACGACGCTGCGGATCTTTCCTCTGGTTTGAGTGGTGAAATCGCTGCGCTGCGAGCAGAAATCGAGCGTTTGGCGACATTGGTTGCGGAACATGAAATAGCTCGAAAACTGACGAATGCGCTGGATACCCTCCAGGAGTTTGCCGGGAAACTCGTTCCCAAACTGGATGGCGAATGGCCCGAGGCACCGGTGAGACTCATCATTCCCGAGCTCACCGTGAAGGTGATACGCGGCACGCGTGATGATTATCTTTGGGAGATCGGTAGCGGCGCAAACTGGCTAGCCTACCATGTGGCCATTACGCTTGCTCTTCAAGCCTACTTTTTGAAAACGCCCAATCATCCGGTGCCAGGTTTACTGATTTACGATCAACCCAGTCAGGTCTATTTTCCTGTGCGCCGTGCTGGCGATAAGGGGCTGGGTCAAGGCGATCCGAAGTGGCATGATGAGGATGTGATTGCGGTGCGCAAGGTATTTGATCTGCTGGCCAAGGTCACACAAAAAGCGGCGGGGAAGATGCAGGTTATTGTGTTGGATCATGCCAATGAGGATGTATGGGGCAAGTTGCCCAATACGCGCTTGGTCGAGGAGTGGCGCGGTGATGCGCTTGTTCCCGCTGCTTGGATTTCGGGTAGCCAAGAGAATACCTAGCCGAAACTGATAAGCGGGACGCTACCGGGTTAGGGGGGCCACTCAATGCATCAACGATGATTTCGGCCATTTCTCGGGAAATGCGATAGAGCGATTGGTCCGCAGCGATGCCCGTCTTGATTTGTTTATAGGGGTGGACCGGTAATCCCCCCATTTGGGCCGGTCGTTAAAAGTAGAAGCTAAGCGGCCAAGGCCATTTTTTGACCACCACACTACGTTATATTCCGCCTCCCTTTTTGCCTCGACAAATGAAGGTGAAGGACGGGGCCCCACTGAGTGTGTGGATGCACAAGCCACCGAAGTGACTTGTGCACCGCTCAAGCACCGCCCCGTATTTCTTGTCATTGCTAACCATACGCACGAGTCGATACTGAATGGCTCCCTTGCGAGAGCCGGCTTCAACTACTGGTGAGCCGGTAGATGATGAGGGGACACCCCTCCTTCGATGAGGAGTGTAACCTAATACGCCTGCTTCAGTTCCTTCTTCTCTAAAGAATTGAGCAGATCAATATCCTTCCAATCCACCTGCGCATGGCTTGTTCTAATGCCCGTCAAAAAAGACTGCAAATCAGCTTTACTGGGCTTGGCAAATTGAAGAGTTTTAAAGAGGCTTTTTATCCAAGCGATCTTTTGCTTATCAGGCACATAGGGGCACGAAAGTAGGTCGAGTAAGAGATGAGCCTTCTCGCTATTCATCAAGACATCAGAGAGATCGGATAATTTTCCCACTGCTGCATCCAAAAGCTTAGTCCTCAATTCTTGGTACACATTGGAATCCCGCACATAGAACAGAGAGGCAACAATGGTGAAGTATGTTAATTTCCCCGCACTGACAAAAAGCTCATCAATAATCTCTGGTGGCAACAGGTGATTATCGTCCAGCTCCCGAGTTGCTAGTGCGATATTGAAGGACTCAAGGTGCACAAATCCTTCAATATCGCTGGCGTGTTTCACGCCACATTGGTCATGCAGCAACGAACAGGTTAGATCAAAAATCTTTTGATGTATGGTTGGATATCCAGTGGACAAATACTTTTTACTGAATCGTGCGGCTAAAATTAAGGACGTACTAAGTTTGTACGACGCACCAACAGAGGGGGCAACACTGTAAAGGAAGAACAACACATCGAGCAAAACAACAAACGCATCAACATATTCGCTATCCTGTATGGTGCTCGAAGGGTTGTCATGATTAACCAGCCTCTTGACTCGCTCGGTAATCACCGAAATTAAGAAGGAGGCAATTTCATCATAGGTCGATTCATTTGAATGACATAGGGCCTTCACTGAGTCAATGTAGCTTTTGGTTAATTTCCATTTGTTATGAATACCTTTGGGACTGAGTACGCCTATCCCTGTTTGCTCAAGGAATTTTTCAAAAAACGAATTAGCTTGTTGCCCTGCGTCATAGACAAGCCTTGCTTTGGATGAGGAAAATGGCCTCCCTATGCATGTGGACTTCGCTGTGTTTGTATGAAGATTAAAATCAATTAGAACATCTGCATACTTATCATGAATTCTATTGGCAGTAGACTCATCTCGAGCAAATATAAAAACGTCATCTACGTAGCGTCGAAATTCATAGTGTTGACGAAATTTCAAGTCTGTCAGCTCTTGTATTACCCGTCGATCAATTTCCTGAAATAGTATCTCAGAAAATATCCGACTCACCTCAGGGCCTATAGGAATTCCATTTGTCTCATTATGATTACCGTGGCGGATGACGCCGTCAAACTCCTGGGCAAAGGTTGAGGAGACAGCAACGTGCGACTTTGTAAAAGGCTTGTCTTTAACTGCCCAGGAAAGGCAGTGAGTATAGATGCTGTCAAAGCATTTTGTGACATCAAGCGTCTTTAGAAAAGAAAATCTTTTTTCCAATGCGAGATAATCCCTCGAATTGAAGAATTTATACAGGCGGTCGTATCCTCTATACGAAAAAAATGAGGGCGCATGCTTGGTATACCTGTCGAGCCCATCGAGGGCGATGGATCCGGTTTTATACTTGTTAATATTCTCCCAAGAGCTTTTTGAATAAAAGCTACTTGCGACTGTTTTGGGTGCGCGGATAGATGCTGGGCTTATCGAGCAATAGTGAATTATTAGCTGCTCATATTTTTCATAGAAAACCCTTGCTTTCCATTGGGAGGCCGGATGCAATAGAGAAAGACGTCGAAAACTCTTTGAATCTTTTTTAATTTTATAGGTATACGGTATGGTCGAACTTGGTGGTTTGCTGATGCCAGCATGCAAGACCAGAGATTTGATGACGGTACTTTGCACATGACCGGCACTATCTAGGGCAGCAATCTGGTCGTAGAGCCCATCATTGGAGAAGATGATTGGGGTTTCGAACGGAGTGGTCTCCGTAATGAGAACCCTGTTGTAGTCGCTACGGCGAATCCGGTTTTTTTTCATTTTATCGCCCTAGTAAATCCAGCAATTCTGGATCTGAGATATTCTTGTTGCGGAGAAGTGGATAAAATTACGGTTGCTGTGCCCTCTCGCAAAGCTGTACGCGAGCAATTGGCGCTTCTGATGTGCAGAAATTATTGTGTTTGTTATCGAAAAAACTCGACCTTTTTTCGATAGAACTGCATTTCTAAGAAATCTATCCAGCTCTTTTAGGCCAGCGGCGCCCTCTGAAATCAATGGGTAGCTATGATATATCCCGGCGACTTTCTTTCCGCCAGCTTTCGGGTTATACACACTGAAGTTTTGCGTCAAGAATGCGATGCGATCACGGAATAACTCCCAGTCACTCGACTTGGCATAGCTCAGGAATGATCGAATAATTCTTGTTTTGATTCGCTTGATTTTTTTCCTTGCGATATCCACGTGGACTTTCCGGTATAGCTCTCCGTCCTTGGTTTTTCCCGCTTCCTGCTTTGTAGGATTTTTGACTAAAAATTTATAACCAAGATAGTCAAATTGAAGGAGGCTTGGGGCAATTATGGAGCTTTCTTTTGCCACCCTGGCCGTTGCTGCGACAATGGTTTTCTTATCAGGATTTAATTCAAGACCAGGAGGAAGGCAAGAGCGCAATTCGCGCAGAAAATCTACCTCATTTTCCCTTGCCGACGAGACAATAATGATGTCATCGACATACCGAGAATAGTAGAATGTATTGCTGGCCCAGCGCATCTTCTGATCGAAATCCTGCATTAGAATTTCCGATAGAGCAGCACTAATAGACAGCCCCCTTGGTACACCGCGACCTCCGATCGCCCCATGGGCGTTAAGCAGCGCCTCGATTAACTTCCTGCTATGCGGACTCAAGTTTCTGATACTGGAAACGGTGTCAAAAACATGGCTCTTCTGGAACGACTCGAAGAATGATCGAATATCCAGACGATAAATTCGATAAGGAACTCCTTCTTCTAAAAGGAGCTTGAGGTTTTTGACGATCTGAGATCGCCCATCTGCAGCCAGTGAAGTACACCTTTTTAAGTTCAGTCGAAGTTTTCGCTCCACCAGCTCGTCTTGATGCCTGGCCAAGCGATAAACAGCTTTCCCCTTAAGATGGAATTCTGCCAGGGGTATGGATGGATGGTCGAAATGGGAAATGGCAGATGCAAGCGCTTGACTGAGGAGTTTGTCTCGTAGGGCCGCTTGACCAGCAGCAGGGACTCCGAGGAAATCTCTCTTCCATAGCACGCGCTCAAGCGTCTTTATACAAAAAGACTGATCGAATGAAGATGCCTGTGACATTAGTCCCCTCTCTTACCCTAAATTTCCACTCAGATAATCCCGAATAATTCGGATGCACGCTTTCCATAAGCTGATGTCACTTCTTCGTGAAATCCAAATAGCACGTCCACGTAGATATTAAGCGAAACATTTGCTTGCGTCTCCGCTCAGCAGACCGCGCTGCTCCAGGTTTCGTTCTCCGCTCATCCCTGACGGGACTGGCATTTGCCAGCCTTCCACATCCCTGACGCCTACGGCCCGACTTCCCCGCTTCGGGCCTGCGCGCTTCGCTTGCTTGCGGGCGACACCAAAGACCTGACCGTTGCCTGCTCAGCCATCTTTCCTGACTTCATCACCTTGTCCGCGACTGTAGGCCGTGGCCGCGTGCCGTCAAGGCGCGCCAGGCCGTGTCCTCGGCTGCGCCTGCGGACCGCACCAACCTGTCGCTTATTTCCTTGACGGCCCACGTTCGTGGGCTCCTGACCGTCGCGGGCGACGAACTCAGGAAAGACGGTGGCAACGAGGCCAACCGGGTTCTTCGTGCCGACTGCACATCAACAGCTCAAAAGCTTGGGCTTTCGAATCTTGGAATCCGGTGTGTGGTGAACAGCAAACCTTTTCTTTGTCAGGAGAAACGTCATGCTTGCATCCCGCTTCGGTTCCCATTCCCCGGTGCTTCGCAGCGACCGCCCGCTGTCGGACGATCAGATCAGGGCCGTGGTTCCGTCCATCTATGCCGATGCCCCACACGAAAGCCGTTCAGAACGCTACAGCTACATCCCCACGGCAGCGGTACTGACGGAACTACGGAAAGAGGGGTTTGAACCCTTCATGGTGACGCAGACCCGGGTACGTAACGAAGACCGGCGCGAACACACCAAACACATGATTCGCCTGCGCCATGCCAATCAGGTGAATGACAGCATTGCCAACGAAATCATTCTTTTGAACTCGCACGATGGCACGAGCAGTTATCAGATGCTGGCCGGGGCGTTTCGTTTTGTGTGCAGCAATGGCCTGGTATGCGGCGACACCGTGGCCGATGTTCGCATTCCGCATAAGGGCGACATTACCGGGCAGGTGATTGAAGGCGCTTATGAAGTGCTGGACGGCTTCGAGCGGGTGCAGGCATCCCGCGAAGCCATGCAGGCCATTACCTTGGACGATGGCGAAGCCGAAATCTTCGCCCGCGCCGCGCTGGCCCTGAAATACGACGACCCGGACAAGCCCGCACCGATTACGGAAAGCCAGATTCTGATGCCGCGCCGGTATGACGACCGCCGCCCCGATCTGTGGATGACCTTCAATCGTCTGCAAGAAAACCTCATCAAAGGCGGTTTGCGTGGCCGTAGCGCCAACGGTCGCCGCCAGAGCACCCGAGCGGTGCAAGGCATTGATTCCGACATCCGCCTGAACCGTTCCCTATGGCTGCTGGCCGAGGGCATGCGCCAGTTGAAAGCCTGATTCTCCCCACGCGGCAGAGGCTGGCAGCCACCCTTGCCGCGCCTTTCAAGGCTGCAATGCAAAACCTCAAGGAGTGTTCACCATGAACGCGATCAACACAACCGAAACCCAAGCCATCGACACTGCACCGCCTGAAACCGTCGCCCCGGCGCAAGCCCCTATGCTGGTGCCGCTGTCGCAGCTTCGCGTTTCCAAGCGCAATGTACGCAAGACCAAGACCGCAGCTGGAGCCGCCAGTTCTCCCCCAATCCAACGCCTGGAGGCACATCGCGATGAGTCATTCGCTACCGATTCCCAACCAAACACCCGCAGCGACGCCTCTTTCTAAAGGTTTCGGGTGGCGCGCCCGCATGCCCTGGCGGCGGCGCGGCCCGCACGCTGGCCGGGTTCGCCGTGGCCGTCCGGTGCGCAGTTCCTTGTCGGG
>Ga0182736_1001866_pt1 | contig 18182 bp, 12 predicted proteins | sample eDN5th30CKraftBY_FD_128882 | JGI IMG/M metagenome (GOLD analysis project Ga0182736, IMG submission 128882) | Enriched backyard soil microbial communities from Emeryville, California, USA - eDNA 5th pass 30_C Kraft BY (version 2) (version 2) | ecosystem: Environmental > Terrestrial > Soil >... | reverse complement strand
TTCGCCGCCGAACTTCTGCGTGAGAACCGTCGTGATCGCTGCCGTCAGCGTGGTCTTGCCGTGGTCAACGTGACCGATCGTGCCCACGTTCACGTGCGGCTTGGTCCGCTCGAATTTACCTTTTGCCATGATTACCTTCGTTCAAAAGTTTGGTTATCGGTTTAAAGCTTGTGGCTTGCGCCGAATTACTTGCGGGAATTACTTACCCTTGGCGTTGATGATCGCGTCGGCGACGTTACGCGGAGCTTCAGCATAGTGCTTGAATTCCATCGTGTACGTTGCACGGCCTTGCGTCAGCGAACGCAGCGAGGTCGAGTAGCCGAACATTTCCGACAGCGGCACTTCGGCGCGGACGATCTTGCCGCCGCCAACCATGTCTTCCATGCCCTGGACGATACCGCGACGGCCCGACAAATCGCCCATCACGTTGCCCATGTAGTCTTCAGGCGTTTCGACTTCCACAGCCATCATCGGTTCGAGGATGACCGGGCTTGCCTTGCGCATTGCTTCCTTGAAGGCCATCGAACCGGCCATGCGGAACGCGTTTTCGTTCGAGTCGACGTCGTGGTACGAACCGAACGTCAGGTGAACCTTCACGTCCACAACCGGGAAGCCAGCCAGCACGCCCGACTTCAGCGTTTCCTGGATGCCCTTGTCCACTGCCGGGATGTATTCGCGCGGAATCACACCGCCCTTGATCTCGTCCAGGAACTCGTAGCCCTTGCCCTGCTCGTTCGGCTCGAGCGTGATGACCGCGTGACCGTACTGGCCGCGACCACCCGACTGCTTGACGAACTTGCCGTCGACGTCTGCCGCCGTCGTGCGGATCGTTTCGCGGTATGCAACCTGCGGCTTGCCGACGGTCGCTTCCACGTTGAATTCGCGCTTCATGCGGTCGACCAGAATTTCGAGGTGGAGCTCGCCCATGCCCGAAATGATGGTCTGGCCCGATTCTTCGTCCGTCTGGACGCGGAACGACGGGTCTTCCTGCGCGAGACGGTTCAGCGCCAGGCCCATCTTTTCCTGGTCAGCCTTCGTCTTCGGCTCGACTGCCTGCGAAATCACCGGTTCCGGGAAAATCATGCGTTCCAGAACGATCGGGTGCTGCGGATCGCACAGCGTGTCGCCCGTGGTCGCTTCCTTCAGGCCGACGGCCGCGGCGATGTCGCCCGCGCGAACTTCCTTGATTTCTTCGCGCTGGTTCGCGTGCATCTGCAGAATACGGCCCAGACGTTCCTTCTTGTCCTTGGTCGCGTTCAGCACGGTGTCACCCGAATTCACGACGCCCGAGTACACGCGGAAGAAGATCAGCTGACCGACGAACGGGTCCGTCATGATCTTGAACGCCAGCGACGAGAACTTCTCGTCGTCGGCTGCGCGACGCTCGGCCTTTTCACCGCTTTCGAGTTCGCCCGTAACCGGGGGAATGTCGACCGGCGACGGCAGGAAGTCGATCACGGCGTCGAGCATGCGCTGCACGCCCTTGTTCTTGAACGCGGTGCCGCACAGCATCGGCTGGATTTCGCACGCGATGGTCCGGTCGCGGATCGCCTTGACGATCTCCGCTTCGCTCAGCTCTTCGCCGCCGAGGTACTTTTCCATCAGCTCTTCGCTGGCTTCCGCAGCCGACTCGATCATCTTCTCGCGCCACTCGTTGCACGTGTCAACGAGTTCGGCCGGGATGTCGACGTAGTCGAACTTCGTGCCTTGCGATGCTTCGTCCCAAATGATCGCTTTCATCTTCAGGAGGTCGACGACGCCCTTGAAGTTTTCTTCGGCGCCGATCGGCACGACGACGGGAACCGGGTTCGCCTTCAGGCGGTTCTTCAGTTGGTCATAGACCTTGAAGAAGTTCGCGCCGGTACGGTCCATCTTGTTGACGAACGCGAGACGGGGAACCTTGTACTTGTTCGCCTGGCGCCACACGGTTTCCGACTGCGGCTGAACGCCGCCCACTGCGCAGTAGACCATGCACGCGCCGTCGAGAACGCGCATCGAGCGTTCCACTTCGATCGTGAAGTCGACGTGTCCCGGCGTGTCGATGATGTTGATGCGGTGCTCGGGGTAGTTGCCGCCCATGCCCTTCCAGAAGGCCGTGGTAGCAGCCGACGTGATGGTGATGCCGCGCTCCTGCTCCTGCTCCATCCAGTCCATCGTTGCTGCGCCGTCGTGAACTTCACCGATCTTGTGGTTCACGCCCGTGTAGAACAGGATGCGCTCGGTCGTCGTCGTCTTGCCGGCGTCGATGTGAGCGCTAATACCGATATTGCGGTAGCGCTCGATAGGTGTCTTGCGAGCCACTTTGGATCCTTTTTCGGTCGACGCGCCGGCGAAATACCGGCCGCGTCCTAACACAAACGGGCGAGGCGCCAAAACTAGCGCACCCGCCCTGATTTTCCGTTTGCCCGGTGAGCGGGAGCTTAGAAACGGAAGTGCGAGAATGCCTTGTTGGCTTCTGCCATGCGGTGAACTTCGTCGCGCTTCTTCATTGCGCCACCACGGCCTTCAGCCGCTTCCTGCAGTTCACCTGCGAGACGCAGGGCCATCGACTTTTCGCTGCGCTTCTTCGCGGCTTCACGCAACCAACGCATCGCCAATGCCATACGACGCGAGGGACGCACTTCGACCGGAACCTGATAGTTCGCACCACCAACGCGACGGCTCTTCACTTCGACCACCGGCTTCACGTTGTTGAGCGCAACCGTGAACACTTCCAGCGGGTCCTTGCCACCCTTGGTCTGGATCTGTTCAAAAGCGCCGTACACGATACGCTCGGCAACCGACTTCTTGCCGGAGAGCATCAGCACGTTCATGAACTTGGCTACATCTACGTTGCCGAACTTCGGATCCGGCAACACTTCCCGCTTGGGGACTTCGCGACGACGCGGCATGATTCTTCCTTTACTTTTTCAGTTGGAGCGATTCCCCGCTCCGCGGCCACCAACTAACCCGATCCATCTATTCGACTAAACCAGCTTGGCCGGGTGACCACTTACTCGATAGCACCGGCACTTCCGGCACCACCGCCTTTACCGCCTTGCGGCGACCTTGATTCGTTACTTCCGACCGGCGACTTACTTGCCAGCCTTAGCGCGCTTCGCACCGTACTTCGAGCGAGCTTGCTTACGGTCCTTGACGCCCTGGGTATCCAGCGAGCCGCGAACCATGTGGTAACGCACACCCGGCAAGTCCTTCACACGGCCGCCGCGGATCAGCACGACCGAGTGCTCTTGCAGGTTGTGGCCTTCACCGCCGATGTACGAAATGACTTCGAAGCCGTTGGTCAGGCGAACCTTGGCGACCTTACGGAGTGCCGAGTTCGGCTTCTTCGGCGTCGTCGTGTACACGCGGGTGCACACGCCGCGACGCTGCGGGCAGTCCTGCAGGGCCGGCGACTTGCTCTTCGTCGTTTCCGACGCGCGGCCTTTGCGAACCAGTTGATTGATGGTTGGCATTGTCTAATCCTAAAAATGAACAAAATCCACGCAATTCGATCGGGCAAAGCGAAAAGAATTGCGTGTTTAGCGATCTCGCCGACGATTCCCGCGCTTCGCATCCGGCACTAGGCCAGATCCGAAGACGGACCAATGACGAGAACCAAGCATGATATTCTGAAAATCGCAATCGGGTCAATACGTTGCGACGATTTCGATGGATTTTCGAGCGACGAATCTCAATCCGAACCGACGACGTCGAGCAGTTCGTCGCCGAAACGCTCCAGTTTGCGCACGCCGATGCCGGGAATATGGCGCAAGTCGTCGATCGTATCGGGGTCGCTGCGCGCGATTTCGGCGAGCGTCGCGTCGTGGAAGATGACGTAGGCGGGCACGCCGTCGCTCTTTGCGGTTTCCGCGCGCCAGGTCCGCAAGCGCTCCCAGCGCGACTTCTCGCGCGGTGACATGCCAGCGGTCGGATCCGCGCGTTCGCCCGTGCGGCTCGACGACTGCCGCGCGCGCGTCGGCTTCACGTATTTGCGCAGCGTGACGCGCTCTTCGCCCTTGAGTACTGGCTTGCTGGCATCCGTCAGAACGAGCGCGCCGAAGCCGTCGTGATCGACTGCGAGATAGCCGAACGCCACCAATTGCCGGAACACTGCGCGCCACTCGGGCTCGGACAGCGCCGCGCCGACGCCAAACGTCGAAATTTTCTCGTGGCCGCGTTGCAGGACCTTTTCGCTGCGCGTGCCGCGCAGAATGTCGATCAGGTGCCCGGCACCGAAATGGAATCCACTCGCCCGCTGTGCGCGATACACGCACGACAGCGCCATCTGCGCCTCGCGAGTGGCATCGAAGGACGCGGGCGGCTCGATGCACGTATCGCAATTGCCGCACGGCGTGCTCGTCTCGCCGAAGTACGCGAGCAAACGCACGCGGCGGCACGTGGCCGCCTCGCAAAGTCCAAGCAGTGCATCGAGCTTGCCGGTCTGCACCCGCTTGTGGGCGTCGTCGGCGTCGGATTCGTCGATCATCTTCCGCTGCTGCACGACGTCGCCCAATCCGTAAGCCATCCACGCGTTCGCCGGCAAGCCGTCGCGGCCCGCGCGTCCGGTTTCCTGGTAGTAGCCCTCGACGCTCTTCGGCAAGTCCAGATGCGCGACGAAGCGCACGTCCGGCTTGTCGATGCCCATGCCGAACGCGATGGTCGCGCACATGACGATGCCTTCCTCGCGCTGGAACATCTCCTGATGCTTCTGGCGCGTCTCGAACTCCATGCCCGCGTGATACGGCAACGCGCGGATGCCCTGGCCCTTCAGCCAGTCTGCGGTTTCCTCGACTTTGCGGCGCGACAGACAATAGACGACGCCCGCATCGGTGGTGCCGTCCTTGTTCGTATGCTCCGCGCGGATGAAATCGAGCAGCTGCGAGCGCGCATTGTCCTTCTCGACGATCCGATAACGAATGTTCGGCCGATCGAAGCTCGAAACGAAGATGCGCGCGTCGTCGAGCGCGAGGCGATGCACGATTTCGTCGCGCGTGATCGCATCGGCGGTCGCGGTGAGCGCGATGCGCGGCACATCGGGAAACCGCTCATGCAGCACGGAAAGCTGAATGTATTCAGGGCGGAAATCGTGCCCCCATTGCGAAACGCAATGTGCCTCGTCGATCGCGAAAAGACCGACCGGCGCGCTGTCGAGGAGATCGAGAAAGCGCGGTGTCATCAGGCGTTCAGGCGCGACATACAGCAAGTCGATCTCGCCGTTGCGCAGGGCGCGCTCGGTCGCGGCCGCTTCGGCGCCGGACAAGGTGGAATTGAGATACGCGGCGCGCACGCCCACCTCGGTCAGCGCGGCGACCTGATCCTGCATCAACGCGATGAGAGGCGACACGACGATGCCCGCCCCGAAACCCGCCTCGCGCCGTACCAGCGACGGTATCTGATAGCACAGCGACTTGCCGCCGCCGGTGGGCATCAGCACGAGGGAATCGCCGCCGTTCGCGACATGCTCGACGATCTCCGCCTGTTGTCCGCGAAATGCGGGATAGCCGAAGATTTCGTTGAGTATTTCGAGCGACCGGGACATGTGGAAAAGCGCGCACTGCGACGTGGGAGATAACGAATTCTACCAACGCATTAGCGCGTGAAACGGCGTTAGCCATTCGGACGATGCCGGCAGCGAAACGTGCAGACGAAAAAAAACCGCCCAGCCGAAGCTGAGCGGTTCATCGATGCTACTAGCGAGAGACGCTTACTCGTTGGTGTGCGGCTGCTGCTCCGCCGCCGGCGTTTCCGGCGTACCGAAGTCGAAAGCCTCTTCGGCCGCGATCTGGTCGAAACGCTCGCGATCCGACGATTCCTTCGCCTTGCGCGCCTTGTGGAACGCGAGACCCGTACCGGCCGGAATCAGACGGCCGACGATCACGTTTTCCTTCAGGCCACGCAGATCGTCGCGCTTGCCCATGATCGCCGCTTCGGTCAGCACGCGGGTCGTTTCCTGGAACGACGCCGCCGAGATGAACGAATCGGTCGACAGCGATGCCTTCGTGATACCGAGCAGCACGTTGTCGTACGTCGCCGGACGCTTGTCTTCCGCGATCATCTTGTCGTTCTCGTCGAGCATGTCCGAACGCTCGACTTGTTCGCCAGGAATGAAACGCGTATCGCCGTTGTCGACGATCTGCACGCGGCGCAGCATCTGACGCACGATCACTTCGATGTGCTTGTCGTTGATCTTCACGCCCTGCAGACGGTACACGTCCTGCACTTCGTCCACGATGTAGCGCGACAACGCCTCGATACCCTGCAGACGCAGGATGTCGTGCGGATCGGCAGGACCGTCGACGATCATTTCGCCCTTGTTGACGACCTGACCGTCGTGCACCAGCACCTGCTTTTCCTTCGCGATCAGGAACTCGTGCTGATTGCCCTCGAGGTCCGTGATGACGAGACGCTGCTTGCCCTTCGTGTCCTTGCCGAACGACGTCGTGCCCGTGACTTCCGCCAGAATGCCGGCGTCCTTCGGCGAGCGCGCTTCGAACAGTTCGGCCACGCGCGGCAGACCACCGGTAATGTCACGCGTCTTCTGCGCTTCAACCGGGATACGCGCCAGCACTTCACCGACCTGCACCTGCTGACCATCCTTCACGGTGATCAGTGCGCCGACCTGGAAGCCGATCTGCACCGAATGCTCGGTGTTCGGGATCTTCACTTCCTCGCCGTTCGCGTCGAGCAGCTTCACCTGCGGACGCACGCTCTTGCCAGCCTGCGAGCCACGACGCTTCGCGTCGATCACGACCAGGGTCGAAAGACCGGTCACGTCGTCGATCTGCTTCGCGACCGTCACGCCTTCCTCGACGTTCTCGAACTTCACCGTACCGCCCCACTCGGTGATGATCGGACGCGTCAGCGGATCCCATTGAGCCAGTTGCGTACCGGCCTTGATCGCAGCGCCGTCGAGTTGCAGCAGCGTTGCGCCGTACGGAATCTTGTGACGCTCACGCTCGCGACCGAAGTCGTCCGCGATGATCGCCTCGCCGGAACGCGAAATGACGACCTGCTCGCCCTTCGCGTTGGTGACGTAACGCATCGTGGCCGTGAAGCGCAGCGTACCGTTGCTCTTCGCTTCCACCGTCGAAGCCACCGCCGCACGCGATGCCGCACCACCGATGTGGAACGTACGCATCGTCAGCTGCGTGCCCGGCTCGCCGATCGACTGAGCAGCGATCACACCGACTGCCTCACCGACGTTCACGCGCGAACCGCGGCCCAGGTCGCGGCCGTAGCACGCGGCGCACAGGCCATAACGCGTCTCGCAGGTGAGCGGCGTGCGCACGCGCACTTCGTCGATGCCGAGGCGCTCGATTTCCTCCACCGCATCTTCGTCGAGCAGATCGCCCGAAGCGTAGATCGTTTCCTGCGTTTCCGGATTGACGACGTCCGCCACCGCGACGCGACCGAGAATACGGTCACGCAGCGCTTCGACGACTTCACCGCCTTCGACCAACGCCTTCATCGCCACGCCGTTCGACGTGCCGCAATCGTCTTCGACGACGACCAGATCCTGCGTCACGTCGACGAGACGACGCGTCAGGTAACCCGAGTTCGCGGTCTTCAACGCCGTGTCCGCCAGACCCTTACGAGCGCCGTGCGTCGAGATGAAGTACTGCAACACGTTCAGGCCTTCGCGGAAGTTCGCGGTAATCGGCGTCTCGATGATCGAGCCGTCCGGCTTCGCCATCAGGCCGCGCATACCGGCGAGCTGACGAATCTGCACCGCTGAACCACGCGCGCCCGAGTCGGCCATCATGTAGATGGAGTTGAACGACTCCTGCTTCGTTTCGTTGCCGTCGCGATCGACCACCGGCTCCGTTGCGAGCTGCTCCATCATCGCCTTGCCGACCGCTTCCGACGTTGCCGACCAGATGTCGACCACGTTGTTGTAGCGTTCCTGCGCGGTGACGAGACCCGACATGTACTGACGGTCGTATTCCTTTACCTTCTTCGCGGCGTCGCCGACGATGGTTTCCTTCTGCGGCGGCACGAGCATGTCGTCGACGCAAATCGAGATACCGGCGCGCGTTGCGAGACGGAAGCCCATTTGCATCAGCTGGTCGGCGAAGATCACCGTTTCGCGCAGACCGCACTTGCGGAACGCCGTGTTGATCAGCTGCGAAATCTGCTTCTTCTTCAGCGGCTTGTTCAGCACCGTGAACGGCAGGCCCGGCGGCAGAATCTCCGACAGGATCGAACGGCCGACGGTCGTCGCGTACAGCGAGATCTTCGGCACGAACTTCGGCGCACCTTCACTCTGGTCTTCGTTCGCCACCATTTCGGTGATACGCACGTTGACGCGCGATGCCAGTTCGACTTCCTTGTTCTCGTACGCGCGGATCACTTCCGACACGCCCGTGAACGTCATGCCTTCGCCCTTGCCGTTGATCGCTTCGCGCGACGCGTAGTACAGGCCCAGCACGATATCCTGCGACGGCACGATCGACGGATCGCCGTTGGCCGGGAACAGGACGTTGTTCGACGCCAGCATCAGCGTGCGCGCTTCCATCTGCGCTTCGAGCGACAGCGGAACGTGCACGGCCATCTGGTCGCCGTCGAAGTCGGCGTTGAACGCCGCGCAAACGAGCGGATGCAGCTGGATCGCCTTACCTTCGATCAGCACCGGCTCGAAAGCCTGAATGCCGAGACGGTGAAGAGTAGGCGCGCGGTTCAGCATCACCGGATGCTCGCGAATGACTTCTTCGAGAATGTCCCACACGACCGGCGTCTGGTTCTCGACTTCCTTCTTCGCGGCCTTGATGGTCGTCGCGACGCCCATCACTTCCAGCTTGTTGAAGATGAACGGCTTGAACAGTTCGAGCGCCATCAGCTTCGGCAGACCGCACTGATGCAGCTTGAGCGTCGGGCCGACCACGATCACCGAACGGCCCGAATAGTCCACACGCTTACCGAGCAGGTTCTGACGGAAACGACCGCCCTTACCCTTGATCATGTCAGCGAGCGACTTCAGCGGACGCTTGTTCGCGCCGGTCATCGCCTTGCCGCGACGGCCGTTGTCGAGCAGCGAATCGACGGCTTCCTGCAGCATCCGCTTTTCGTTGCGGACGATGATTTCAGGCGCCTTCAGTTCGAGCAGACGCTTCAACCGGTTGTTACGGTTGATGACGCGGCGATACAGGTCGTTCAGGTCCGACGTCGCGAAACGGCCGCCGTCCAGCGGCACGAGCGGACGCAGTTCCGGCGGCAGCACCGGCAGCACGTCGAGCACCATCCAGTCAGGCTTGATGCCCGAACGCTGGAAAGCCTCGAGCACTTTCAGGCGCTTCGCATACTTCTTGATCTTCGCTTCGGAACCGGTGTTCTTCAGTTCCGTGCGCAGCGTCTCGACCTGTTCGTCGATGTTGATCGCGCGCAGCAGTTCGCGCACGCCTTCCGCGCCCATTTCGGCACGGAACTCGTCACCGTACTCTTCGACCTTGTTGTAGTAATCCTCTTCGGTCATGATCTGCCGCGCTTTCAGCGGCGTCATGCCCGGATCGATCACCACATATGCTTCGAAGTACAGCACGCGCTCGATGTCGCGCAGCGTCATGTCGAGCACCATGCCCAGACGCGACGGCAGCGACTTCAGGAACCAGATGTGCGCGACCGGCGAGGCCAGTTCGATGTGGCCCATCCGTTCGCGGCGCACCTTGGCCAGCGTCACTTCGACGCCGCACTTCTCGCAGATCACGCCGCGATGCTTCAGGCGCTTGTACTTGCCGCACAGGCATTCGTAGTCCTTGATCGGACCAAAAATCTTCGCGCAGAACAGACCATCCCGCTCCGGCTTGAACGTGCGGTAATTGATGGTCTCCGGCTTCTTCACTTCGCCGAACGACCAAGAACGAATCTTGTCGGGCGACGCGAGGCCGATCTTGATCGCATCAAAAACTTCTTCTTGTTGGACTTGCTTGAATAGATCGAGCAGAGCTTTCATTGCTTTCTCTCCGTAGTCCGATTAGTTGCGGTCCAGATCGATATCAATACCGAGCGAGCGGATTTCCTTCACCAACACGTTGAAGGATTCCGGCATGCCCGCGTCGATGACGTGATCGCCCTTGACGAGGTTCTCATAAACCTTCGTCCGGCCCGTCACGTCGTCCGACTTGACCGTCAGCATTTCTTGCAGCACATACGACGCGCCATACGCCTCGAGTGCCCACACTTCCATCTCACCGAAGCGCTGACCACCGAACTGCGCCTTACCACCCAGCGGCTGCTGCGTGACGAGCGAGTACGGACCGGTCGAACGTGCGTGCATCTTGTCGTCGACCAAGTGGTGCAGCTTCAGGTAGTGCATGTAGCCGACCGTGACCGTGCGCTCGAATGCTTCGCCGGTGCGGCCGTCGTACAGCGTGACCTGGTTCTTCGACGGCGTCATGCCGAGATTCGTGGCGATGTCGTCCGGGAACGCCAGATCGAGCGCACGCGTCATTTCGTGTTCCGTCGCGCCGTCGAACACCGGCGTCGCGAACGGCACACCTTCGCGCAGGTTCTTCGCGAGTTCGAGGATCTCGTCGTCGGAGAACTTGTCCAGCTCTTCCTGACGGCCCGACTCGTTATAGATCTGCGTGAGGAACTGACGCATTTCTTCGATCTTCGCCTGACGCTGCATCATCTCGCCGATGCGCCAGCCGAGACCCTTCGCGGCCCAGCCGAGGTGCACTTCGAGAATCTGACCCACGTTCATCCGCGACGGCACGCCGAGCGGGTTCAGCACGACGTCGGCCGGACGGCCATCGGCCATGTACGGCATGTCTTCGATCGGCACGATCTTCGACACGACACCCTTGTTACCGTGACGACCCGCCATCTTGTCGCCAGGCTGCAGGCGACGCTTCACGGCGAGATACACCTTGACCATCTTCAGCACGCCCGGCGGCAGTTCGTCGCCTTGCGTGAGCTTCTTGCGCTTCTCTTCGAACGCGAGATCGAACTGGTGACGCTTCTGCTCGATCGAGTCCTTGATCGCTTCCAGCTGTGCCGCGGCTTCTTCGTCCGCGAGGCGGATGTCGAACCAGTGGTAGTGATCGAGATCTTCGAGGTACGCGAGGTCGATCTTCGTGCCCTTCGCGAGCTTCTTCGGACCGCCATTCGCGACCTTGCCGTTCAGCATGCGGGCGAGACGCGAGAACGCGTCGCCTTCCACGATGCGCAGCTGGTCGTTCAAATCGAGGCGATAACGCTTCAGTTCGTCGTCGATGATCTGTTGCGCGCGCTTGTCACGCGTGATGCCTTCGCGCGTGAACACTTGCACGTCGATGACCGTACCGCTCATGCCCGAGGGCACGCGCAGCGACGTATCCTTCACGTCCGATGCCTTCTCGCCGAAGATCGCGCGCAGCAGCTTTTCTTCCGGCGTCAGTTGGGTTTCGCCCTTCGGCGTGACCTTGCCGACCAGCACGTCGCCCGCCTCGACTTCCGCGCCGATGTAGACGATGCCCGACTCATCGAGACGGCCAAGCTGCACTTCCGCGAGGTTCGAGATATCGCGCGTGATTTCTTCCGGTCCGAGCTTCGTGTCGCGAGCAACGACATTCAGTTCTTCGATGTGGATCGACGTATAGCGATCGTCCGCAACGACCTTCTCCGAGATCAGAATCGAGTCTTCGAAGTTGTAGCCGTTCCACGGCATGAACGCGACCAGCATGTTCTGGCCGAGCGCGAGCTCGCCCAAATCCGTCGATGCACCGTCAGCCAGCACGTCGCCGCGCGCAACCTTGTCGCCGACCTTCGCGATCGGACGCTGGTTGATGTTCGTGTTCTGGTTCGAACGCGTGTACTTGATCAGGTTGTAGATGTCCACGCCGACGTCGCCGGCGACGGCTTCATCGTCGTTCACGCGAATCACGATACGGCCCGCGTCGACGTAATCCACCACGCCACCGCGCAGCGCCTGAACCGTCGTGCCCGAGTCGACCGCGACCGTGCGCTCGATGCCCGTACCGACGACCGGCTTTTCCGGACGAAGGCAAGGCACGGCCTGACGCTGCATGTTCGAACCCATCAACGCGCGGTTCGCGTCGTCGTGCTCGAGGAACGGGATCAGCGATGCAGCCACCGACACGATCTGCGACGGCGCCACGTCCATGTACTGGATGCGGTCCGGCGTGACCATCAGCGTTTCGCCCGCTTCACGCGACGACACGAGTTCGTCGGTCAGCGTGCCGTCTTCGCTCACGGCGGCATTCGCCTGCGCGATCACGTAGCGGCCTTCTTCGATCGCCGACAGATAGTCGATCTGATCCGTCACCTTGCTGTCCACGACCTTGCGGTACGGCGTTTCGAGGAAGCCGTACTCGTTGAGGTGCGCGTACAGAGCGAGCGAGTTGATCAGACCGATGTTCGGACCTTCCGGCGTTTCGATCGGGCACACACGGCCGTAGTGCGTCGGATGCACGTCGCGGACTTCGAAGCCCGCGCGCTCGCGCGTCAGACCGCCCGGGCCCAGTGCGGAAACGCGACGCTTATGCGTGATTTCCGACAGCGGGTTGGTCTGGTCCATGAACTGCGAGAGCTGCGACGAACCGAAGAACTCGCGAATCGCCGACGAAATCGGCTTCGAGTTGATCAGGTCGTGCGGCATCAGGTTTTCGCTTTCGGCCTGGCCGAGGCGTTCCTTCACAGCCCGTTCGACGCGCACGAGACCCGCGCGGAACTGGTTCTCCGCGAGCTCGCCGACGCAACGCACGCGACGATTGCCGAGGTGGTCGATATCGTCCACTTCGCCCTTGCCGTTACGCAGCTCGACGAGGATCTTGATGGTCGCGAGGATGTCGTCGTCCTGCAGCGTCATCGGTCCGATGATTTCGTCACGGCCGACGCGGCGGTTGAACTTCATGCGGCCGACCTTCGACAGGTCGTACGCGTCTTCGCTGTAGAACAGACGGTTGAACAGCGCCTCGACCGCTTCTTCGGTCGGCGGCTCGCCCGGGCGCATCATGCGGTAGATCGCGATGCGCGCGGCCATCTTATCGGCAGTTTCGTCGATACGCAGCGTCGACGAAATGTACGGACCCTGATCCAGATCGTTCGTGTAGAGCGTCTGAATGTCCTTGACCTTCGCTTCGCGCAGCTTCTCGAGAACCGTTTCCGTGATTTCTTCGTTGGCGTTCGCGATCACTTCGCCCGTTTCGGGGTCGATCACGTTCTTCGCCAGCACGCGGCCGAGCAGGTATTCCTCCGGCACCGAGATGAACTTCGTCTTGGCGTTTTCGAGGTCGCGAATGTGCTTCGCGTTGATCCGCTTGTCCTTCGTGACGATGACGTTGCCATCGCGATCCTGGATGTCGAAGCGCGCGACTTCGCCGCGCAGACGCTCAGGCACGAATTCCATTTGCGCGCCTTCGCTCATCAGCGCGAAGTTGTCGAACACGAAGAAGTTCGCGAGGATCTGCTCCGGCGACATGCCGATAGCCTTCAGCAGGATCGTGACCGGCATCTTGCGGCGACGGTCGACGCGGAAGTACAGCACGTCCTTCGGATCGAATTCGAAGTCGAGCCACGAGCCACGATAGGGAATGATACGAGCCGAGAACAGCAGCTTGCCGGAGCTGTGCGTCTTGCCCTTGTCGTGCTCGAAGAAGACACCAGGCGAACGGTGGAGCTGCGACACGATCACGCGCTCGGTACCGTTGATGACGAAGGAACCCGTCGGCGTCATGAGCGGAATTTCGCCCATGTACACTTCCTGCTCCTTCACTTCCTTGACGACCGGCTTGCTCGGCGATTCCTTGTCGAGCAGAACCAGGCGCACTTTCGCGCGCAGCGCCGAGCAGTACGTCAGACCGCGCTGCTGGCATTCCTTGATGTTGAACGCGGGCGGCGACAGCATGTAGCTGACGAACTCGAGACGCGCGAAACCGTTGTGCGAGACGATCGGGAAAACAGAGCTGAACGCAGCCTGCAAGCCTTCGGACTTGCGCTGCGAGGAAGACGTGTCCGCTTGCAGAAACGTCTGGAATGATTCAAGCTGGGTCGCCAGCAAAAAGGGAACTTGGTGAACGATGGGGCGCTTCGCGAAACTCTTGCGAATACGCTTCTTCTCGGTGAAGGAATATTGCATACGATCTCCGAATCACGGCGGGCGTTACCGAGGCGGGATACCTCGATGCCACAGCCCGGTGTTCACCGACTGAGACCCGCGCAACTGTCCGGGGAGGACGCGCGAATCTAGAAGCTTGGTGGTTGGCCGCTACCAACCGCTGGCTGACGGCAGCGGATGCCTGTGTTTCCCGCTACCCGACCAAACTTGCCTTCTGCAGTCGCTTCAGAAGACAAAGAGAACAATCGGAAAATTCTGCGGCTCCGACCGTTATCTTTGGCTTCTGTGGAGACATTTATGCTTGCTGACCAGCATACAAACTGCGTCCCCACAAAGCACAAAAAGGCCGGCGGTGAAAAACCGCCAGCCTTCGCATAGCGCAATGAAACTTACTTGATTTCAGCCTTCGCGCCAGCGTCTTCCAGCTTCTTCTTGGCTTCTTCAGCAGCAGCCTTGGGCACCGCTTCCTTGATGGGCTTCGGTGCGCCGTCAACCAGATCCTTCGCTTCCTTCAGGCCGAGACCCGTCAGTTCACGAACAGCCTTAATGACGGAAACCTTGTTCGCGCCTGCTTCGAGCAGGTTCACGGTGAACTCCGTCTGCTCTTCAGCAGCAGCAGCGGCGCCACCGGCACCTGCGGGGCCAGCAACTGCGACAGCAGCAGCCGACACGCCAAACTTCTCTTCGAACGCCTTGACCAGCTCGTTCAGTTCCAGCACCGACATCGAGCCAACGGCTTCGAGGATGTCTTCTTTTGCGATTGCCATGTGAAATACTCCTAGATTGAATTCGGATCGAGCTAGCGATCTAGCTTTGCCTAACTTAAGCGACTAGCGCCCAAGCGCGGTCGTTACGCAGCTTCGCCCTGCTTCTTTTCAGCCAGCGCGGCCAGAGCGCGCGCAAAGCCGGAAACAGGTGCCTGCATGACGAACAGCAACTTGGAGAGCAGTTCTTCGCGGCTCGGGATGTTGGCCAGCGCTTGCACGCCTGCCTTGTCCATCACGTTGCCTTCGTAGGAACCAGCCTTGATGATCAACTTGTCATTGCTCTTGCCGAAGTCGTTGACGACCTTTGCAGCGGCAATGGCATCTTCCGAGATGCCGTAGATCAGAGGACCGGTCATCTGCTCAGCCAGCGGAGCGAACGGCGTACCTTCGACGGCGCGACGCGCCAGCGTGTTCTTCAACACGCGCAGATACACCTGTTGCTCACGCGCTTTCGCGCGCAGCTTGGTCAGATCGCCAACCGTGATCCCACGATACTCAGCGAGCACCATCGTCTGAGCCTTCGCGACTTGCGCGGCGACTTCAGCGACGACTGCCTGCTTATCTTCTTTGTTCAGTGGCACGGTTAAACCTCCAGATTCGATGCACTCGGGCGAACTACCCTCATGCACCACGTTCAACAACGGCGTCCGACTGTTAGGAGTATTTCGATCGATTGGTGAGACGTCTCACGACGCTCATAACCGACTTCAACCACTGCAAAACTGTTTCGGGTTCGCCATCTGCGTTGGCTTGAATTAAGGCAATGCCTGCCTGCTGCACCGCCACCAACGGTCTTTGACAACCGGTCGCTCAATCGAAGCTGCAATCTTGCAACCGCCCAAAGCCCATATGAAGCGCGGTCATCTGACCGCGCTCGAAATTCTTACTGTTGCGCCAGCGTGGCTTGATCCACGCGAACGCCGACACCCATCGTGCTCGACACCGCGATCTTGCGCAGGTACACGCCCTTGCTGGTCGCCGGCTTCGCCTTTTGCAGCGCTTCGATCAGCGCCGACAGGTTCTGACGCAGCGATGCCGGCTCGAACGATGCGCGACCGATCGTGCCGTGGATGATACCGGCCTTGTCGACGCGGAACTGAACCTGACCCGCCTTCGCGTTCTTGACCGCTTGAGCGACGTCCGGCGTAACCGTACCGACCTTCGGGTTCGGCATCAGACCACGCGGACCGAGGATCTGACCCAGCGTACCGACGACACGCATCGTGTCCGGCGAAGCGATCACGACGTCGAAATTCAGATTGCCGGCCTTGACTTGCTCGGCCAGGTCTTCCATGCCGACCACGTCTGCGCCAGCTGCGCGAGCCTGTTCAGCCTTGTCGCCTTGCGCGAACACTGCGACGCGAACCGACTTGCCGGTACCAGCCGGCAGAACCACGGAGCCGCGAACCACCTGATCCGACTTCTTCGCGTCGATGCCGAGCTGCACTGCAACGTCGATCGACTCGTCGAACTTGGCGCTCGCGCATTCCTTCACGAGAGCCAGCGCGTCGTCGATCGCGTACAGCTTCTGACGATCAACCTTGTTCGCAAATGCCTGAAGGCGCTTAGAAAGCTTAGCCATTTACACGCCCTCCACAGTGATGCCCATCGAACGCGCGCTGCCGGCGATCGTACGCACGGCTGCATCCAGATCAGCTGCCGTAAGATCCGGCATCTTGGTCTTCGCGATTTCTTCCGCTTGAGCGCGGGTGATGTTGCCGACCTTGTCGGTGTGCGGCTTGCTCGAACCCTTCTGCACTGCGGCCGCCTTCTTGATCAGAACGGTAGCCGGCGGCGTCTTCATGATGAAGGTGAAGCTCTTGTCCGCGAATGCCGTAATGACGACCGGCACCGGCAGACCCGGCTCCATACCCTGAGTCTGCGCGTTGAACGCCTTGCAGAACTCCATGATGTTCAGGCCACGCTGGCCCAGTGCCGGACCGACCGGCGGCGACGGGTTGGCTTTACCTGCAGGAATCTGCAGCTTGATAAAGCCGATGATTTTCTTTGCCATGTTGAAAACCTCTGCTGAACGCGTGAGCGTTCGGTGAGTGATAGCGCGCGTTCGACGTTGCCGACTACTGACGCTCCTCAACGGCCATGACGCGGACCGTAAGCGCGAATCGCGCGATGGCCCGAAAGCCACGCGCGATGTATTCGATTAAAGCTTCTCGACCTGACCGAACTCGAGTTCGACCGGCGTCGAACGCCCGAAAATCGTGACAGAAACACGCACTCGGGACTTTTCGTAATTCACTTCTTCGACGTTGCCATTGAAGTCGGTGAACGGACCTTCCTTCACGCGGACCATCTCGCCGACTTCGAAGAGCGTCTTCGGCCGCGGCTTCTCGACGCCTTCCTGCATCTGCGACATGATCTTTTCGACTTCACGTGGCGAGATGGGACTCGGGCGATTGCGCGCACCACCAACGAAACCGGTTACTTTGGCCGTGTTCTTGACCAGATGCCACGTTTCGTCCGTCATTTCCATTTCGACCAGGACGTAACCCGGGAAGAAACGACGCTCGGTGACCGATTTGTGGCCGCCCTTTACTTCAACAACTTCTTCGGTCGGGACAAGAATCTGACCGAATTGATTTTGCATGCCTGCGCGCTCGATGCGCTCCTGAAGCGCACGTTGCACGCTCTTCTCCATGCCGGAGTAGGCGTGCACCACATACCAACGCTTTCCACTCGGGGATGTCGGAGTATCGCTCATATCATTTCCAACCCAGAATCGCCGAGAAAATCACCCATTCGATCGACTTATCGCTAAGCCAAAGGAAGATGGCCATGATCAGAACAAACGCGAAGACCACCAGGGTCGTTTGCGTGGCCTCTTTGCGAGTCGGCCAGACAACCTTGCGGACTTCCTTGTACGAGTCTTTGGCAAAAGCGATGAAACCCTTGCCCGGCGCAGAGAGCAGACCGACTGCGACACCCGCGATGACACCAACAGCAAGCGCTGCGCCGCGGACGTACCATTCTTGGCCCGAGAGCCAGAAGAATCCAACGAACCCGGCCAAGACCAACAATACGCCCGCCACCAACATCAACTTGTCGCCGGAAGTATTTACAGTTTCGACGGAAGGATTCGCCATAACACCTTAAACAGCGCCACTTGGCGCGAGAATTTTGGCAGGGGCAGAGGGAATCGAACCCCCAACCTTCGGTTTTGGAGACCGACGCTCTGCCAGTTGAGCTATACCCCTAAACCATTTGGGGTCGACGGACATTGCCGACCCCGAAACCACTAACTACCGAGAAGATTTCTGGCTCTTACTCGATAATCTTCGCCACGACACCGGCGCCGACGGTACGGCCGCCTTCGCGGATTGCGAAGCGCAGACCTTCTTCCATGGCGATCGGAGCGATCAGCT
>Ga0182736_1001865_pt1 | contig 18187 bp, 16 predicted proteins | sample eDN5th30CKraftBY_FD_128882 | JGI IMG/M metagenome (GOLD analysis project Ga0182736, IMG submission 128882) | Enriched backyard soil microbial communities from Emeryville, California, USA - eDNA 5th pass 30_C Kraft BY (version 2) (version 2) | ecosystem: Environmental > Terrestrial > Soil >... | reverse complement strand
GAGCACATGAGGCTGGCCGGGGAGGGGGAGGTTGCTGGCGAGGTCATGGTGGTCGAGCGTCTCGGTGGAGAAACCTTCCTCTATACCCAGATCAAGGACGGAACGATGCTGATCGTCCAGGCGGATGGGGAGATCCCGACCAACGTTCATGAGCGCATCGCCATCAAGCTCGATCCCGCGACCTGCCACCTGTTCGATGGGGATGGAATTGCGATCGAGCGTGTGCAGCGGCATCCGCTTGCCAATATGCGTCGCTTGCCGACTCGCAAGGCAAGCTGACGCCAGCCCAGAGGCAGACCATGGCCTCGAAGCGTTTCGACTATATCATTGTCGGCGGAGGCAGTTCAGGATGCGTCGTGGCGAGCCGGCTCGTGGCGGAGCATGACGCTCGCGTGCTGCTGGTCGAAGCGGGGCCTCGAAGGGTGAGCCCGATCCTGGCGATGCCGGCGGGATACATGAAGTTCCTCGCCCGGGACACTTACCTCACGATGCACCGCGTTCTTCCCCAGGAGCAGCTGGGCGGCCGTGCCCCCATCGTGCCGCAGGCCAAGGTCCTCGGCGGCGGGAGTGCCGTCAACGCCATGGTCTATATTCGTGGGCAGGCTCAGGATTACGATGCTTGGGATCAAGCCCTGGGCGGTGCCGGGTGGAGTTACAATGATCTTCTGCCCTACTTCATCAGGCAGGAAGGAAACGATCACCTGGGCGCGCCCTATCATGGCGTTGGCGGTCCCTTGAAGGTGTCGCATCTGGGGCAGCACTCCGCCATGAGCCGCGCTTTCGTGCAGGCGATGCAGGAGCGGGGCATTCCCTATAATGCTGATTTCAACGGCGCGAGGCAAAGCGGCGTCGGCTTCATGCAGCACACGATCGACTGGGCCACGCGCCGTCGTTGCAGCGTGGTCGATGCGTTTCTCCGGCCTGTCATCTCTCATCCGAACCTGACCGTGATGACGGAAGCGACAGCCAGCCGCATCCATCTCGAGAAGGGCCGCGCCACCGGCGTGGAGCTTCTCGGACCGGCAGGGCAGGAAACGGTCTTCGCCGATGCGGAAGTGATCCTCGCCGCCGGGACATACATGACGCCGAAGCTCTTGATGCTCTCCGGCATCGGCCCACCCGATGAGTTGTCCCGCCATGGGATCGAGGTTGCCTGCGACCTGCCCGGAGTCGGGCGGAACCTGCAGGACCACCATGAAGTCCCGATCGTCGCCTTGACGTCCGGGGCATTCGGCTATTACGGCCAGGACCGCGGCCTCGCGATGCTGAGCAACGGCTTGCAGTACATGCTGTTCAAATCGGGCGCCGTCACCACGACCGGCGTCGAGGCCTGTGCTTTCATCGATCCCGACGGGAGCGAACGGCCGACGATCCAGCTCTATTGCGTTCCCACGGTCTATCTCGACCGGGATGTCTCGGGCGTCGAGCCCTCGCATGGGGTCACGCTGAACCCCTGCCTGCTGCGTCCGAAAGCGCGGGGCTGCGTGCGGCTCGCGTCTGCCGACCCGGCCGCGCTGCCGCTGGTGGATCCGCAATTCTTCGGAGATCCCGACGATCTTCGCCTGACCATCGCGGCCCTGCGATACGCCCGCGAGATCCTCGCGACACTCCCTGTCAGGGATATGGTCGAGCGGGAGGTCTTCCCCGGACATGAGGTCGTGTCGGACGAGGCGCTTGCCGCCCACTGTCGCAGGACGGTGAAAACCAATTACCATCCGGTCGGCACGTGCCGCATGGGCCGAGAGAGCGACCCTCTTGCCGTGATCACGCCGGAACTCACCGTCCGAGGCATCGAGAATTTGAGGATCGTCGACGCATCGATCATGCCGACCATCCCCAGCGGCAACACGAATGCGCCTGTTCTAGCCATCGCCGACAAGGCGGTTGACATCATCGCCAGTCATGGTCGCATGATCGGCGAAACGGCAACTGCTCCGTCGAAACGTGTTTCTTCCCTGTCCGGTCAGGTCCAACCGTCATGAGCCAAAGCTTGAATCTCGCCAATCTTGCGAATCTGCCGTCCGGTGTCGCCAAACCTCGCTATGGTCGCGAGACGCTGAAGGCCGGCATCCTGCATATCGGCGTCGGCAACTTCCACCGCGCCCATCAGGCCGTTTATCTGGACGACCTCTTCAATGCCGGAAAAGATCGCGACTGGGCGCTGATCGGTGCTGGCATCCGTGCCGGCGACAGAACGATGCGCGAGGCGCTTGAGCCCCAGGACTGGCTCACCACCGTCGTCGAGCTCGAGCCGGGCGCCAACATCGCGCGGGTGACCGGCGCCATGGTGGGATTCGTGCCCGTGAACGATGATGGAAGCGCCATCGTCGACGCCCTCGACGATCCAGCGCTGCGCATCGTCTCCCTGACCGTCACAGAGGGCGGCTACTGCATCGATCCGGCCACGGGATCCTTCAACCCGGAACATCCCGATATCGTTCACGATGCCGCTCACATGCATGCTCCCAAAGGCGTGTTCGGCGTTCTCCTGGCGGCTTTGAAACGCCGTCGCGACAACGGTCAGGCACCCTTTACCGTCATGTCCTGCGACAACATTCCCCATAATGGACAGGTCGCGAGAGATGCGGTGGCGGGCCTTGCCGATCTCGTGGATCCGGCATTGGCCGCCTATGTGCGGGAACGGGTCGCCTTTCCCAGCAGCATGGTCGACCGCATCACGCCGGCGACGACCGACCGCGAGCGCGCCATGCTGGTCGAGCGCTTTGGCGTCAAGGACAATTGGCCGGTTTTCTGCGAGCCCTTCCGTCAATGGGTTCTGGAAGACAATTTCCCGACAGGGCGACCGGCACTGGAGAATGTCGGAGTCACCTTCACGCCGGATGTCGCGGCCTTCGAGCTGATGAAGCTTCGAATCCTGAACGGGGGACACGCCACCATCGCCTACCCGGCAGGCCTGTTGGGAATTCATTTCGTCCATGATGCCATGGCGGATCCACTGGTGCGAGGATTCCTGGACAAGCTGGAGACCGAAGAGATCATTCCCTGCGTGCCGCCCGTGCCGGGCGTCGATCTTCGGGAATATTACCAGCTGATCGCCCGTCGCTTCGCCAATCCGGATGTAGGAGACACGATCCCGCGGCTTGCTCAGGATGGATCCAACCGACAGCCCAAATTCATCCTGCCTTCGACGCGGGATCGTCTGCAAGCGGGTGCGGATGTGACGGGCCTTGCGCTCGAATCCGCTCTGTGGTGCCGTTATTGCGCAGGAACGACCGATACAGGCGAGCCCTTCAAGCTCGACGATCCCAATGCGGGCCGCCTGACGTCCGCCGCCCTGGCCGCGAAGGACAATCCGTCGTCATTCCTCGATCTGCGGGACATCTTCGGTGATGTCGCCGATGCACCGCAGTTTCGCTCGCGCTTCGAGACCTCATTGAACAGCCTGTGGCGCGACGGAACCCGCGCTACGCTGCAGCGCTACCTGAGCGGAGGAACCTAAGCCTTCACGCGGGCATGTCGATCTGCACCTTGACGGAGGCTGGCGGCATCGCCTTGGCGAAGTCGAAGGCTTCGATGCTGTCCTTGAACGCGAAGCGGTCGGTGATCAGAGGCTTCACATCGATCTTGCCCGAGGCGATCATGGCGATCGCCCGTGGGTATACGTGGGCGTAACGGAAGATGCTTTCGACCCGCGCCTCCTTCACCTGAGCCTTGCTGACATCGAACGGAAAAGGCTCGAGGGGGATGCCGACCAAAGCTACTTTCCCGCCCGGGCAGACGAGGTCGAAGATCTCCGCCATGGCGGGAGTATAACCGGAGCATTCGAAGATCACATCGGCGCCCCAGCCGTCGCTCTCGCGTTTGACGACCTCCAGAAGGCTCTGGCTGCTGACATTGACCGGCATGACGGGGCCGAGCGTGCGCGCCAAGGCGAGTTTCGGCTCATGCACGTCACTGACGATCACCCGCGAGCAGCCGGCGGCCAGGGCCGCCAGGATGGTCACCATTCCGATCGGTCCCGCCCCGATGACGACGGCGAGGTCGCCAGGTTGCACCTGCACTTTGGTGGCGGCATGGACGCCGACCGCTAGAGGCTCGACCATGGCGCCTTCGGCATAGGAAATGTGATCCGGAAGTTTGAATGTGAAGTCCGCCGGATGGACGACCGTCGGTCGCAGGACGCCATGCACGGGCGGTGTTGCCCAGAACCGCACGGCCGGATCGAGATTGTACCGGCCCAGGCGCGTTGCGCGGCTTGCCGGATCCGGAATGCCGGGCTCCATGCAGACGCGGTCTCCGGGCTTGAATTCCGTGACGGCCGAACCGACTTCGACAACCTGTCCTGCGGCCTCGTGTCCAAGGATCATCGGCTCCTTGACGACGAATGGCCCGATGGCGCCATGGGTGTAATAGTGAACATCGCTGCCGCAGACGCCGACCGTCCGAAGGGCTATTCTGACGTCCCGAGGGCCCAAGGTTTCCTCGACGGGAATATCGCGCAAGCTGAGCTCATCCTTGCGCTCCAGCACGAGAGCTTCCATGACTCACTCTCCTCCACCGAACCCCATTCTGCCTGATACATCCGGAAGTGCATAGTGCTCCTTGGCAGAACCGAAGGGCGCAAGCGGGCGGGCCGTGCCAGTCATGGTAGGTCGGTAATCGGTCCCACGTCCGAGTGCGCGATGGGCGTGTTCTCCTGGCGCGGTGTGCAGAGACTTGTGGCCTGCAACAATCCATATCCATAGGCCTTGTCGCGGCCGGGTGCGCCGAGATCGAGGGTGTTGCTTTCCAGGGCCGTCTGAAGATCTGCCGTGTCGAATGGGGCGCTGGACGCACTGAGGATCGCTGCTGCGGCCGTTACGAACGGGACGGCATAGGACGTGCCGCTCCTGACAGCGCCGCCGTTCGAAGAGGCGACCCATAAGTCCACGCCGGGAGCGGCGACGTCGATGTATTCGCCCTGGGTCGCCCGCGAGTAGACGGCGAGCTTCTTGTCCACGGCCGTGACGGCGATGACGTCCGGATAGGCGGCCGGATAGGATGGTTCTGCCCCTGCGCCGTTGTTACCTGCCGCCGCAATGATGATCATGCCTTTCTCCTGGGCGGAAGCAATCGCTCGCTTCAGGACTTCATTGGTCGGGCCCGACAGGCTCATGTTGACGATGCGCACGTTGCGCTCCGCCAAGGCCTCCAGAGCGCGAACGAGCGTGACGACGTCTGTCCGGTCCGCTGTTCCTCCATCCTGGTAAAAGGCATCCACGGCGAGAAGATGCGCATTGGGAAGGAGGCCGGGCGTGTCGCTGCCGCTCCTGCCGACCAGGAGGGTCGCTATCGCCGTGCCATGGTCCCGTTGAGATGGTTTGCCGCGAAGACCAGGGCCCGGCAGAATCTCGATCGACTGTCCCTTCAGTGCTTCATGGTCGCGATTGATTCCCGTATCGATCACGCCGATGGTCGGAGTTGGGGTGCATCGCTCGGAGGCGGATGCGCTCCAGCCGACAAGCGAAAGCGCCTCGCAGCTTGGACCAGTGCAGTCCATGGGCCCTTCATCCGTGTAATAGTAATGATCGAAATCGACTGTTGCGCTTCCATCGACCACACGGACCTTTCTTTGAGCCTCACCGAGCGACATCCCGCGCGGTGGGGTGAGCTGAACGACGCTCGCGAGCCTACCCGCCGTCTGTTCTTCCGTTCTGAAACCTTGTGCGGTGAGACGAGCCAGATTGTCAGGACTCAGGCCAATCGCGACGATCGAACGTTTGGCGCGAACGGGTTTGGCGGGAGTTTGACGGATTGTTGCCGCGGGAGGACGGCGATTGGCGGCTCGCATCCGGTTTGGCGTAAGCCCGTTCCTGCTGCCGACGGTTGCCCTATCCTTGTTCTTCTGACCCGCACGTGCGGATGATGGATTTGAGCGCCCGGGCACCGATGCAGATCTCGCATGGGTCGCGCTCTTATGGGCTTTCCTTTCTTCGACGGGAGCGGCCCGTGTGGTCAGCGGGCGCAGGCCCTCCGCAATCGCTCCAAAGAGAGCCGATAGCCCCCCGGTAACGGCAGGTGCCGATTGGTTCATGCCAGAGGGGTTGCCGGCCTTCCGGCCTAGCGCCTTTCCGCTATCGGCCCCCCTTCCTTGCCCGGCTGAATTGCCTCGGCTGGAGGAGTTCCCCTGGCCCGCCGTACTGCCGGAGCTTGCGGCTGCTCCTTGGCCGGAGGCATTGCCGCGGGAGCCGGAATTGTTCGCACCGGTATTGGCATCTCCGCCACCGCGGCCGTTTCCATTGCTTGCTCCGCCTCCGTTGCCTGCTCCGTTGGCATTGCCGTTGTTCCCGGCGTTTCCATTATTCCCGGAATTGCCTTTGCCGCCCGAGTTGCCGTTGCCGTTACCACCACCGTTCCCGTTGTTGCCGCTATTGCCGTTTCCGCCATTGTTTCCGTTCCCACCTCCATTGTTGCCGCCCTTGGCAATCGCAGGCGTGCTTCCCAAGGCGATGTTGCCGGTCTTGGCGAACTCGATCTGGATGTTGAGGGGACAGACAAGAGCGAGGCACGATACGGCAATCAGAAGATGGCGCTGTCTTGACTTCATCGAAACGCTCACCGTAGCAATGGGGTACCCGCCGAGATGCCCAGGTACGGATTTGGAATGGCGGCCCCAACAGGCAATAACGGCCAAGACATAGGGTTGGTTTCATAGGGAAGTCTGGTTCCTTGATCGCGAACCGGAGCGCGCGCTTATGAAGCCGTCATGAAGAAGTATCCCGGAAATGGCGCCAAATCTCGACTTCGATGAACATCAGATGAATAGCATTAAGGTGTGGTCTGAGGATGCAGGGACTGTGCTTCATATTCGCTTCTGGCCTGGGCCGGAAATCAGCGTAGTAAGCTGCGGGTTGTTGTGAAACTACTTGATGGATGTCGCGTTGTCGGTTGCCGGGTGCGAAACCCGAACGTTCAATCAGGAGTAAGATCATGTCGAAGAAGTTCCTTCTCGCCGCTACTGTTGTCGCCGCTCTTGCGCCTGCCGCCGCCTTTGCGCAGTCCGGCGGCGCGGCTGCCGGTGCAGCTACGGGCGCGGTGGGCGGCGCGATCGTCGGTGGTCCGGTCGGCGCGGCCGTCGGTGGTGTGACGGGCGCCATCGTGGGCGGTATCGCCGACCAGCAGCAGCCGGAATTCCGTCAGTATGTGACGACCCAGTCCGTCCCGTCCTACACCTACAAGGAAGAAGTGCGCGTGGGGGCTGTTCTGCCCGAGTCCGGCGTGACCTATTACGAGGTGCCGGCCCAGTACAAAGTGAAGGGCTACAAGTACACCGTTGTAAACAACACGCCCGTGCTGGTCGAGCCGAGCTCCCACAAGATCGTGCAGGTTATCCGGTAAAACGCGTCATTTTTCGAATGTCGATGACGGGCGGCCTCTTGGCCGCCCGTTTTCGTATCGGTGGCTGAAGAATTTTCCCACTTGAGATTGGAATAAAGCGACTAGGTTCTCCGTTATGGAGCAAAAAGGCCATGCGGAGCAGGAATGCCGGCAGCCATAGGACAGGAATTGGTGGCGCTTCTGCCACGGCTGAGGCGCTTTGCGTTCGTGCTTTGCCGCTCGCAGCCCCTTGCTGATGATCTTGTCCAGGGAGCCTGCGAGCGCGCACTTGCCAATGCGGACAGCTGGACCCCCGGGACCAAGTTCGATGCATGGATGTTCCGCATTCTCCGCAACTACTGGATCGACCACCTGAGACGAATGAGAACCGAAGGTATGGCGGAGGATCTATCACAGCAGACGCAGCTCGTCGGGGATCCGGGCGAGGGGCCGATCCTGAGCAGGCTGGTTCTGTCCGAAGTTCAGCGTGCCATCGATAACCTGCCTCAAGAGCAGCGGGAGGTTCTCCTTCTCGTCTGCGCCGAGGAACTCAGCTACCGGGAGACTGCTGAGATTCTCGGGGTGCCCATCGGAACGGTCATGAGCCGCCTGGCGCGGGCGCGCAAGCGGTTGATGGAAACGACGGCGGCCGCCTAGGCGCTGAAGGCATGCAAGAGGGGAGCCGATAGAATGTCCCAGCTACATCTCAGCGATGAGATCCTGATGGCGTTCGCCGATGGCGAACTCGACGAGCGGACGGCGGCGGCCATTGCCAAGGCGATGGCGGAGGATCCCGCCGTAGCCAAGCGAGTCATGGATTTTCAGCAAAGTCGTCGTCTGACGCGCTCCGCTTTTTCAGCCGCCCCTATGCCCGAGGTTCCACCCCGGATGCTCGCTGCCGTGCTGGATCGGGTCAAGGCGTATGAGGCAACCGATAGGACGAGTGCCAGTTCAAGCGTCGTGGCGCCAAATCGCGGGTGGTTCAGGCGTAAGACGCCGGTCGTGCAAATGGCCCTGGCCGCGTCGATTGCAGCCGTCGCGCTCGCTTTGGGATATTTCGCCGGTTCCCAGGAGAGGACTGGAGCAGGCGGGCTCATGGCTCAGCTGGGAAGTCCGACCGTCCACGGCGCATTAAGCGGGATCCCTTCCGGCCAGGACGTGGAATTGCCGTTTGGGCGTCTGCGGGTGATCTCCACATATCGCCGTGCAGATAGGGGCCTGTGCCGTGAATTCCGGCTGCACTCTTCCAGTGAGGCAGTGGCAGCCGTTGCTTGCCGCAATGGTGAATGGAACGCGACCTTCGCCGTCGCAAGTGCCGCTGACGACACCTATGCACCAAGCGGAGGCGACGACCTGATGGCAACTTACTTGCAGAGCATCAATGCAGGTGCGCCCTTGATCGGCGAGGCGGAATCCAGGGCTCTCGCCGAGACGAACCGCTAAGGCGGCTCTTCCGTTGCTTCGGTCAACATTCGAGAATTTTTCTGAAAAGAGGGAATAATCCCGCAGCCCCTTCCGTTCTATGCCCAGATCGGCATGTGAACGAGTGTGAGGATGAAGGCCGCATATCATCTGGCGCTGGCTGTTTTCTCCGTAGGAGCCGTTGCGGCACCCGCGACAGCGCCGAACGTGACGGATCCGATAACGGCATCGGTTTTTCAGGTGCATGTCATTCCGGATGTCGTCCGTAACGTGGCCGCCGAAGTGTCCACAAGGCTGGGTGCCGATCAGGACGGCTCTGCGGCGACCCGCGTCAAGCGACAGATTGCGGTTGGTGAAAGCCTCTCCGATTCCGTCGAGCTGCACCCGATTCCGAAACATGAAACGTATCGTTATGCCGTCATCGACGGTCATCGGCTCGTCGTCGATGCGACATCCCGCAAGATCGTTTACGTCATACAGTAGGATTTCAGAGCCTGCAGAACGAAGAAAGATAACTGACTGCCCAAAGAAGGAATGGCTGGGCCATGTCATCACATAGCGTCGACGGAAGATACCTCACGGTCGACAGCGGAGAGAGCTCTTCTGCTGTCGTATTCCCCGTCTGCCGAAATCATGTTCTTCGCCTTGGTCTGGAAAGCATGCTTTCAGAAACAGGCTTTGCTGTATGGCATGAGATCGTCGACGGCTTTTCTCGCCTGCCTGCCGTTCAAGACGATTTCCCGGCGCTCTTCATCATCGATGCGGACAGTTTCACCTGCGGGGCCATCGACCTCGTCAAACGGCTGAAAGCTCATGCCCCGTCTGCCAGGATCGTCATCCTGGCAGACGCCTTCGATCCACACATCGTGCCCACGGCCTGGGATGCGGGAGTTCAGGGATTCTGTCTCTCGAGCCATGGGCGAGATGTGTTCATCAAGTCACTTGAATTGGTGATGCTCGGAGAAGCGGTCATTCCTGCCGTCATCGTCCTGTCAGGGGCTCGGGTCGACGCTCCCGATCTCTGCCATGGGCTGACAGGCGACACGGATCACGGCAGTACCGATGGCCCCAGGTTGTCCAGCCGGGAGGTCGAGGTCCTGACTTGTCTGAGGGACGGTGCCCCCAACAAGCTCATAGCCCGCAAACTGAATCTGTCCGAGGCGACGGTAAAGGTTCATGTCAAAACTATCTTGAGGAAGATCGGTGCCTGCAACCGCACCCAGGCGGCCCTATGGGCCACGCGGCATCCCATGACAGTTTGGAAGTCGTCGTAGCCTTCCGGGATTCCGCTCTGCGGCACCTTGTCTTGAGATCCTCACAGAACCAGGGTCTTTCGCCCTGATCTCAACCGCATGCGCCAGCGTCCTGGAAGGGGATGCCGCAGGTGATCTTGAGCCTCGTTCGCGTTGCCTTCCCCATCTGTCGAGCGAGATCTGTGCGAGAGACCGCCATTCGAACAGACCCGTACTTTCGTCGGTCTCATCCATACCACACTGGTGCCGGGCACACTCATGCACTAATGTCCCGTGCCGTTGGACGAGCGGCCGGACGACGTCATGAGATCTCCTGCCAAGAGGTGGCATTTCGAGGAGCATCCTGAAGAAGCCGCCATCCAATGACATTGGAGAGGAGCATGACCCCGTTGAAACCGGAGACCCGCGAGAAGCTCAAGACCGTCAGCACGGCAACGCTGTGTACAGCGCTTTACAAGCGGGGCTTGCGCAACCAGTTCATTCAGGATGTTCATCCGCTCAATCCTGATCTCGGGAACATGGTGGGCGAGGCCTTCACTCTTCGATACATTCCCGCTCGCGAGGATCTGAACCCGATCAGCGTGTTCCAGGATCGCTCTCACCCCCAGCGCAAGGCCGTGGAGGAATGCCCGCCGGGTGCCGTCATGGTGATCGACAGCCGTAAGGACGCCCGTGCAGCCTCGGCCGGCGGGATCCTGGTATCGCGCCTGATGAAACGCGGCGTCGCCGGCGTCGTCACCGATGGTGGATTTCGGGACTCGCCCGAAATTGCGCGGCTCACCATCCCGGCCTACCACAACCGTCCCTCCGCCCCGACCAATCTCACGCATCACCAGGCACTCGACATCAACGTTCCAATCGGTTGTGGCGACGTGCCCGTGTGGCCCGGAGACGTGGTCGTCGGCGATGGCGAAGGCGTCGTCGTCATTCCGGCTCATCTGGCCGATGACATCGCCGGCGAGGCCGTGGAGATGACGGCGTTCGAGGACTTCGTTCAGGAAGAGGTCATGAAGGGGCGATCCATCCTGGGACTTTATCCGCCGACGGATGAGCAGACCCATGCGGACTTTGCGGCTTGGCGCAAGGAAAAGGGGCGCTAGTGAATCTGACACACAAGTGGGAGCCGGTTCCGCGTGTCTGACAAGACAGGGATGCTCGGCCCCTAACGGCCGCCATCGACCCTCTGATGGGCTTCGATATAGGTCTGCAGGGATTTCCCCACATCCTCGATATGTGTTCTGAGAAGAGAACACGCCTCCGCGATCTGCCCGCTCTCGCAGAGGCGGACAAGCGCGGCGTGCTCGGTTTCCGCGCGCTTCATGCCGTCGGTGAGGGAGAGCTGCAGCCGGGTATGCCTGTCGCATTCCTGCAGGAGGTTGGCCACAATCGACAAGGTGCGAGGCTGCCCGGCGTGGCGGTACAGAAGCATATGGAACTGCGTATTCAGCTCGCCCCAGCGCCGCACGTGGTTCGCGCGGAGTTCCGCGCTGTATTCCTGAAGGATTTGATTGAGTTTCTCATAATCGTCCGAGGTCAGCTGTCGGGCGGACGCTTCCAGAAGGCGGGGCTCGAGCAGAGTCCGGAGCGAAAAAAGCTCCTGGACCTCATCCATGGACAGCTCGGACACGGCCGCGCCCCGGTGGGGATGGATCTTGACCAATCCCTCTGCTTCGAGCTGCATCAGGGCCTCTCGAACCGGAATGCGGCTCACCCCGAACTCGCCCGCCAGAGCATCCTGCCGCAACGGAAATCCTGCCTTGAACTCACCATCGAGAATCCGCTCCCGCAGGTTGTCAGCCACAGCGGCGGCAATCGTCCGGTGCTGAAGGGACTTCTGCGCGGGCTTGGGCTGCGGCTTGCTTTCGAGCGTCATGGGATCGGCTGTCACTGAACTTTCAAAGTACGCTCCCATAGCAGCGCACCGGGGATTTGGCTTGACATGATAGATTTTATACAATCTACAATATCCCCATGCAATGTCCAGAGTGGGAGAAGGGCGCAATGGCCAGGATCGGTTGGGAGGGGGTCTTCCCCGCGGTGACCACCCAGTTCAAATCGAACTACGATTTGGATATCGAGGCGACGGCCAAGGTGATCGACGGTCTCATCCGGGACGGCGTCTCTGGGTTGATCGTCTGCGGCACTGTCGGCGAGAACACGTCGCTCAGCCGCTCGGAAAAGGTTGCCGTCATGGAGATCGCGAAGGATGTTTCCCGGGGCCGTGTGCCGGTGATCGCCGGGATCGCCGAGTTCACGACGGCCTTCGCGTCCGAGGTCGCCAAGGAGGCGGAGCGAGTGGGGCTCGATGGCGTCATGGTTATGCCCGCCCTGGTCTATTCCTCGAAGCCCCATGAGACCGCCGCGCATTTCCGGGGCGTTGCCAAGGCCACCGACCTGCCGGTGATGGTCTACAACAATCCTCCCATCTACAAGAACGACGTGACGCCCGACATTCTGGCCTCTCTGGCGGATTGCGAGACGATCGTCTGCTTCAAGGATTCCTCGGGCGATACGCGTCGCTTCACCGACACGAAGAATATGGTCGGCGACCGCTTCGTGCTGTTCGCAGGCTTGGACGATGTCGTCGTCGAAAGCGTCATGCTGGGCGCGGCCGGCTGGGTTTCTGGCATGTCGAACGCCTTTCCTCAGGAAGGCGAGACTCTGTTCCGTCTGGCCAAGGCCGGGCGATACGAGGAGACAAGGGCCCTCTACGAATGGTTCATGCCTCTCCTCCACCTCGATGCCCGCCCCGATCTCGTGCAATGCATCAAGCTGTGCGAGGCGATCATGGGGCGCGGGTCGGAGCTGACGCGTCCTCCGCGCCTTCCCTTGAGCGCCCAGGAGCGCGCCGAGGTCGAGGCGGTCATGGACAAGGCGCTGAAAAGCCGTCCGGTCCTGCCGGATGTCGGGCTGAAGTCCGCCGCCTGATCAAGGACACGGCGAAGGGTCTTGAAATCCTTCGCTCGTTCCGTTGTCGTTATCTATCTCACGATCAGCGAGTGCAGCGATGGCACGGCACACCTTCTTTTGCATCGATGGCCACACCTGCGGGAACCCGGTCCGTGTGGTGTCCGGCGGCAGCATTCCAGAGCTGAAGGGCGGCACCATGTTCGAGCGCCGCCAGCATTTCCTGGCGGAATACGACTGGATCCGAACCGGCTTGATGTTCGAGCCCCGCGGACATGACATGATGTCCGGTTCGATCCTTTATCCGCCGACGCGCCCTGATTGCGATGTCGGGATTCTGTTCATCGAGACCTCCGGCTGTCTCCCCATGTGCGGACATGGGACGATCGGTACCGTGACCATCGCGCTCGAGAACGGCCTGATTCACCCCAAAACGCCGGGGCTCCTGCGTCTCGATACGCCGGCCGGCGTGGTCGAAGCCCGCTATGAGCAGAACGGTCCCTTCATCGAGAGGGTCCGCATCACCAACATCCCGTCCTTCCTCTATGGGACCGGCTACGAGGTCGAGGTGGAGGGCCTTGGGCATCTGACGGTGGACGTCGCCTATGGCGGTAATTTCTATGCCATCGTCGAGCCCCAGCCGCTCTATTCCGACTTGGCGAACATCAACCCGTCGGACGTTCTGCGGTTGAGCCCAAAGCTGCGGGAAGCCTTCAATGCGCGTTACCGGATTGCCCATCCGGAAAACCCGGATATCAATCGCCTGACCCACGTTTTGTGGACCGGACGGGCGCAGACCGCAGGCGGCACCGCCCGCAACGCCGTGTTCTATGGCGACAAAGCCATCGATCGCTCTCCCTGTGGGACGGGAACATCGGCCCGCATGGCTCATCTCGCGGCACGCGGCGAGTTGAAGGAGGGCGATGCGTTCGTCCATGAGAGCATTATCGGCTCCACCTTCGTCGGACGCATCGAGGGCCGGGCGACGGTGGGTGACCGGGCAGCCATCATTCCCTCCATCGAAGGATGGGCCCGGGTGACGGGCTTCAACACGATCATCATCGATGACCGCGATCCCTTCGCGAAAGGGTTCCAGGTCGTGGACCGGACTTCACCGGCTTAACGCCGGAACGTCAGCGACAGCCTGATCTCTCCCTTGAATGGATGCACGATGCGAATAGCGATTGTCGGAGCTGGAATCGTCGGCCTCGCAGCCGCTCATGCCCTCCTGGATCGGGGCCATGACGTCACCCTGATCGATCCGGGCGACCAGACTGCGCGGCCGACGGACGGCAATGCCGGTTGGATCGCCCATACCGACATCATGCCGCTGGCCTCGCCCAAGGCTTGGCGAAACCTTCCGGTGTGGCTGATGGACCCGCTGGGTCCTCTCACCATCAGGCCTGCCTACCTTCCCGTCCTGATGCCGTGGCTGATGCGCTTCGTGCTGGCGTCATCGCCTCTGAGGATCAAGGCCAGCATGGCCGCCATCCGCGCCATCAACGCTGAAGCGCTGCCCGCCTGGAAGACGCTGCTTGCCTCGTTGAACCTGGATGCGCACCTGCGCGAGAAGGGCATACTCTCCGTCTGGAGACAGCATGAGGCCTTTCTGCGGGCCAAGAACGTTCTCGACCGTCAGCGCGAACTCGGCATCGGGGTCGAGGTGCTCGATCGAAAGGAACTCGGAAGCCTGGAGCCCGCGCTCCGCAATGTCGAAGCTGGCGTGCTCTTTCCGGACGCATGCCACATCTCCGATCCCGCTCATCTGGCGGCGGATCTCAAGAGGCTTGCTCTCGAACGTGGTGCGCAGCACGTGGCCGCCCGTGTCCTGGCCGTGGAGCCGAACGATGGCGCGATCCATGTCCGGACGGACAGGGCTGTCGAACCAGTCATCGCCGACAGGGTCGTGATTGCTGCGGGGATATGGTCCCGGCCGCTTGCGAAGATGCTGGGAGACGGGATTCCGCTCGATACCGAGCGCGGTTACAACGCAACCTACCCCAAAGGCTCATTCGGCCTCAATCGTCCCATCATGTACGAGGGCGAGGGTTTCGTGACGACGCCGCTCGATACGGGAGACAGAGTCGGGGGCGCCGTCGAGTTCGCAGGGTTGGACGCCGAGCCCAATCACGCCCGCACCTCTGCGATGATCGCACGGCTCAAGCGCTTCTTGCCCGACTTCAATGCCGATCAGGAGGCAAGACGCTGGATGGGCTTTCGTCCATCCATTCCGGATTCCCTGCCGGTCATCGGTCCTTCCAGACGGGATCGGCGGATCGTCTATGCTTTCGGCCATGGCCACCACGGCTTGACCCAGGCGGCCATCACATCAAGGCTGGTGGCGGATTTCATCGACGGAACAGCTGGCGCAATCGATCTCACGCCTTATTCGGCGCAGCGCTTCTGACGCGTTTCGACCCAAGACTCATGCCGTCGGTTGAGGCGTCGTCGGCGTCACCGGGATCTCGGGGGGCGTCGTCGGAGGCACGCCGACCGGTTCGCCGGGCGGCGGAATGTCTCCGGGCGTCGTGGGGGGCACGCCGACCGGCTCGGGCGGAGGGCCTTCAGGCGGCGTGGGCGGGCTCACGGGTGCCGGATTGGGATCCGCAGGCGTCGGCTCCGGATAAGGCTGGTTCGGCAGAGGAATGGGCATGCAGGCGGCGCTCCGCTGTTGAGGCGTCAATCAGGCTTCGCAGGGGCAATCCTCCGTGGGGCGCTAGGTTCCGCTCAAGGGAGAAGACTTCCTGCCCTGACCGGCCCGACCACGCTGCAGCCTGATCTCCGCCGGAGCCCTATTCCTGCCCACGCTCGCGCCGCCGTCGCTCGACCTCCTGCTTGATCATCACGTCGAGGATCTCGCTCGGCACAGCCTTCGAAGGGCGGCTGTTGATGGTGTGCAGGCGTTCGAGATTGAACTTCGGCTCTCGGTCGACAGTGAGGAGGCCGTTGGTCTCCTGCGCGGTGTCGGTGAGCTGCGTGTAGCAGAAGCCGGCGAGCGCCGTGGAGGCGAGAAGCGCATCGACGAGTTCCTCGTAACGGGCAAGCAGGGCTTCGGGGCTGGCGAACTGACCATAGCCGTACCAGTCCTCGGTGGGCTGCGGCACGAATCCCAACCCGCCGAATTCGCTGATCACGATGGGCTCGTCCTCGATCTCGACCCCTTCGCCCAGAAGAGGGTGATGATGCGGACGGACTTCGCGGAACGTGCGCGCGACGGCCTGCCGGTCGATGTAGCGTTCCCGCAGCACATCACCGGTCGGCGCGTAGTCATGCACGCCGAAGATGTCGCCGACGGCGTGCTGCCAGCCATCGTTGGCGATCACCGGTCGTGTCGGGTCAAGGGCCCGTGTGAGGTGATAAAGGGCGCTTACGAAATCACGCTGCTGCCTTGAGCGGTCCAGGTCAGGCACGCCCCAGCTCTCGTTGAGGGGGACCCAGGTGATGATGCATGGATGGCTGTAGTCGCGGCGAACGGCCTCCAGCCATTCGCGGGTGAGCAATTCAGCGGCCCGGTCCGAGTAGACATAGGCGTTGGCGGCCTCGCTCCAGACGAGCATGCCGAGACGGTCGCACCAATACAGGAAGCGCGGGTCCTCCAGCTTCTGGTGAATGCGGACCCCATTGAAGCCCAGGGACTGCGCGAGCTCCACCTCGCGCTTGAGGGCATCCCCATCCGGAGCAGTCAGGAGGGAATCCGGCCAGTAGTTCTGCGCCAGGACGAGGCGGAGGAACGTCGGAATGCCGTTGATGATGAAACGTCCATCGCGAGCTTCGATGCGACGCAGGCCGAAATAGCTTTCGACGCGATCGATGACGGTGCCGTCCCCGTCGATCAGTTCGATCGAGGCCTCGATGAGATTGGGGTGTTCAGGAGCCCAGAGCAGGGTGCGGCGCCGGCGAATTGCCGCGTCGTTGATATCGAGAAGGCTGCGCCGCAATTCGCGCCCCGAGAGCAGACAGGTGTCATCGGCGAGGGTGCGGGTCGGCCTGTCTCCTTGCAGCTGCACGCGCAAACGCCAGCCCGCCGGTGGCGCGCGGTCGAGCCGGACAACCATTTCGGCGCCGAACCGGTCGACATCCGGAGTCCAGCGCAGTTCGGCAATGGCGACCTTTGGGATCGGCTCCAGCCAGACGGTCTGCCAGATGCCGGTCGTGCGATGATACCAGATGTAGCCGGGCTGCTCCTCCCAGTATTGCTTGCCGCGTGGCTGTTGGAGATCCCGAGGTTCGTCCTCGGCACGAACCACGATGATTTGTGTTTCGCTGGGAATGAGCAGGGGGGTGATATCGGCGGAGAACGGCGTCTGCCCGCCCGTGTGCTCGACCGCCATGTGGCCGTTGACCCAGACCGTGGCCTTGTAGTCGACGGCGCCAAAATGGATCACAAGCCGGTTCCGGCGATCCGCTTCCGCCACCTGCACCTCGCGGCGGTACCAGACTACCGGATGAAAGGCGGTTTCATGGACGCCCGACAATTTGCTCTCGGGCGCGAAGGGCACCACGATCTCGCGGTCGAAGGGTTCCGCCCGTTCGAACCAGCGTTCGGCCAACCCCTCGTCCCGGTCGTCGAACGCGAAGCCCCAGGGGCCGCACAGGTCGATCCAGCGCTCCCGGCGCAGCTGCGGGCGGGGATGGAGGTCGGCTGACGCAGTCGTCTCGGTCATGTCCCACCGGCTCGATGTATTGCTGCCGCTGTCGGGCGGAAACCGGCTCACCCTTTCGTCCCGACCAACGCATAACGCCCGGGGAGGTTCTCAAAAGCGCATTCTGGTACGACCTTCCTGCCTGCGAGTCGTCGGGTTGCTCGATCCTATGACAGCCGAGCTTCACCTGCGGGCATGCCGGAATGGTACGATCCTGGGCTTCCCGCGAGATCGGAGCGCTGTCAATCCAGGGTAACCTTGACGCGAACCAGGTCCCTGTTCATGGTCGGTCGCTTCGACTGCCAGTTGAAGCGGGTCATGTAGAGGTAGAACGTGCTGCCGGCCGTCTGGAAAACCGGCGACGGACTGGCGTGATCGATGATCGAGGGATAGTCGTAATAGGCCTTCTTCTCCGTGGTGCCCCATGGCGGGTCGAACGGGGCGAGCAGAGAGGCCGGGGACCAGTTCCGCAGGTCGGGCGAGGTCGCATAATAGACGCCTCCTGTGTCGTTCACCCGCGTGGACCACACGACCATCCAGAGATTCCTGGATTCCAGCCGGATGAGGGACCGCACCTTGCCGGTCATGTCGCCGTTCCCGAGGCGGTCGCACGTGGCCTGAACGGGTTCCTGCCCATCGACCGGG
>Ga0182736_1001863_pt1 | contig 18204 bp, 16 predicted proteins | sample eDN5th30CKraftBY_FD_128882 | JGI IMG/M metagenome (GOLD analysis project Ga0182736, IMG submission 128882) | Enriched backyard soil microbial communities from Emeryville, California, USA - eDNA 5th pass 30_C Kraft BY (version 2) (version 2) | ecosystem: Environmental > Terrestrial > Soil >... | reverse complement strand
TCTGGTCGTGGGCGCCGCCCAGCTCCTGCGTGAGCGCGGCGGCAAGGTCGGCAAGCAGGGCCTGCATGGCCGGCAGGCCGTCACCGGGGGCCATGAGGGTGCTGTCGAGATAGAGGGTGCGGTCGATCTCGATCTGGATGGCGTGCACGCCACGCGCCGGCCGTCCGTGACGATCGAGAATATGGTTGCCCGCATAGGGGGAGTTGGTCGCAACGGGCAGGTGCCGGCGGCGGATGAAATCGGCGCATAAATCGGTGAGACGATCCGATGCGCTGCGGCCGAAACGGTCACCGATCACGATGCGCGGCGGCGGCGGCGCGCCCGGCGGCTGGCTGAGCGGCGGCATTGAGTGGATATCGAGGAGCAGGGCGACGCCATGGCGCCGCCGGGCGGCGTCCAGCAGGGCTGCGAGCATGGCGTGATAGGGCCGGTGAATATCTTCGATGCAGGCGCAGAGCCGCGCATAGGGCAGGGGCCGGCGCCATAGATGGCCGATTTGTGCCAGGCGTTCGGGAATGAGGCCAAGCCCGCCGCGCAGCTTGGCACTGGTTTGGCCGCGAAAGCTCCATGGCGCATCGCAGATCGATCCGGGGTCCACCTCCCGCTCATCGCGATTAAGGTCGATCAGCGCGCGCGGCTGACGGGCGACGAGAACGCAATAGCCCTGATTGGCGAGCGGATGGACGAGCTGATCCGCCAGCCGGTCCTCCAGCCGCGCCAGCACGGTGCCGGGCACACGCGCGCGGGCGAGCAGGTCGGCCGAATAGAGCCGCCCGGCATGGGGCACCGCGATGACGAGCGGCCCATGGGTGGCCGGCGCGCCATAGTGGAGAAAGGCCTCATGGGTCTGGGCCGGCTCTGTCCGTAGCGGCACTGCGTTGCTCATCCGGCGCCTTTCTTCGGTTTTTGACGGTTTCCGTTCGGTCACGATGGAAATTCTTAATGGCTTGTCGCATAGGAAGAGGGCAGACGCCAAGCCCGAGCGGCCTCTGGTCGTCAGTTCACCAAGCGAGGAAAGGCCGGGCAAAGCAGCGCATGATCCGTATTCTTGTGGCGGAAGATGATGATTCGATGCGGCAATATCTCAGCCGGGCGCTGGAGCGTTCGGGTTATGAGGTTGTGGCGGTCGATTGCGGAACAGCGGCGCTCCCGTATCTGTCGGGAGAGCGGTTCGATCTTTTGCTGACCGATATCGTCATGCCGGAGATGGACGGCATCGAGCTGGCGCAGCATGTCGCGGCCATCGCGCCGGCGACGCGCGTGATGTTCATCACCGGCTTTGCGGCCGTAACGCTGCGTGCCGGCAAGGCGGTGCCCCAGGCCAAGGTGCTGTCCAAGCCGTTTCACCTGCGCGATCTGGTTCTGGAAGTGGATCGGATTTTCGGCCGGGACAGCGCCAGCGGCCTGTCCTGACGGCATGAAACGCCGGCAAGGGCAAGTTTGAGCTTGCGCCGTCAGCCGGCCTTGCGTAAGGGCCTCTCCTCTCAAGTGGGCGTGTAGCTCAGTGGTAGAGCACTGTGTTGACATCGCAGGGGTCGCAAGTTCAATCCTTGCCACGCCCACCATGGAAAACCCCGCTAGGCCAAGCGCTTAGCGGGGTTTTTCTATGCCCGGAACATGGTGACATTCTCGGTTTTTCGGTTGAGACGTGCGAGGATCATTGCCATTGGGTGTCGAAGATATGTCGGCCCGCGCCCGGCTGGAATGCCCGGCGCTTTGCGTGCGATATCCCACGATGATTTGACCGCAGCGACGCTGATCTGCTCAACGACGACGATCTGCTGCCGCTCTCAGGACGCCAGATGTTCCCATTCGGCGAGTGAGGCGCAGTCGAGGTCGGCAGTCAGCTTCCACCTGCGATATTCTTCTTCGTTGTTCTCATCGAGATAGGCCTGAACAACCATGCGAGCCTGCTGACACAGATCGGACTGCTGCGATTCGGCACTCTGCCCGGCCTCTGCGACCATGCGATATTTGTCGGCTTCCTTGTCGCCTTGACTGGCGCAAGCGGTCACTGCGAGCAGAGTAAGGGGCAGCAGTCGGCGCATAGTCTTGATCTCCGGTTTATGCGCGGCGATGCAAAGCCGCTGTCGCCCGGCGGGTCAAGTCTTGCAACTGAGGGCGGTAAAGCGCGGGAGTGCGTATCCCTACGCTGCGGCAATGTCCGAATTGGATGCTGCTCTGACCGAATACCGAACCATCGAAAAGGAAACGTGCATGGCGGGCTTCGGCGTTGGTATTGGTTTTGGCGTGGGTGTGATGCGGCGACAGAGCGGTCGCCCATACCACCGTCCTGCCAAAATAACCGACCTGATCGCTACGCCCGGCGACGGCTAGGTCACGTCGCATCCCACCCGGATCAGGTCATGGTCCCGCGCGCGGGACTGGTCCTATCTTACTGGACGACGGGCCGCCGCCATATTATATACCATCCGATATGGAACAAATGACAGTCCGAGGTCGCCCCAGAGAGTTTTGCGTCGACGAGGCGCTGGCAAAGGCACTGCGTGTTTTCTGGAGCAAGGGCTATGAGGGCACGTCTCTCTCCGATCTGACGGAGGCGATGGGTATCACGCGCCCCAGCCTCTATGCCGCCTTTGGCAATAAGGAAGCGTTGTTCCGGCAGGCGCTCGACCTCTACCAGCGCGACAAGCTGGGCTATATCGGTCAGGCGATCGACCAGGCGACGGCGCGGGGCGTGGCAAAATGGCTGCTTGAAGGCATGCTGGCAACCGTTACGGGCGAGCGCGAACCGCATGGCTGCCTTGGCGTCATTACCTCGACCACTTGTGGCGAGGAGGCGCAGTCCATTCGCGAGGAAGTGCACAGGCGCGGTCGGACGGTGAGCGCGGCGCTGGTGGCCCGCATGCAACGCGGCATCGACGAGGGCGACTTTCATGGTCCTGTGGAGGCGGAGGCGATCACCAAATATCTGACCGCTCTGTGTCAGGGCATCGCCGTGCAGGCAGGGGCCGGTTCGACCCGCGAGGAACTGCAAGCTGTCGTGGCAACGACACTTGCCATGTGGCCAAGCCGATAAAGCAGCGCTTTGGTGCGGTGCGAAAAAAATATCGATCGGTATAGAATTCCGGCTTGACCGATTAACCCTGCATTTATATACCACATGGTACACAAGGGGATTGAGGGTTTGTCCGGGTCTGCCTGACTCGTCCTGCCCTCAGCTTCTCACAGGACATAATTTCATTTGATCGGAATGCCCGGAAAGCTGCGTTTGCGTGCTTTTCTGAACTGACCGACTGCGCCCGCGATGCAGTCCGGCGACGCACTGCGTTTCCGGGAGTGACCCTCTGTGTCCTCGCGCTTTAGCCGACTGAGGGAGACATGATCATGGCCTATCTCCACCTTCTTGCCGATCCCGAGCGTATCGCACGCGCTGCTCCTGCATCAGGGGCTTCAGCGCGGATCGCTTCCATCAGAGAGTTCAGCCAGCGCGAATGGACGATCATCCGTCTCGCACGGGAGGATGGCTTCTCCTCGTTGCGGGAGGAAACGAAGTTCAGGCAGTTCCTGCGCCGGATTTTCGGCTTCGAGCGCAAGACGCCGCTCTCGGACCTGTCGCTGGAAGCGCTGCGTCGCGTCGCAGTGCTGAGCTGGCACCATGGCTACAATATCGACCCGGCCGAGGTGAGCGCCTTCCTCGCCGCCGGATATTCAACCGACCAATATGACCTGATGCTCGCCCATATCGGACGCGAGCGCGCCGTATCCGTCAGGAGGATTCGCCGATGAACATGTTACAACCCCTCCAGCGCGCCGAGAATGAGCCGGTTGCAGAGTTTCAGTTCGAAGAACGCGGTGGCAGCCTTGCTCTTCGTCGTCGCCTCGCCTGGGTCGCGCTACCCCTGATCGTCATTGCCGGCGGTTATGCCTGGACGCATCGTGCGGCTCCGGCACCGCAGGCCGCCGCCATGCCCGTCGTGCAGGTTTCCGCGCCTCTCCAGAGAGAGGTGACATTGTGGGATGATTATATCGGCCGCTTCGAAGCCAGCCGTGCTGTCGACGTGCGCCCGCGTGTTTCCGGGCAGATCACTGCCATTCATTTCACCGATGGCCAGACCGTGCGTGCAGGCCAGCCGCTCTTCACCATCGACCCGCGTCCCTTCGTGGCGGCGCTGGCGGAAGCGAGGGCTGGCGTTGCCTCCGCACAAAGCGACGTGGCGCTCGCCCAGACCGATCTTGATCGCGCGCTGCGGCTGGTTTCGGCCGATGCCATTTCACAGAGCGAGGTGGATCGCCTCAAGGCCCGCGTGCAATCCGCCAATGCTGCGCTGGCGGCGGCGCAGGCCCGCGTTCGTTCCCGCACGCTCGATGTCGAGTTCACCACCGTGCGCGCGCCGATCGGCGGCCGGATCTCGAACCGGCGGATCGATGCGGGCAATCTCGTATCGGCGGGAGAGGGGGCGGGTGCCACGCTGCTCACCACGATTAACGCGCTGGACCCAATCTATTTCAGCTTCGATGGCTCCGAAGCCTTGTTCCTCAAGGCCAAGCGGGCCGGGGCGCTTCAGGCTGCGCCGGTCGAAATCAAGCTACAGGATGAGACGGGCTATCGCTGGAAAGGCCGGCTCGACTTCACCGATAACGGCCTTGATCCGCGCTCGGGCACCATCCGTGCCCGCGCCGTGCTGGAGAATAAGGACATGTTCCTGACACCCGGCATGTTCGGCAATATGCGCCTTTCAAATGGCGGCACGGTCACGGCCCTGCTCGTGCCGGACACGGCGGTGCAGACCGACCAGACGCGCAAGCTGCTGCTGACTGTCGGCAAGGATGGCACGGTTGCAACCAAGCCCGTCGAGCTTGGCCCGGTGATCGAGGGCCTGCGGGTCATCCGCTCCGGCCTCGCGCCCGATGATCGCGTGATCATCGCCGGCACGCAGATCGCCGCGCCCGGCAGCAAGGTCGACGCCAAACCCGGCAAGATCTTGCCCGAAGCAAGCACCGCTCCGCCGCCCGACAGCGGCATGATGCCGGCCGGGCAGGCCAGCTTCGCGCGCTAACGCCCCCAATTTTCAGAGGAGGAAGCCCATGCGCCTCTCCCGTTTCTTTATCGACCGGCCGATCTTCGCCGCCGTCATTGCCGCGATCATCACCATCGTCGGCGCCATTGCCTATCTCTTCCTGCCGGTGTCGCAATATCCCGAGATCGTTCCGCCGACCGTCACGGTGAGCGCCGCTTATCCCGGCGCCTCGGCCGAGACGGTGGCCGAGACGGTGGCAACGCCGATCGAGCAGGAGATTAACGGCGTTGAGGACATGCTCTATCTCTCGTCGCAATCGACGGGGGACGGGCGCGTCGTCATCACCGCCACGTTCAAGACCGGCACGGACCTCGACGCCGCGCAGGTGTTGGTGCAGAACCGTGTCGCCATCGCCTTGCCGCGCCTGCCCGAAGAAGTGCAGCGCCTCGGCATCGTCACCAAGAAGACCTCGCCCGACTTCCTGCTGATCGTGAACCTCATCTCGCCGGATGGGTCACTGGACCGGGCCTATCTCACCAATTATGCGCAGACTCGCATCAAGGACCGGCTGGCCCGGCTTGATGGCGTGGGCGATGTGCAGCTTTTCGGCTCGCGTGACCTTGCCATGCGGGTGTGGATCGATCCGCGCCGCGCCGCGGCGCTGGATCTGACGGCAGGCGATATCGTCAAGGCGCTGCGCTCGCAAAATGTGCAGGTCGCCTCGGGTTCGCTCGGTCAGCCGCCGGCCGATGGTTCGGCCTTTCAGCTCAATGTCGAGACGCAGGGGCGCTTCACCGACCCCGCCCAGTTCGCGCAGGTCGTCATCCGCACCGATGCACAGGGCCGTCAGGTCAAGGTGGGCGATGTCGCGCGCGTTGAGCTTGGCGCCGAGGATTATGGCACCTCGGCCTATCTGGATGACAAGGATTCGGTGGTCATTCCCGTCTTTCAGCGCCCCGGCAGCAACGCCCTTGCCTCGGCCGAGAATGTGAAGGCCGAGATGGCGACGCTCGCCAGGGACTTCCCCAAGGGCCTCGATTACAAGATCGTCTACAACCCCACCGAGTTCATCCAGCAGTCCGTCGATGCCGTGGTCCACACATTGCTCGAAGCGGTGGTGCTGGTCGTTCTGGTCATCATCGTCTTCCTGCAAAAGTGGCGTGCGGCGCTGATTCCGGTGATCGCCATTCCGGTTTCGCTGATCGGCACCTTTGCCGTGCTGGCGATGCTCGGGCTCTCGCTCAACAATCTCTCGCTCTTCGGCCTCGTCCTCGCGATCGGTATCGTGGTCGATGACGCCATCGTCGTCGTCGAGAATGTCGAGCGCAATCTTGAGGAGGGGCTTTCGCCGCTGGAGGCCGCGCGCACATCCATGGACGAGGTGGCCGGCGCGCTGGTCGCCATCGTGCTGGTGCTGTGCGCGGTGTTCGTGCCGACGCTGTTCATCGGTGGCCTTTCGGGTGCCTTCTACCAGCAATTCGCGATCACCATCTCGGCCGCGACGATCATTTCGTTGATCCTCTCGCTCACCCTGTCCCCGGCGATGGCGGCGCTCATGCTGCGGCCACATGAGCCGGCACCGAGCGATCACCGTCTGCGCGCCCGTGCGCATCGTCTGGTCGAGGCGGCGGGGAACCGGTTCAACGCGGCCTTCGAGCGGATGAGCCAGCGCTACGGGCGCATGACCGCTTTTCTCGCCCGGCGGCCAAAGCGCATGATGGCGGCCTATGCCGCGCTCATCGGCCTGACCGGCGCGGCGCTGTGGTGGACGCCGACCGGCTTCATCCCCGCGCAGGATCAGGCCTATTTTCTGACGGTCATCCAGCTCCCGCCGGGCTCCTCCACGGCGCGCACCGATGCCGTGATGAAGAAGGTCGCCGATCGTGTGCTTCCCATCCCCGGCATCAAGGGCACAGTCATGCTGTCCGGCTTCGATGGTCCCTCGGAAACGCGTGCGGCTTCATCCGCCGCTGCCTATTGGGTGCTGGACGACTTCAAGGACCGCGCCGCCAACGGGCAGACGCTGGAGGCCTTGATGGCGAAGGCGCAGGCGGCCACCGCCGACATCAACGAGGCGCGCCTGATGATCGTCAAGCCGCCGCTCATCCGGGGCATCGGCTCGGCCGGCGGTTATCGGCTGATGGTCGAGGACCGGGACGGGCAGGGCTACAAGGCGCTGGAGCAGGTTTCCTATGGTCTGCTGGGCCAGGCCAACCAGACGCCGGGGCTGTCCTCTGTCTACACCTTCTTCGATACCGCCACGCCGCGCATCTTTGCCGATATCGACCGCGAGAAGGCGCAGATGCTCGGCGTGCCGCCCGAGCGTGTGTTCGAGACGCTGGAGATCTATCTGGGGAGCGCGTTCGTCAACGACTTCAATCTGCTCGGTCGCACCTTTCATGTGACCGCGCAGGCCGACGAGCCGTTCCGCCGCACACCGGCCGACATTGCCAGTCTGGAGACGCGATCGGACTTCGGCATGATGGTGCCGATCGGATCGGTCGCGACCTTTCAGGACAAGACCGGGCCTTATCGGGTGGAGCGCTATAATCTCCATCCCGCAGTCGCGATCGATGGTGATACGGCGCCGGGCTATTCCTCCGGCCAGTCGCTGCGGGCGATGGAGCAGGTGGCGCAGGCGGGCCTGCCGCGCGGGTTCGAGGCCGAGTGGACCGGCATTGCCTATCAGCAGAAATATGCCGGGAATACGGCGGGCCTCGTCTTCGGTCTGGCCGTGCTGCTCGTCTTTCTGGTGCTGGCGGCCCAATATGAAAGCCTCGTCATGCCGCTCGCGATCATCCTGATCGTGCCCATGTCGGTGCTGGCCGCCATGGTTGGCGTCAACCTGCGGGGTATGGACAATAATGTCCTCACCCAGATCGGCATGATTGTGCTTGTGGCGCTGGCCGCCAAGAATGCGATCCTCATCGTCGAGTTCGCCCGGCAGGGCGAGCAGCACGGTCTCTCGACCATCGATGCCGCCGTGCAGGCCGCCCGCACACGCCTGCGGCCGATCCTGATGACGAGCTTCGCCTTCATTCTGGGGTCGCTCCCTCTGGTGATCGCCACCGGCGCGGGCGCGGAACTGCGGCAGGCGCTGGGCACCGCCGTTTGCTTCGGCATGCTGGGTGTCACCGTCTTTGGTCTCGTCTTCACGCCGACCTTCTATGTTGTCAGCCGCGCATTGGGGGATCGCATCGCCCGGCTGCGTGGCCGGACCGGCGGCAGCGGCAACATCGCGCTGCAACCGGCCGAGTAGGAGCCATTCTCATGAAATATGCCCGCTTCCTCACCTTCTCCCTTTCCGCGCTGGCCCTTTCGGCCTGCGCGGCGGGGCCGGACTATGTCGCCCCTCTTGCCCCCCCGGCATCTTCCGGCCCCTTCCTGTCCCACAGCCCCGCCATTTCGGCAGCGCCCGTCGCCGCCGACTGGTGGAAACTCTACAATGATCCGGTCCTCGACGGGCTCATCCAGGATGCACTTGACGCAAACACAGATATCCGCGTTGCGGTCGCCCATCTGGAAAAGGCGCGCGCTGCGCTCTCCGGCGCAAAGGCGGATCGTCTACCGCGCACGGACATCGGCGTGGGTGCGACCTATGGCCGGTTACCGGTCGGCCAGCGCTCGCCGGGCGCGCCGCAGGAGGACTGGTCGATCGATGCCGGCCTCGCCGTCTCCTATGAGGCCGACCTTTTCGGACGGGTCCGTCGCGGCGTCGAAGCGGCGCGAGGCGATGCCGCTGCGGCGGAGGCCGACGCCAACGCGGTGCGGATCGCCGTCATCGCGGACACGACCCGCGCCTATGCCGACGCCACCTCGGGCGCGGCGCGTCTTCTGGTCGCGCATCACATCGTCGATCTGCTCGACCAGTTGGTGGACCTCACCCGGAAGCGTCATGCAGCGGGCCTTGCGCCGCAGATCGACGTGGCCCGTGTCCTTACCTTGCGTAGCCAGCGCGCCGCCGACATTCCGGCGATCGAAGCGCAACGACAGGCTGCGATGTTCCGTCTCGCCACGCTCACCGGCCGGGCACCGGCGGACCTGCCGGAGATTTCGACGCAGCGCAGCACCAGCCTCGAAATCACGCAGCCGATCCCGGTGGGGGATGGCGCGGCGCTGCTGGCACGGCGGCCCGATATCCGCGCGGCCGAGCGTCGCCTCGCTGCCGACACGGCCCGGATCGGCGTGGCGACGGCCGATCTCTATCCCCGGATCGCGCTTGGCGCGTCGATCGGTTCGACCGGGCCCGATATCGGCGACATATTCGGCGCGGGGCCTTTGCGCTGGCTGCTCGGATCGCTGATCAGTTGGAGCTTCCCGAACCAGAGCGCTGCCCGCGCCCGGATCGCCGGTGCCGAGGCTGATAGCCAGGCCGCTCTGGCAATCTTTGACGGCACGGTGCTCAATGCCCTGCAAGAGACGGAGACGGCGCTGTCCAGCTATGCGCGCTCGCTTGAGCGGCGACAGACGTTGCAGGCGGCGCGGGATTCGGCAGAGCAGGCAGCGAGGATTGCGCGGGCCAGCCAGCGCGAGGGGGCCATTGACGGCTTGCAACTGCTCGATACCGAGCGGACCTTCAGCGAGACACAGGCGGCGCTCGCCGAGCAGGATGCATCGGTCAGTGCGGCCCAGATCGACTTGTTCCGCGCGCTCGGCGGGGGCTGGTCGAGCTGAGGAAACAGGGCGAGAGAGGCCGGAGCGCTTCGCGGGAGCCGGTCTGCCATAACGAGGCATGGTGAACTGGCCGATTCGCCGTAGCCGTGGCTGTGCTATGGAAGTTGGGCTTAACCCGAGGCCGCCGCCTTTTGAAATGGTTGACCTGACAAACTATTTATAATGTCAATTTTTCACGCCATTGCGTCCGTTTCAGCGTCAGAACGGATGGGGATGGGACTTAGGTATTGCCGCGCAACTGAAAATCGGCATCATCGCCCCGGCTCCACCGGAGCCCACACAGGAGACGATGATGTTGAAATGGATGAAGCCCAAGGTTCGCGAAATTGTTCTCGGCGCCGAGATCAACTGCTACGCCAGCGCAGAACTGACTGCCTGACGATCGGATGAAAATCATTGTGCTGGGGGCGGCCGCTGGTGGCGGTTTTCCCCAGTGGAATTCCAATGCGGATGGCTGCCGGCGTGCCCGGCAAGGCGATCCGGCCGCGAAACCCCGGACCCAGGCAAGTGTCGCCGTCAGCCATGATGGCGAGCGCTGGTTTTTGCTGAACGCAGCACCGGACCTGCGCGAACAGATTAACGAGACAGCGGCCTTGCATCCGCGCACGGGCCTTCGCCACTCGCCGATCGCCGGCGTGGTGCTGACCGGCGGTGATGTGGACGCGATTGCCGGCCTGCTGACGCTGCGCGAGCGGCAGCCGTTCACCGTTCATGCAACGCAACGCATCCACGACGTGCTGGAGGCCAATCCTATCTTCGAGGTGCTGGCGCGCGATGTGGTGACACGCAGCGTGCAGTGGCTCGATCAGCCCTTCGGGCTGGAAGGGCCATTGCGCGCGACCTTCTTTGCGGTGCCGGGCAAGGTGCCGCTTTATCTGGAAAGCGGCGCGGAACCGCCGCCGATGGTTGTCGATGGCACGACCGTTGGCGTCGAGATCAGCGATGGCGAGAAGCGGATGCTCTACATTCCCGGCTGCGCGGCGATGACGGCGGATCTGCGTGCGCGGATCGCGGGCGCGGATATTGTTTTCTTCGACGGCACTTTGTGGCGCGACGATGAGATGGTGACCGCCGGGCTCGGCCAGAAGACCGGCCGGCGTATGGGGCATATGAGTCTGAGCGGCGAGGAAGGCACGATGGCCTCGTTCCGCGCGATCGACGTGGGGCATAAGGTCATCATTCATATGAATAACTCCAACCCTGTCTTGCTGGGCGACAGTGCAGAGCGAGTGGAAGCCGAGGCAGCGGGCTGGACAGTCGCGCATGACGGCATGGAGTTTGCGATCTGATGGAGGCGGCGACGGATCATACGGGCACGCAAGAGCGGTTGCTATCGCCCGAGGAGCTGGACGCGGCGCTGCGCCAGATTGGGGCCGAGCGCTATCACAGCCGTCATCCGTTTCACCGGCTGCTGCACGACGGCCGGCTGACGCGCGGGCAGGTGCAGGCCTGGGCGCTCAACCGCTACTATTATCAGGCGTCGATTCCGGCCAAGGACGCAACGCTGATGGCCCGCCTGCCGACCGCCGAACTGCGCCGTGAGTGGCGGCGGCGGATCGAGGATCATGACGGCGACGGCGTGAAGCCCGGCGGCATCGAGCGCTGGCTGAAGCTGGCGGAGGGCGTGGGGCTGGAGCGTGCACGGGTGGAAAGCACGGCGGAAATCCTGCCCGCGACGCGGTTCGCGGTGGATGCCTATGTGCATTTCGTGCGCGACCGGACGTTGCTGGAAGCCATTGCCTCCTCGCTGACCGAATTGTTTTCGCCCAACATCATTGCCGAGCGTGTCTCGGGCATGTTGGCAAATTATGACTGGATCACGCAGGAGACGCTCGCTTACTTCACACCGCGCCTGACGCAGGCTCCGCAGGATAGTGAATGGGCGCTGGCCTATGTGAAGCAGCATGCCGACACGCCGGAGAAGCAGGCGGCCGTGCTGGCCGCACTGCGCTTCAAATGCGACGTGCTCTGGTTGCAGCTGGATGGCCTCTATCTGGCCTATGTCGCGCCGGGGCTGGTCCCGCCGGGCGCGTTCGTTCCGAGAGACGCGGCGTGACGGACGGCGCATGCATTCCCGCTTTCCGGCGCGGCGTGAAGTTTCGCTTCGACGCGGTGCGCGAGGCATGGGTGCTGCTGGCACCGGAAAAACTGTTCATGCCCGATGAGATTGCGGTGGAGATTCTTCAGTTGATCGATGGCGCGCGCACGATCGACACGATCGTCGACGACCTCGCGGTCCGTTTCGATGCCCCGCGCGATGAGATTGCCGGCGATGTGATCGCCACGCTGGAGGACCTCGCCACGCGCGGCGCCGTGCAGCTATGAGCGCGCCCGCGCCGCCCATGGGGCTGATCATCGAATTGACGCACCGCTGCCCGTTGCAATGCGCCTATTGCTCGAACCCGCTGGCGATGGATGCGCCAAAATCCGAGCTGACCACCGATGAATGGCTGCACGTGCTCGATCAGGCAGCGGAAATCGGCATCTTGCAGGTGCATTTCTCCGGTGGTGAGCCGATGGCGCGGCGCGATCTGCCGGCGCTGGTGGCGCGCGCGGCGGCAAATGGGCTCTACACCAATATCATCACGTCCGGCGTGCTGCTGACTGACGCGGCGATGGCGGACCTGCTGGCAGCGGGCATCGACCATATCCAGCTCAGCTTTCAGGATGCGCAGCCGGCGGAAGCCGACCGGATCGGCGGCTATCATGGCGCTCATGAGAAGAAACTGGAAGCCGCGCGACGCATCAGGGAGGCCGGGCTGCCGCTCACCGCCAATTTCGTCATCCACCGGCAGAATATCGAGCGGGTAGGGGAGATGATCGCGCTTGGTGAGGCGCTGGGGGCAGAGCGCATGGAGATTGCCCATACCCAATATTATGGCTGGGCGCTGCTCAACCGCGATGCGCTGCTGCCAAGCGCCGAGCAGCTGGCGTTTGTGAACGGCATTGTCGTGGCGGCGCGCGCGCGACTCAATGGCCGCATCGCCATCGACTATGTGGTGCCGGATTATCACGCTGCCCGGCCCAAGGCGTGTATGGGCGGCTGGGGCAATCGCTTCATCAACATCTCGCCCTCCGGCAAGGCGCTGCCCTGCCACGCGGCAGAAACGCTGCCGGGCTTCACCTTCCCCTCCGTGCGGGATGAGACGCTGAGCGCCATCTGGATGAGTTCGGATGCCTTCACGCGCTTTCGCGGCACTGACTGGATGCCGGAGCCGTGCCGTGCGTGCGACCGCCGCGAGATCGACTGGGGCGGCTGCCGCTGTCAGGCGCTGGCGATTGCGGGCGATGCGGCGCTGACCGACCCGGCCTGCCATCGCTCGCCCGACCATCATCTGATGGCGGAGGCGGTTGCCGCCGCCGCAAACCCGGTGCCGGACTTCGTGCCCCGCCGACTCAAACAGGACTGACATGCCGGATTTTCGCACGCTTTACCCGCCGATAGAGCCTTATGAGACGGGGCTGCTGGATGTTGGAGATGGTCATCGTCTCTATTATGAGCGGAGCGGCACGCCGGGGGGCAAGCCGGCGGTGTTTCTGCATGGCGGGCCGGGTGGCGGCATCTCGGCCCGGCATCGGCAATTATTTGATCCGGCGCTGTATGATGTGATGCTGTTCGACCAGCGCGGCTGCGGCAACTCGACGCCCCATGCCGGGCTGGAGGCCAACACGACCTGGCATCTGGTGGCCGACATGGAACGGCTGCGTGCCCTGATGGGTGTGGAACAATGGCTGGTGTTTGGCGGCTCATGGGGATCGGCTCTGGCGCTGGCCTATGCGCAGACGCATCCTGACCATGTCAGCGCGCTGGTGCTGCGCGGCATCTTCACGGTGCGGCGGGCGGAGCTGGACTGGTATTATCAGTTTGGCGCATCGGAAATACATCCCGAGAAATGGGAGGATTTCCTCGCGCCGATTCCGCTGGAGGAACGCGGCGATCTGCGCGCGGCCTATCGCCGCCGGCTGACCGGCACGGACGAGGCCGCGCAACTGGCCGCCGCGCAGGCGTGGACCTTGTGGGAAGGGCGCACGCTCACCTTGCTGCCCGATGCGGCCACCACCGCCGGTTTTGAAAACGCCCATTTCGCCCTGGCCTTTGCGCGTATCGAGAATCATTATTTCGTGCATGGCGGCTGGCTGGAGGAGGGGCAGCTCATCCGCGATGCGCACAGACTGCGCGGCATCCCCGGCACGATCGTTCAGGGGCGTTATGACATGGCCTGCCCCACGCGCACCGCGCATGATCTGCACAAGGCCTGGCCGGAGGCGGATTACCATCTGATCGAAGGCGCGGGCCACGCATTTTCCGAGCCCGCCATTCTCGATCGGCTGATCCGCGCCACGGATGATTACGCGCGCGCATGAGGGGGTGAGCAAGGCCGGCATGGCTGATCGGGGCAGGCGTTCGCCTTCACTGGCGGGCTTATGGCCGAACTCCAGTGAAGGCCCTGCATAGCGCCGTGGAAGATAGCGCCGGCGCCATCGCAGCCGAGGCATCATCCGCTGAATCCTCCGCGCTTGAGCCGGCTGGCCACAGCTGGCGCGCCGGGACGGCAGGAACGCGGTCAGTCTGTGGCGTCGGCAATCGTCCGGCGTGGCAGGCTCAGCTCGAACGTGGCGCCGAAGCCCACTTCATTATCGATACGCACAGCGCCGCCATGAGCGGCCATGATCGCCTCGACCACGCTGAGGCCAAGGCCGCTGCCGCCACTGCTGCGGGACCGCGATTCCTCGCCGCGCTCGAACAGGGTGAAGGCGCGGCTGACAAATTCGGGCGGAATGCCCGGTCCTTCATCCTTCACGCGCAGGATCCCGGTTTCGCGGGTTGAGCGTATCTGCACGACCACGCGGCCCTTGCCGGCATAGCGACGGGCATTGTCGAGCAGCGCGATCAGCGCCTGACGGATGCGCTGAGCGTCAGCAGGCACGAGGCAGGTGCTGGCATCAAGGTCGAGCGTCATGCCGACATCCGCGAAATCCGGCCGCATGAGGTCCACGACCGAGGCCGCTTCGGCTCCCAGATCGACCGTGGTGATGGAGAGTTCGAGCCGATCCGCGGCGGCAAGGCTGATGGTGCGCAGATCATCGGCGGTGCGGGCCAGCCCCTCGACCTGCCCGATCAGCGCCCGGAATGCCGCATCATTGGGTGTGAAGACGCCATCGATAAATCCCTGAAGCCGTCCCCTCACGATGGTCAGCGGGGTTCGCAGTTCATGCGCGATGGCAAGGTTCAGAATCCGCGTCTCGTTGATTCCCTGATCGATACGCCGCGCCATCTCATTGAAATCATGGACGAGCTGCGCGGTTTCCTCGAATGCGCAATCCTCCGGTATCGCCTCGGGCGAAAAGGTGCTTTTTTCCGCCAGACGGCGCGCTGCGCCCGCCACCGCTTCCACGGGCCGGGAGATGCGCCGCGCGAGGCGATCTCCCGCATAGGCCGCACCGCCCAGCCCGATGATGCCGAACAGGATCATCGCCAGACCCTCGCCGACGGACATGTGCAAATTCTGCTGATTGGAGAGATTGCCCGGAAAGATATGCGCCATTCCGATCTGGAACAGGATCAATCCGCCGATCATGACGATCAGCGCCAGCGCCGTGACGCCGGCCATCGCCAGTGCAATCCGGCGGCGCAGGCCGGGCAGGGGCGTCATGCGAGCGGGGCCAGTCGATAGCCCACTCCCCGGACATTTTCGAGGAAGGCGGGCGCGCCGGCGGCGTCCAGCTTGCGACGAAGATTGCTGATATGGCTATCGATGGTGCGTTCGAGCGCGTCGCTGTCCGGCATGCAAGCATCGAGCAGTTCGGCGCGGCCGAACGCCCGCTGCGGTGCGCGGGCCATATGCGCGAGCAGGCGAAACTCGGTGAGGGTGAGGTCGAGAATGCGGGCGGCGGCTCCCTCCTGTCCTTCCACACGCGCGATATAGGCGCCGGAATCGACGGTGATTGCGCCGACATGGAGCGGACGATCGGCCCCGGTTCCCTGCGCGCGGCGTAACACGGCGCGAACCCGCGCCACCACTTCCTGCGGGTTGAAGGGCTTGACGACATAATCGTCGGTGCCGAGGCGCAGCGCGAGCAGCTTGTCGATATCTTCCTCCAGCGCCGTCACCATGATGACCGGAGTCTCGCCCCGCCGCCGCAACTCGGTGAGCACTTCATAGCCGTCGACCAGCGGCATCTTGATATCGAGCAGCACGAGATCGGGCCGCAGCGCCAGATGCAGATCGAGCGCCACGCGCCCATTCTCCGCGCGAACGGTGCGAAAGCCGTCCCGCGCGAGATAGGCGATCAGGATGTCCGCGATCTCCGCTTCATCCTCCGCAATGAGTATCAAGGGTTCCATAAATCTTCCTGAGCCTGAACTTAGGTCTCATGCCGGGGAAGTCCAACTGCAAGCGCGCGCCTTGGCCAAGCCTGCATGTGATCTCCACACAGTCTCCATCGTCACTGCCTAGATGCTTTTCACGCACCGGATGGTGTCAGGAAAAGGAGATAATAACCATGAAGTCCCCCATTCGTAAACTTGCCGGCGCCCTGCTTGCGACCGGGTTGATCGCTGCTACCCCCGCTCTGGCCGAGCCGTTCAATGGCCCCTCGGTCGGCGTGCAGGCGGGCTGGAGCAAGAACAAGATCGGCAATCTGGATAACGACCTTGGCATCGTGGCCGTAGATCGCAGCCGGGATTCCTTCACCGGCGGGGTCTATGCCGGCTATGATTACAAGCTGGGCTCCAACGTTGTGATCGGCGCGGAAGCCGCCTTCAACATTGCGGCCAAGGACCGGATCCTGACGCACGGCACCGTCGACACGATTTTCAATCCGCGCCACGCCTTCGATCTGAGCGCGCGGGCCGGCTATCTGGTGGATGACAACTCGCTCATCTATGTGCGGGGCGGCTATGATAATCTTCTTGCCCGCACCACGCTGATCGATACCGATGGCGCGTTGAGCAGCAAGGAAAGCTATGATGGCTGGCTGGTCGGCGGCGGTGTCGAACGCGCGCTTGGCGACAATCTCTCGACCCGGCTTGAATATCGCTACAGCGATCTGGGCAGCGGCGCGAGCAAGTTCGATCGCCATCAGGTGCTGCTGGGTGTCGCCTATCGTTTCTAGAATGGCGGCGGGGCGGACTGGTACAGGCCCGGCCGCCCCATGCCTTTTTAGCCGTGCTCTTCCGGGAAGGTGCAAACACCAGGCATGATATCGATGACGCCGCCGGATAGCAGAGGCTCAAGATCATAGTCTGGCATGCGGCGGGCGGTGCGGACAAAATCCGCAATCGCACAATTTTGCTGCGATGCTGTGTCCGTCGTCGCCGCCGTTTATATCCCGCGCTGTTCCGGCGCCGCGCAACAGGCCCGCGCAGGCGCCGGAGCATCCGTCTCAGATCGCCTTCAGCCCGAGCAGCTCGCGCGATTCGGGGGCGGACATCGGTTCGATGCCCATCTCGTTCATCTGCCGCACCAGCCGCTCCACGAGCATGAGATTGGTCGCCTTCACGCCCCGGCTGTAATAATGATTATCCTCCAGCCCCACGCGCACATGGCCGCCGAGCAGCAGCGCCTGGATCGATGCGGGCAATTGCGCCGGGCCGATGCCGGAGACGCACCAGATGGATTCCGGCGGCAGGCAGGAGATCATGAAGTTCAGCACGTCATGGCTGTAGGGCATGGCGCCCTGAAAGCCCTTGTCGCCGCCCAGCACCATGTTGATGTAATAAGGCGGCTTGTCATGGCCCTTCTGGATGAGGCGCGTGACGTCCTGTAGGATATGTTCGGGGCTGAACACTTCCCATTCGGGCTTGATACCCCGGTCGACCATGCGCTTGACCAGCGTCTCGCAGCGTGAGGGCGGGGTGATGACCACCACTTCCTTGTCGCCAACCGTGTCCACCACGGTCACGCCGTCAAAGGTGCACATTTCCGCGCCCACGCCGTCACAGCCGCGCAGCCGCTCCTCAAAGTTGGATTCCCACAGCCCGTCGCCGCGCTCCACCAGCATATCGCCGCTATTGCCGCCGCCGGTCGAGTTGTTGATGATGATGTCGCAGCCGGCGCGGATGCGGGCGTTGATGTCGCTGTAGATATCCGGGTTGCAGGTTGCCTGATCGTCCGGTCGGCGCGCATGCACGGCGACGATCGACGCACCGGCTTTGGAGCAGCGGATCACATCGTCCGCGATTTCCTGCGGCTGGGTGGGCAGAGCGGGGTTGGCGGTCTTCATCGACATGCCCCCGGTCGGAGCGATGGTGACCATGCGGCGATTGCTCATGACTTAAGTCCTCTTGTCTGCGCTGGCGTTCATTCCCTGCATTTGCTGCCCGTTCGTCACGCCACGGTCAAGCGGGGGGGGCAAGCAGGGAGAACGGCCAGCGCCGGAGAGGGGGCAGGCGCGGCTGACAAGCGCCATCGCCGCCGGGCCATTGCGAATGGCCGGCAACATATGGCGTTGCGAGGATATTGATTGGTCGGGACGAGAGGATTCGAACCTCCGACCCCCACACCCCCAGTGTGATGCGCTACCAGGCTGCGCTACGTCCCGACCG
>Ga0182736_1001861_pt1 | contig 18229 bp, 17 predicted proteins | sample eDN5th30CKraftBY_FD_128882 | JGI IMG/M metagenome (GOLD analysis project Ga0182736, IMG submission 128882) | Enriched backyard soil microbial communities from Emeryville, California, USA - eDNA 5th pass 30_C Kraft BY (version 2) (version 2) | ecosystem: Environmental > Terrestrial > Soil >... | reverse complement strand
CGCAAGGGTTTGCGTAGCGGTTTCCCGCAAAGCAGCAATGAGCTCGGGACGGATCTTGTTTGGCGGCACAGAGAGCGCGTGCTGAACGCCGTCGCGATCGGTCAGAAGGTCGCGCAAGGCCCCGTCCGCGGGCGCCGGCCGGTACCAGACGAAATTGTAGCGCCGCTTGCCGCGCTCCATCGCTTCGTTCTCGCCGGCGACGGGATAGCCCAGCATCTGCTCGCCCGCGGGCAGCGAGAAAGCGAAATAGTCGCAGACCTCGTCGCGGATCTCCTGCGGCAGATCGCGCTCGGCAACCAGCCCCCGCCACGCGACATAGCCGACATAGGAGGGCATGACTTCGGGCGCGAAGATCGAACGGACCGTCGAAAAGATCCCGTCGGCGCCGATCAGAAGATCGCCCTCGGCGCTGCTGCCATCCTCAAAATGAGCGACGACGCGATCGCCATGATCGTCGACGCGCTTGAGATTGCGTTCGCAATGATAGTGCTCGACCGGAAACACCGAGCGCAGCAGATGATGTAGATGCCCCCAGGAAGTCACGACCTGCGGCAGCGGCAATTCCGCGCTGAGCCGGCCGTCCTGCTCGAACACACGCCGCCCGGCGACGAATACACCGACCTGCGCCGCCTTGGTATCGACGCCGCAGCGGCCCAGGATTTCGAACAGCTCGTCATGGGTGACGATGCCCGCGCCGCGTCCCGAGATCTCCGCGCCGCTGCGCTCAAAGATCTGGACGTCCCAGCCCGCCCGCCGCAACAGCAAACCGGCAAACAGGCCCGCCATCGAGCCTCCGATGATCAGCGCGCGACCCAGTGTGGCATTCGATCGTTGCGGCATGAATGTTCTCCCGGCCGGCGAACGAAGGCGGCCTGTACTCGACGACTTCGCGGCAGCCGGCTCGGCCACCGCCGTATTGATCACCTGATAATTATGTGTTCGGAACCCCGCAATCGTCAAGTGCAATCTATCGAGTGATCAATAGCGCGATGGGGATTACATCCGTTTGCCGTCACGAGGATTGTAAAGAGTTGCCGATGGAAATGAACCGGAGACAGGCAGACTGAAAAAGCATTGCTTATCCAGCCTGATATGGCGAACTCACCGCAAAAAGAAGTCGCTCGCGTCAGCGCGCGCGACAAATGCCCGCACATATCGCCTGCGACAAAACATCGCCAAGCGAGCTCGGCGCGACCACTCTCAATTGATGTCTGGAATTGACTGGCAAATGGAGCGGGCGATGGGATTCGAACCCACGACCCCAACCTTGGCAAGGTTGTGCTCTACCCCTGAGCTACACCCGCATCCGAGCCCGGCACAGCGTGTGCGCCGGTGGCACTCCTATGCCAAAAGCCGCTCGGCATTGCAACAGAGGTCTTCGCCTCAAGCTGCGAATTTTTGACTTGTGGGAAAGATAATCCTGCGCATGAGTGAAAAATCCTGCTTTCAGCACGTCCGCACCAGCCTGCTGGCGCCCGGAAAGGCGCGAATCTGGCAACTTTCGCGGGCTGCAGGCCGCAGAATCGCGAAAAATGGCGACTCACTCCAAAAATGAGCGCAGCACCACGGCGTTGTTGTGCGCCTCGTCCCGGGCGGCAAATAGAAGCGTCAGCGGTTTCGCGGTGGTCGCGACCTTGGCCAAGGCTTCCAGCGGCTTCAGTTCCTCGCGCAACCCCTGCAATTCGTGGCGATAGCGCCGCTGGAACTCGGGCCATTTGGCCGGATCGTGAGCGAACCAGGCGCGCAATTCGGCGCTTGGCGCGATGGTCTTGAACCAATGGTCGATATGAGCGTCCTCGCGCTTCAATCCTCGCGGCCACAGTCGATCCACCAGCACCCGCACCCCGTCCGAGGCCACGGGCGAATCATAAACCCGCTTCAGGGTGATTCGGGACGCTTTGGCGGGCATGGCGCCCCTCCTTCAATTCTGCCCCGATATTGACCTAATAATATTCAGTCTATACTCATCTTTATGAAAGGCAATCATCTCCCTGACGAGGCGACCATGACCGGAACTCCACAGACCGGACAAACAAGCCGCGACCTGCTCATCGCCGACATCGTGGCCCGCACCGGCATCGACGACGCCATGATCGAACGGCTGGTCCGCACGTTCTACGACCGCGTCCGTAATGATGACCTGATCGGCCCGATCTTCGATAGCCGGGTGGAGGACTGGGAAAGCCACCTCCAGCGCATGTTCGCCTTCTGGTCGTCGGTGGCGCTGATGAGCGGTCGCTATCACGGCTCGCCGATGGCGGTGCATATGCCGCTGCCGATCGATACGCCGCATTTCGACCGCTGGCTCGAACTGTTCGCCGCTACCGCGCACGAAACCTGCCCGCCGGCAGCCGCCGCGCATTTTCTCGAGCGCGCCCACCGCATCGCCGACAGTTTTGAGATGGGCATCGCCTTCCAGAAAAAGGAGATCCGGCCGCGCCGCGTCCGGCCCGCGAGCACGCGACTGCCAGAAGCCCCGCCCGCGGGCGAGTGACGCGGATCGGGCGCTAATACCCGACTGCGGCGGCGCCGCGGGTGCGCGGATCGGCTGCGCCCTGTAACACATTCCTGACGACGGCAATCGAATTGGCCGAGGTCTGGCCGAGCGGGGTCGTGATCTTGTGCCCGCGGATGCCGAGTTGGTCGAGCACCGCCGGATCGAACCCCTGCTCGACCCGCGTTTCGTCGGGCAGCCATTGATGATGCAGCCGCGGCAGCGCCACTGCCCGCATGATGTCCATGCGGTGATCGATGACGTTGCTCACCACCTGCATCACCGCCGAAATGATCCGGCTGCCGCCCGGCGAGCCGGTCACCAGCACGACCCGGCCATCCTCCAGCACGATCGTCGGCGTCATCGACGACAGCGGCCGCTTGCCGGGGCCGGGCAGATTGGCGGCGTAGCCGACCAGCCCATAGGCGTTCGATGCACCGGGCGCAGCGGTGAAATCGTCCAGCTCGTTGTTGAGCAGCACCCCGGTGCCCTCGGCGACGAGGCCGACGCCATAGCTGAAGTTCAGCGTGTAGGTGTTGCTGACCGCGTTGCCCTCGCCATCGACCACGGAATAGTGCGTGGTGTTGTCGCCCTCGCGCGCCGGCTCGAGCAGCGTGCCGATCGCGGCGGACGGCGTTGCCAGATCGCCGTCGATGGTGAGGCGTTGCCGCGCCGCATAGCTTTTCGACAGCAGCCGCTCCAGCGGCATATCGGTGAACGCCGGATCGCCAAGGAAGCGCGCCCGGTCGGCGTAAGCGCGCTTCATCGCCTCAATCAGCAGATGCAGCGCCTGAGGCGAGCCGGGCTTCATCGCGCCGAGGTCAAAGCTTTCCAGAATATTCAGCGTCTCGATCAGCACTACGCCGCCTGAGGATGGCAGCGGCATGGAAACGATGTCGTAGCCGCGATAGCTGCCGCGCACCGGCGTGCGCACAACCGGCTGGTAAGCCTTGAGGTCATCCGTGGTGATCAGGCCGCCGGCCTGCCGGATTCCCGATGACAGTTTTTCCGCGACCTCGCCCTCGTAGAAGCCGGACGGGCCGCGCGAGGCGATCGCCTCGAGGGTGTTGGCGAGATCGGTCTGGCGCAGCAGATCGCCCGGTTGCAGCGAAGTGCCGTCCGGCCGCGAGAAGATCTTTGCAGACGCCGGCCAGCGTGCCAGCCGCTTGTGCCAGCGCGGCAGCGTATCGGCGATGTCGTCGGCAACCGCGATGCCCTCACGCGCGAGCAGGATCGACGGCGCCAGAATGTCGGCGAGGGAGAACTTGCCGGAGCCATATTTTTCCAGCGCCAGCGCCAACCCGGCGACCGTACCTGGAACACCGATGCCGAGACCCTGATCGCGTGAGCGGGCGGCATCCGGTTGCCCGTCATCGCCCAAAAACATTTTGGGCGTCGCGGCTGCAGGGGCCGTTTCGCGATAGTCGATCGCGATGTCTTCTTTCGCCTTGGCGAGATGGATCAGCATGAAGCCGCCGCCGCCGAGATTGCCGGCGCGCGGATAGGTCACGGCCATCGCAAAGCCGGCGGCAACCGCTGCGTCCACCGCGTTGCCGCCGCGCTTGAGGAACCCGGCGCCGATCTCGGCCGCAATGCGCTCCTGCGCCACGACCATGCCGTGAAACGCCTCGACCGCGCGCGCATTTGTCGCAATCGCCGCCAGATCAGCGCCGCCGCGTACATCCTGAGCGTAAGGCCGGGGCACAGCAAATATCGTTGCCACCGCAACAACCGCAATCATGCGGCCGACCGTTTTTGCAACACCATGCCCCGCTAACCTCACCGCCACCTCTCAGCTCCGATCCTCTCGTGAAACAATTTTCCAGCATTCAGGTCGTTATAGTGTTCAAATGATGTTGGATCAGCCTCCTCTTTGATTCGCCCTGCGGAACCGCACCCCTATGAGCCTTTCTACCCCAGCGATCAGCCCCCAGACTGACGCGCCGCTGCACCGCTACCCTTCCCGTTCCGCCGTCATGGGCTGGATATTGTTCGATTGGGCAGCGCAGCCCTACTTCACGCTCATAACAGTTTTCGTGTTCGCCCCGTATTTCGCCAGCAGGGTTGCGCCGGACCCGGCTACCGGGCAGGCGCTGTGGGGCTTTGCCACCGCCGCCGCGGGCCTGATCATCGCAATCTTCTCGCCGGTGCTCGGCGCGATCGCCGACGCCAGCGGTCGCCGCAAGCCGTGGATCGCGGCTTTTGGCCTGCTGCTCGTGATCGGCTCCTCGATGATGTGGCTGGCGAAGCCCGGCGACACGTCCTCGATCGTGCCGGTGCTGCTCGCCTTCGGCGTCGCAACGATCGGCGTCGAGTTCGCCACCGTCTTCAACAATGCGATGATGCCGACGCTGGTGCCGCCGGATCGCATCGGGCGCCTATCCGGCACCGGCTGGGCGGTCGGCTATATCGGCGGCATCCTCAGCCTGATCGTGGTGCTCGGCTTCCTCGCCGCCAATCCCGACACCGGCCGCACCCTGTTCGGCCTCGTGCCGCTGTTCGGGCTCGATCCGGCGATGCACGAGGGCGACCGCATGTCCGGCCCGCTCACGGGCCTGTGGTTCGTCATCTTCGTGCTGCCGATGTTTCTGCTGACGCCGGACTATCCGGCGAGGAATTCGCTCAAGACGGCGCTGCGCGTGGGCCTGAAGGACCTGCGCGCGACGTTGCGGTCGCTGCCCTCGCAGCGCTCGCTGCTGATCTTCCTGATCGCCAACATGATCTATACCGACGGGCTGGTGTCGCTGTTCGCCTTCGGCGGCATCTACGCGGCCGGCACGTTCGGCTGGAACACGATCCAGATCGGCAGTTTCGGCATTCTTCTCGCGGCGGCCGGCACCCTCGGCGCCTGGATCGGCGGCAAGCTCGACGATCTCCTCGGCGCGAAAACCGTGATCGGTGCCTGCCTCGTGCTGCTGCTCGCGACGATCGGTCTCATCCTGCTGATCGACCGCGACTCGGTGTTTTTCATCCCGGTTGAGCCGCCGGTTCGCGGCGGGCCGCTGTTCTCCGGCCGAGCCGAGCAGGCCTATATGGTGCTCGGCTTCGTCATGGGCGCGGCCGCCGGACCGCTTCAGGCGGCATCCCGCAGCCTCCTGATCCAGATGGCGCCGCGCGACCGTGTCACCCAGTATTTCGGCCTGTTCGCCCTCACCGGCAAGGTGACGTCCTTCATCGGGCCGCTGCTGATCGGCGTCGTGACCGCGGTGACCGCCAGCCAGAAGGCCGGAATGGCGATGCTGCTGCTGTTTTTCATTGCCGGCCTTGCGCTGCTGCCCCTGATAAAGCCGAAGGCCGCGGCCTGAAAAGGCACCTGAAAAGGCAACAGGCCCGCCCGGCATGAAAATGCTGAAAAAGCCGGTGCGGAGACCGGAACTCAGGCTTCCGGTACAGTCGCCGGCGGCAGGGCCAGCACCGAGAAGATGGCCTCGGCGTCGCGCGAAGCCCGCAATTTCTTGGCGATCTCCTGATCTCTGAGCAGGCGCGCGATCCGCGCCAGCGCCTTCAGGTGGTCTGCGCCGGCCCCCTCCGGGGCGAGCAGCAGAAACAGGAGATCAACCGGCTGGCCGTCCATCGCCTCGAAGTCGATCGGACGCTCGAGGCGGGCGAACAGCCCGAAAATCCGGTCCAGCTTTGGCAGTTTGCCATGCGGAATCGCAACGCCGTAACCGACGGCGGTTGTCCCGAGCTTCTCCCGCTGCAAAAGCACTTCAAAGATTGCGCGCTCGCTTTGCCCTGTCAGTTCAGCCGCGCGCGCAGACAGCTCCTGGAGCGCCTGCTTCTTGCTGTTGACCTTCAAAGCCGGGAGAATCGCCTCGGGTGCGACCAGGTCGATAATCGTCATGGAACGTTCCGAGAATAATTTCGTCTCTATCGTCCGATGAGTCCGGCCGGACATTAGCACAAATGCCGGCCGAAACCATCAAAGGCCGCGGACCATAGGGACGACCTCGCTAGGCGTCAATGCCGTCAGCCATGTTCTTTGGGGTTGACTTTTGGCGGATCGACCCAACCGATATTCCCGTCCGGCCGTCGGTAGATCATGTTCACCCGTCCGCTGCTGCCGTGCTGGAAGATCACCACCGGCGCTCCGGTAAAATCCAGCTCCATCACCGCCTCGCTCACCGACAGCCGCTTCAGGGCCGTCGTCGTCTCCGCAATGACGACAGGGTTGAAGGCAATGACCTCTTCTTCGCTCTCCGCTTCCGGTGCTTCGATGATGTAGCTCTGCGCGTCGAGCGTCGCCTCGTCCGACAACACGCCGACATCGCCGCCGCCGAGCTGCGCCTTGACGCGTTCGGCGGCATGCTCCATCCGCGCCGAGCGATCCTTCAAGCGGCTCTTGTATCGTCGCAGCCGTTTTTCGATTTGCATGAGAGCAAGGTCGGCGCTCGCATAGGCATCCGCCGCGTTCGCACTCGCTTCCAGCGTCGCGCCCGATGCGAGATGAAGGGCACAATCCGCGCGAAATCCAAAGCCGTCTTTGCTGAACGTGCAGTGCCCCGAATAGCCGCCATCAAAATATTTCCGCAGCACCTCCTCGGTTCGGTCACTCACGCGGCCGCGCAGGGCGTCACTCACACTGATGCGCTTGCCTGAGACTCGAATAGTCATGTCGTGCCTCGCTCTCCAATTAAGGAACTACCAGCATTCCGCTTGCGGGCACCTGCGTCAAGTGAGGTTTCTTGCGATTCAGCTTGAAGAGAAATGACAGAGCACAATGCGCGTTGAACTGCGAGTGTGCGGCATGAAATCGCAACGAGATCAGCGCCTGCCGAAACGACTCTGCTTGTCCCGGCGACGCTGCACGGATGAGGGGATCTTCATCGCCTCGCGATACTTGGCGACGGTTCTCCGCGCGATATCAATTCCCGACTCGCGCAATCGTTCCACCAGCGCATCGTCGGACAAAATGTCGGCGGGATCCTCCGCATCGATGAGCTGGCGGATGCGGTGACGAACCGATTCCGCCGAGTGCGCCTCGCCGCCATCGGCAGCCGCAATCGAAGCGGTGAAGAAGTATTTTAGTTCAAAATTTCCCCGGTTCGTCGCCATGTATTTGTTGGCCGTCACGCGCGACACGGTGGATTCATGCATCTCGATTGCATCGGCAATCGCACGCAGATTGAGCGGCCGCAGATGATCGACGCCGTAAGTAAAAAATCCGTCCTGCTGGCGCACGATCTCCTTTGCGACCTTGAGAATGGTGCGCGCCCGCTGATCGAGCGCGCGTACCAGCCACGTCGCATTCTGCAGACAATCGCTGAAGTAAGATTTGTCTTCGTCCTTGCGCAGCGACTTCGTCAGCTTGGCGTAGTAAGTCTGATTGACCAGCACGCGCGGCAAGGTCTCGCTGTTGAGCTCGACGAGCCAGCCGCCGTCGGCAGCGGGACGCACGTAAATGTCCGGCACCAATGTCTCGGCGCGAAACGATGAAAACCTCAGTCCGGGCTTGGGGTCGAGCTGGCGAATCTCCGCAAACATGTCGGCGAGATCGTCGTCGTCGACACCGCAGATTTTGCGAAGCGCGGCAACGTCGCGCCGTGCCACGAGATCAAGATGCGCGACTAGCAACGCCATCGCTGGATCGAAGCGATCGCGCTCGCGCAGTTGCAGCGCAAGACACTCGCTGAGACTGCGCGCGCAGACGCCCGCCGGATCGAAGGTCTGCAGCACGCCGAGCACGCGCGCGACATCGGCCGCGGTCGCGCCAAGGCGCTCGGCAATGTCCTCAATGTTCGTGGTGAGGTAACCCGCCTCATCCACGAGGTCGATGATGTAGCGGCCGATCATGCGATCGGCCGGCGCGTCGACTGCGACGGCAAGCTGTTCGGCAAGGTGATCGGCAAGCGTGACTTCCGCCGCAACGAAGGACTCAAGATTGTAGCCTTCGTCATTCGATGGACCGCCGCCCCACTCGGTGTAGGTCGTCGGCGGAGCATCCTGCGCGGCGCGCGCCGCAGCCTCCGAATGATCCTCGGGAAAAAGATTGTCGAGACCGGCGTCGAAGGTCGCCTCCATCTCATCGCGGCTGCCGAGCGCAGGCATCCAGTCGTCGGCGATGGTGCGGTCCTGCTCACTCGCTTCCGCGATCGGCTCGCCAAGATCGGGCGCGAGCGGCGCATCGACGCCCGACGGCGCCGGCTCGCCCTCGTCGGCGGTGCGCTCGAGCAGCGGGTTGCGCTCGAGCTCCTCCTCGACGAAGGCGGCGACATCGAGATTGGACAGTTGCAGCAGCTTGATCGCCTGCATCAGCTGCGGCGTCATCACCAGCGTTTGCGACTGTCGGAACTCGAGCCGTTGCGTCAGGGCCATCGAAGCAGAAACCGATCCCGTTTAAGTTGGTCCGTTTCTTGCTTATCTGGTTCGCAGCCGATTGTATATGCCGTAACCGTCCCGCCCGTAATACGCGAGAAAAGTCCGCCTTACAGCCGGAACTCTTCGCCGAGATAGAGGCGGCGCACGTCCGGGTCGTTGACGATCTCGTCGGGCGAGCCTTCGGTCAGCACCTCGCCGGCATAGACGATGTAGGCACGGTCGGTCAGGCCGAGCGTTTCGCGGACGTTGTGGTCGGTGATGAGCACGCCGATACCGCGATTGGTGAGATGGCGGACGAGGTCCTGAATGTCGCCGACCGCAATCGGGTCGATGCCGGCGAAGGGTTCGTCGAGCAGCATGTAGTTCGGGCGCGTCGCGAGCGCGCGGGCGATCTCGACCCGGCGGCGCTCACCGCCGGAAAGGGCAATCGAGGGCGATTTGCGCAGGCGCGTGATGTTGAACTCGTCGAGCAGGGCATCGAGTTCGGCCTCGCGCTTGCGCCGGTTCGGCTCGACCACCTCGAGAACGGAGCGGATGTTGTCCTCGACGTTCAGCCCGCGAAAAATCGACGCCTCCTGCGGCAGGTAGCCGATGCCGAGGCGGGCGCGCTGATACATCGGCAGCCGGGTGACGTCATGGCCGTCGAGCTCGACCTGCCCACGATCGGCCTTGATCAGGCCGGTGATCATGTAGAACACCGTGGTTTTGCCGGCACCGTTCGGCCCGAGCAGGCCCACCGCCTCGCCGCGGCGGACATGCAGGCTGACGCCGCGCACCACCTGGCGCGAGCCATAGCGCTTCTCTACCCCGTGGATGGCCAGAAAGCCGGCGCGGGCCTGCGCGCGATAGGCAGGCCGTGCCGCCGCAAAACTCGGCGGCCGCTCAAGCAGCAACTCATCGTCGCCCCCAAAACTAGTGATGTCGCCGGCCTGCTGCCGCGCGCCGCCCGTGGAAGCGCGCTTGTCCTGCCGCCGGAATGCTTTCAACAGATCGACCATAAATCCTGACGGCCCTTATTCTTTTCGCCCGCGCGGCTCAAGCCGCGACCAAAGCCCGGCTGATGCTCGAACCACCGCACGGCCCGGAGAAATTTTGGAGACGACTTGCTGCCCACCGATGATCAGCGCCGTTTTTGCGGGCTGTTGCTGCCCGGCAGAATCGACGTTGGCCCCGCACCACCCCCTTCGCCCGACGACTGAAACAGGCCCTGCACCCGGCCTCCTCGCGACTCCACGCGCGACACCCCCGAGGTCATGTCGACCACCAGACGGTCGCCCCGCAACACATTCTTGCCCTGGGTCAAAACCACCCCACCGGTCATGATGATCACGTTGGAGCGCGTGTCGAACACCGCCGTCTCGCCGGTGACCGTCTGATCCTTCTGGGTAACCATCACATTGCCGCGCGCCTCAAGTCGGTGGATCGATGAGCTGCCGCCCGGTCCGGGCGCGGCCGCCTTCATCGGGTCCTGCTTGGGGGCGGTGCCTGACTTATTCTGATCATAGAACACGAGCAGCGACTTGCTGCGCATCGTGGTGTCGCCCTGCACCACCTTCACATCGCCGGCAAACGTCGCGACCTTGTCCTTGTCGCGCATTTCGAGGCTCGCCGCATCGATCTGGATCGGCTTGTCGCGGTTCTGCGAAAAGCCCTGCATCGCGTTCGGCACGCCGCTGACGGTGCTGCCCTTGGCCGGGGCCTGCGGCTGCGCAAGCGCCGCCTCGCCGCCAGCCATCAGCGCGGCGGTCATGAGCGCCGCCGCGGCGCCGCGGCGCCAAAGCATCGGAAAACTGTGAGGGATCGTCATCTTATCGGTTTGCTCCCGTCGGGGCCGTCTCAGCCTCCGCGCCGCCCTCCGGCGGGACAGTGGGACTGTCCATCATCAGGGTCATCGATACGCCGCCCTCGAACCGCACAACTTCGCCGCGATCGACAATCCGCAAACCATTGGCATCGAGCGTCCCGTTGAGCAACTTGACCGCGACCGGCTTATCCGACGTGACGTCGCCGCGCGCAATATCGATGGTCGCGCGCACCAGCCGCGCCTCGTAGCCGATCGAGGACTGCAGAAAAATATCGTTGGTGAGGCTGAGAAGCTGGGTCTTGGTGTCGAACCGGCCATCGCGCGCATCCATCGTCAGCGAGGACTTGTCCTCCATCACGACGCGGGCGCGAATATCCTGAAGATCGACATGATTCGGCGAGGCGAGGTCCTGGATCGCCGCCTTGGCCCAGACCTCATAGGGTCGCTGATCCGGGGTGAACCCGGCCAGATGCGGCGATTCCATCGTGATCTTGGTGCCGGAGACCACCAGATTGCTGATGTCGATCGGCAAATTCGCCAGCACCCGGAAGGGGTTGAAGATCGAGACCGCAATGATGGCGCCCATCGACAGGACCACCGCCACCGGGATGAGCCAGCGCAACGCCCGCACGCGGCGGCTGTGCCGCGCGGCGACGACGAAACGCTTGTCCATCATTGCCTGGTAGTCGGGAACCTGAACCGAAGACACACGCCATCCTTTCCCTCAGCCTCGACGCGAGGCCCGCCGCTGCGAAATCTGCCGACGGCGGCGACAGTTATCGGGCAAACGCGGCGGAATTGGTCACGAATGAGCGAAGATATCCTCTTCAGGCCATCCCGCAAGGTCGAGCCGCGCCCGGGTCGGCAGGAATTCGAAGCAGGCCGCCGCCATTTCGGCGCGGCCCTCGCGGGCGAGCATGGTGTCGAGGCGCTCGCGCAGGCGGTGCAGGTAGAGCACGTCGGAGGCGGCGTAGGCGAGCTGCGCCTCGGTGAGGTCCGCCGCCGCCCAGTCGCTCGACTGCTGCTGCTTGGACAGTTCGACGCCGAGCAGTTCCCGCGTCAGGTCCTTCAGGCCGTGGCGATCGGTGTAGGTCCGCACGAGGCGCGAGGCGATCTTGGTGCAGTAGACCGGCGCCGGCATCACCCCGAAGGTGTGGAACAGGACGGCGAGATCGAACCGGCCGAAGTGGAAGATTTTGACCACATTCGGGTCAGCCAACAATTTGGTCAGGTTCGGCGCCTCGCGCTGGCCATTGGCGATCTGCACGACATCGGCAGTGCCGTCGCCGTTGGACAGCTGCACCACGCACAGCCGGTCGCGATGCGGGTTGAGGCCGAGCGTTTCGGTATCGATTGCAACCGACGACGTGTAGCGGGACAGATCCGGCAGATCTCCGCGATGCAGGCGAATGGTCATGGGTTGCAAACCTTGTTTCTCGAACTCGTTCTGGGCCTTTGGGCGAATGCCTTCGCGACAACAGCAGGCATGGCCGCATATCACCCGGCCGCAGGGCGCGCCGCTGCTGAAATCCGTTCCTAAATCACCGCAGCCGATCTGAAAAGAGAGGCCGCAACAGCAACAAGCCAGTGCGGCCCGACAAGGCTCGCGTGATTCGCTTCCGGCGCAGGCCCGCGCAGAGGCCGATCCCGCTCAGTCGCAGTTCACCCGCACCGTAAACAGCTTGGCCAGGTCGGCGATCGCTTCCGGCGCCAGCTCGCGTGAACGCGGCGCATCAGCCGGCATGGCATTGCTGGACTCGAGGAAATTGGCGGCAATCGCGGTTTTGATCGCAAAGTTGACGTTTTGCGGGATGTCCTGCGTCGCCGCGGCCACGTTGAGCGCGTTGAGCTTCGAGACGATCACCCCGACGACATTGCCGAACTTGTCGAGCAGCGGACCGCCGCTATTGCCGGGCTGGACCGGCGCAGAAATCTGCACGAGACGCGTATCGTCGCCGATGCCCGAGACCGCGGTGATCGAGCCGGACGTAAAATTGCCCGACGTCGCAAGGATTCCGCTGAGGGGGAAGCCGAAAACATAGACCGCCTCGCCGAGCCGCGCCTGCGGCCGCAGCGCCGGCACCACCGCCGGCGAGAGCGTGGTCTTCAGAATTGCGAGGTCGTTGGTCTTGTCCTTGGCGATGATACGGGCGGTCGCCTCCTGCCCGCTGACGGTGCTGACTTTGAGCACCGTGCAGGAATCAATCACGTGATGATTGGTGAGCACGTGGCCGCTATCGGAAACGAAAAAGCCGGTGCCGGAGCTCGCGCCGCCCTGCTGCGGCTTGCCTTCCTGCGGCTTGCTTTCCGTCGGCCCGCCGGCGGTCGCCGCGATATAGGTCTTTTGACACTCGATGACCGTCTCCAGCGCGCGGCTCGAGCCGCCGAGCGAGAGCGACGACACTTCTTTGCGATTGAGCAGCACCCGCACGCCCGCCGAACGCGCCACATCCCCGACGAACTCCGACTTGAGGCCCGACGAAAACACCCCCTTCTCGCCCTTGCGCTCGAAGCCGACGAATTTGCCGTTCCAGATGTTGCGGCGCATGACAAGCTGCAGCTCATAGCCGCCGTCGACTTCGATCGACCGCCATTTCGGGTTGGTGAACGCGATGTAGGCGCTGTTCTTGCGGCCGGTGAAGCCGAGCCAGATCGTCGTCTCGTCGCGGTAGGTCGCAGCGGCGAGGCACCCGCCGACGCTTTCGCTGAAGCCGATCGTCCAGCCGGAGACATCGCCAAAACTCTTGTCGATGTTCAACTCGGCCCGCACTGGCCCCGGCGCAAAGATCGTTGCCGCAATGCCCAAACCTATCGCCACAGCGGCCGCCGCGCGGCGCGGCCACGACGGAAGAGCGCGGCAGCCCGTGCCGAAACTTTGCGGATCAACGCCAGCCATCCTGCGGCCCCTGCTGGTTCGAAACCGCGAGGCACCCCGCCAAGGATGCCTCGCCGCTCGGACTGTTTCGAAAATGAAGAACGTCGATTTGTCGATGTCTCGACTGGCCGATGCCTCATGGGTTGCCCCGAGCATCGCCCCGCTCAGTTGCGCGCGCGACGCACCGGGCCCGAGGCGGCGCCTGCAAACGGATCGGACACGTTGTGCGTCTGCGCCGTGTGGCTCGGCTGACCCGCGGCGGCGCGGCGACCCTGATAGGGCGCGCTGGCCTGCCGGCGCGGCCGGGCGGCGCGATATCGGTGCGGCGGCGGGGCCGGCCGCGCGCTCGACGCAAGGCCGTGCGCGATCATTGCGCCGGCCGCCGCGCCGATGATAGCGCCGACAATCGCGCCATCGTCGCGTGCCAGCGACTTGCTCGGCGTGAACACAACCGCGCATGCCAACGCTAGAGCACATGCCGACGCTTTCCAACCGCTAAAATTCAAGACAGCACGATGGCCGATTCGCTCGATCAACATGACTTCAAGCCCCTTGATTTGCCCGTCACAATCGTAGCGGGTCCAGGTTCCCTTGCCAATTGCATGAGCGGGCCAACCATCGCCGCGGGCCAGTGTTTTCAGGCCGCGGGAGCGTCAACCTTCCGCGGCGTTGCGCGCCATGAAGCTCGCGGGCGTGCCCTCTTTCGGATCGACGAAGATGATGTCGGTCGGTTCGCGCCGCGGCGTATCGATCGACAGAAACACCACCGGGTGCTCGAACAGGTCCGGCATCGCGTGAACGGTGCCGCGCTTGAAATGCAGCAGCTGCCCCGGCGCGAATTCGGCCTTGGTCGATTCGTCTTCCATCCAGAACGTGCCGCGCCCGGAAAAGACGTAGAGATATTCGTCGCAGGTTGCGTGATAGTGCGCCGGCGTCGGGCGATAGACCCGGAAAACCCGGCAGCTCGCCGCCGGCGAGTCGGTCAGATAGGTGTCCGCCAGCAGGGTCTTGGCGGTCTGTGGCAGAGCATCCGCAATCGCCTTGATGTCGAACCGGCCATTGGCGTTCTTGGTCTCGTCGCAGGAAGAAACTTGAGGCGCAGACATGGGCAATCCGTCCAGTCGTTCAAAAATGAACCGCAACAAACGGACGAATGATTAGCAGGCGGATTGCAACCGCCAAATCGAATTTTTTGAGATGTCGCGCAGCGCAGCCGCGGCCCGATCCGACATGCGCAACGCGCTGCCGGGAGAAGGCTTGCTGATCATCAAAAAGAGAGGGGTGGTGCCCAGGAAAGGATTGGGCAACAATCCCGCAGAAACCCAATATTTATTGGCACTTCTTTCGATCACGAATGGCGCATGTGTAGCAGTTGCGTGGAGGAGAAACAACCAGCGCCCTTGGAAAGACGGTATCCAACGACGGCGACTTGCGTCCTCATTACTAACCCGCCTATCCCCACCGTATCCTGCTAATCAACGAGGATGCCGCTCAGAAGTTCAAGTGACGCACTCTGACGAATCTTTACAACGAGCACCCGGGCCGTGGCTTCAGAACACCCATGAGGCGCTGGATTACGCTATGGCGACCGCCTACGGTTGGTCTGTGTATTTCTAGCGCGCCTCTTTGCGTTGAATCAGGAAGCGCCCGAGCGCAGCAATCATGGTCCACCCCGGTCTCCGCCTTACCGTGCTGAGAGACCGCCCAGCAAAAACAGATGGTCTCAGACTGCCGTCTGCACTTCGCGCATACTGGTGTTATTGCGCTTCCCTGATTTCGCTGTTGTCTGCCGCTTCTCTCACCGGTGGTTGAAAGACCGTTGGAAAGCCTGATTATGGGAGACCGATGCCTCGTTTTGAGGGACCCCTATGGGGGTTTTACGGGGCGATCTTAAAAATCTTAAGATTGGGGAGCATTTATGGGTTGGGTTGGGAAGGTAGCTGCGGGCTTTGTTGCGGGTGTTGCGGTTACGGCTATTGCCGGATTGGTGGCGTGGAATGTCCCAGGCGTTCGAAGCCTGATTGGGCCGCGAGTGGTTTCCGATGTGGAGCTTACGAGCAATGCCGCGGATTTCATCGGCAAAGAGATCGAGATGGACAGGTCCTATTACTGCGTTCTCGAGAATGGCAACTACACCTGCTTTCCTCCGGTTCTCTCCAAAGGCGGCGGTGATCCGCTGTTTATCACAGGGTCCGCGGTATCTGATCTAGGCGTGAAAATGCTGATCCATAAATTCTGCCATAACCAGACTGAGAAAAAGGGATTTACGGACGAGTGTATGTTTACGGTGCGATTTACGCCCCAGAGGCAGTTTCCCGGCAAAGGGGAGCTGAATGTCCTGACCAACATCCTCTATCTTACGTGGAAGGGTCAGTCCTGAAACGAAAAAACCACGGGCTGGGAAGCTCCGTGGCGCGTTTTGAGTGATTCGGGCGCTGTGTAGCTGAAATGCGCCGTGGACGAGCCGGTGGTGCGTTTGCGCTCGATTGGGCGCTTAGTGGTGCTTCAAGCGCGGGTGTCGCTTGCCCCGTAGCGTATCGGCGAGCCGGGTTAGCCCCAGAACCATCGCTGCTGCGATCAACGGCGAGGTGGCGGCGAAAATCGTGAACCAGTGGGTCGCGAGCCAGTTCATTCCATCTTCTCCAAGGTCACGTCCCGTATAATTCAAAACCCAGCCGATCGCAAAAATCGCTCGGGAGATTGGCGCCCCATTGTGAAACGTCAGGGCCGGAGCAATGATCCCGGCCGCAATGACGGCGATGTCGAGGGTCATCAGAAGCAGCACCGTCGGCTTATGCTGCTCGTTACTCGTTGAGGATCGTCTTCTGCCTTTGATCGTCATTTTGGCTGAGCTTAGCCATCTCGCCATCATCATAGACTAACGGCGCCTCCCCCGCCCTACGCCGGTAGCACACGGTCACGCTTCGCGCCGGGCTGCAGTCCGATAACCCGCTCTTCACGCCGAAGTTGAATAGCCCTTAAGCATCGCGAGGTGACCATCCCTGATTCCTTTACCCGTAAGGCCACCCCAACTAGGGCATCTTTCGACCCCACCACGTCGGCCGGAGTAATTTGGTGAGGGTCATCCTAGCCTAGATGGCGCTCAACTTGCCTGACACGCCCCCGCCACGCCGTCACCGTGCTGGGCGCGAGCTTTTGTGTATTAAAGACCAAGACAGAAGTAGCGTGTAAGATCCGTCGAAAATCATGGCTTAAAGAGCTCGTCGATTCGTTGGCGTAAAATAAACAACCTCAGTCTTACCACCGGAATATTCTGAAAAGATCGCATCTGGATGGGAGAAAATGACTCCGGATCCAGCCCCAGCGCGGAGTACAGAATGGTCGTAAATTCAGAGTTGTCCGATCAATTGGCGGGTAACGGAGAGCGGCGCGTTTGGATTCGAGCCTTTTGGGGATTCCGCCCAGAGGATGGTGGGTATCTCGGTTTCACCTTAAAGGGAAATCGAGATAGGTTCATACAGGCGCACCAGCCCGGCGACCTTGTTTTAATTTATGGGGCTGATCAGAAGGAAACCGAAAAAGATCAGCGGCGGCAGGTGTTGGGCTTCCTGGAAGTAGATCCTGTCCCCATATCTGACGCTGAAAGGTCGTCAGAGGCTGAAAAACGGTTGAAAGCTGCAAATGGCTGGACCAACCGCTGGAGGTATGCTGTTCCAGTCAATCAGGCTTGGCGCATCGATCGAAAAATTGATGTTAAACATGTTGCCCGCAAGACATTCGAAACTCACAATCCCGTATTGATCGCTTCGCGCTGCGAGCTACTGCAGCCTTTTGAAGCAGCAGCTGCACTAAAGCTGCCCGTTACTCCTGTAGAGGTGTTTGGACAGCCCCCTCTTTCGACCGCCCAAGCCCAATCGATGCGTTCCCTGAGCACGTTTTTCGAACCAACCAAGGGAGTAATGCCTAGCTTCGGCGAAAGAAACTTCTCGGTTGAGGACGCCGACAACCGCCTCTACGTGCTGAAACTAGAAGGCGACACCGCCGCTTTTCTCGGTCGGCAGCGCCACGACGTTTTGCGGAAGATCGTTGTGAAGGTTGGGCACGCAAAAATACCGAAACAGCGATGCGACGCGCACAACGCTCATCTTCCGCCCGCTTGTCAGTTTCGATGGAAAGTTGAGCTCTTCTCACGACCGTTCTCTGGAGGAGCTTTGGCTAAACAGGCTGAGGATAGGCTCAAACAGCGTTTCAATGATGAATTCGAGAGCCTCGGCGGTGAATTCTTTTTGGTTGATGAAACTAGGGTTTTAACAGAGTTCGCCGAGATCACCCGATCGGCTGTCGACGTGATCGTAGGCATTTGAGAGACCTCGATTAGACCTTCAGCAGTTCCTTCAAACGCTGAATGCCCACCCCAAAAATGAAGAACAGCGCCCCCCTAACACCCGCCGCGGACAATCAAGTCCTTAGGTCCTCAAAAAGTCTGATCTGTAGCGAAAGCTGCGTCCTCTGCAAGCCTTAGCCATGATGCATCGTTAGCTATAAGCACAGATCCATTGGGTCGGAATGCTGAGTTCGGCGTGAGCGCGACCAAGCGACTTGAAACCAGCCGCTTCATCGATGCCAAAAGATCGGCAGAGCGATCCTTAAAGTGTGACGGACATGCGGGGAAAGTAGATAGAGATAGGTGTGTCTACGACGTGATCAGCCTCCAAAGCTCGCCTCACTTGGTTTGCTACCTCTGCCCTATACGAATCGATTCTCGGAACCAGAGAAT
>Ga0182736_1001858_pt1 | contig 18252 bp, 17 predicted proteins | sample eDN5th30CKraftBY_FD_128882 | JGI IMG/M metagenome (GOLD analysis project Ga0182736, IMG submission 128882) | Enriched backyard soil microbial communities from Emeryville, California, USA - eDNA 5th pass 30_C Kraft BY (version 2) (version 2) | ecosystem: Environmental > Terrestrial > Soil >... | reverse complement strand
GGCGCCCCGATCCGGATCCAGCTCCGCCACGACCTGCCGTCGGTCTCGGTCCCGAGGTGCTCGTTTCCCGTCCCCCGGCACCAGACGGGGACGTCGCTCTCGATCCCGGGATCCGTCGCCACGACCAGGATCACCTGGCCGGGCGCCATCTCCCTCGCCGCCTTCGCCGTCTCGATGATCGGGACCGGGCAGAAGGTGCCGGTGGCGTCGACGATGCGGTCGGGCTGCGGGCGTTCCATGCGGGCTTCTATACTCCAATTGACCGATGGCGCAGCGCGAACCCGCCGCCTTCTTGCGGAAATCCCCGGAATTTCTCCACGAGCGCCCGCCTGCTCCTTCGTTGCGCGTTGTTGCTGGTTCTGTTACGAGACCCGGCTTCGACCCGAATGTGGGTCGTCTGAAGCAGCCCGGCGCGACGCCGATTCTGGCGGCCGGGAACTTCGGAGGCGGGATCCGGTTCTTCTGCGGGATCGGGTCCTTCCCCGAACGATCGAAGGAACAAGCGAGCGCGGCACGACGTTGGTGTGGCGCCTCGTACGGATTGCAAACCGTGTGGACCAGTCGGGCCCGGTGAGGGTCCGAAGCGGTCCCAAGCCGAGAACGGCAGGCAGGAGAGATAGATGGCGAAGCAGACTGGCTCGATTGCGGTGGCGCTCGCGGTGGGCGTGGCCGTTGGTTTCGTGGGGGGATACTCCCTCAAGGGCAAGGACACCAAGGGCGCGGCTCCGTCGGCGGCTCCCGCGGCGGCCCCCACGGCGGCGGCTCCCGCTCGCCCTGCGGCCGCTCCCGGCGCAGACACGGTCTTCAACGTCCCGTTCGACGAGACGCAGCCGACCAAGGGCCCCAAGGACGCCAAGGTCACGATCATCGCGGTGTCCGACTTCCAGTGCCCCTTCTGCAGCCGCGTGAACCCGACGGTGAAGCAGATCGAGGAGACCTACAAGAACGACGTCCGCATCGTGTGGGCGAACAACCCGCTCAGCTTCCACCAGAACGCGATGCCCGCCGCCGAGGCCGCCTACGCCGCCCACGAGCAGGGCAAGTTCTGGGAGATGCACGACCTGCTCTTCGCGAACCAGGGCTCGCTGACCCGTGACAACTTCGAGAAGTGGGCCCAGCAGCTCGGCCTCGACATGACGAAGTTCAAGGCCGCCCTCGACAGCGGCAAGTTCAAGGGCCAGATCGAGAAGGAGCAGAAGCTCTACACCTCGCGCGGCGCCCGCGGCACCCCCGGCTTCTTCATCAACGGCCGCCTCGTCTCCGGTGCGCAGCCCTTCGACAACTTCAAGGCCGTCATCGACCAGGAGCTGAAGCGCGCCGACGCCGAGCTCGCCAAGGGCACCAAGCCCTCCGAGCTGTACGCGAAGCTGATCGCCGGCGGCGCCACCGCGCCCGCCGCCGCTCCCGCGCAGCAGCGTGAGGCCGCCCCCGCGAAGCCGGTCTTCGTCGAGATCCCGGCCGGCGCCCCGTCGAAGGGCTCGACCGACGCGAAGGTCACGATCGTGGAGTTCTCGGACTTCCAGTGCCCGTTCTGCTCCCGCGTCAACCCGACGATGAAGCAGATCGAGGACACCTACGGCAAGGACGTGCGGGTCGTGTTCCGCCACCTCCCCCTGCCGTTCCACAAGGACGCGAAGCCCGCCGCCGAGGCCTCCATGGCCGCCCACGAGCAGGGCAAGTTCTGGGAGATGCACGACAAGCTCTTCGCGAACCAGCGTGACCTGACCCGCGAGAACTTCGAGAAGTGGGCCAAGGAGATCGGCCTCGACGTGAAGAAGTTCACGGCGGCCCTCGACTCCGGGAAGTTCAAGTCGGTCGTCGAGGCTGACGAGCGCTACGCCGGCTCGGTGGGCGCCAACGGCACCCCCGCGTTCTTCATCAACGGCAAGCTGGTCTCGGGCGCGCAGCCGTTCGAGAGCTTCAAGTCGGTGATCGACGCGGAGCTGAAGCGCGCCGACGCCGAGCTCGCCAAGGGCACCAAGCCCGGGCAGCTCTACCAGAAGCTCGCCGGGAACTGATCCCGCCCATCGACGCCCGCACGTCCTTCGTGCGGGCGATCGATCAGGAACGCCCTCGCCGGTCGCTCGGCGGGGGCGTTCTTCGTTGTGCGGCGAGATGGCGGGCACCGCGATGCCCGTCCCGAAAACGCGACGAGCCGGAGGCGTGTGCCTCCGGCTCGCGTCCGACGATCGCGCCGATGGTCGAGATCAGTTGGGGAGGCGGTCGATCTCGAAGAGCCGCACGTACCGGGTGGCCGCCCAGTCCGCGATGCGGTCCTCCTTGATGTTGTGGGTGCGCTCGGCGCCGATCTTGGCGCGGAAGAGATCGCCGCCCTTCTCGTCCACCGCCCAGAGGTAGAAGGTCGAGGGCACGTCGGTCGCCGTCCCCGCCTTGAGCGCGATGAGCGCCGCCTCCTGATCGAGCTTGTCCGGCGTCGCCGCCCACTTGATGTAGCTCACCACGTGGGGGCTCGAGGTGTCGACGCGCACCTCCTGGATCCGGGCCTTGAGGTCCGTGCCGGCGAGCGCGGCCTCGATGGCCTGCTTCGCCCTGTCGGAGACGCCCTTCTCGCCTCCCTCTGCCTCGACCTTGTCGAGGATCGCCTGGAGGGCGTCACCCTTGAGCTTGAAGTTCCGCTTCGCGATCTCGGGGATCCGCTTGGCCTCCGGCATGCCCTTCACCCGGCTGTCCTGGAGGGCGTCCCGGGTCTCGAGGAAGGTCTTGAAGTCGTCACGACTGACCTCCGCCAGGGCGACTCCGGGGATCGACGCCACGAAGAGCGCGGCGCCGAGGGTGATCGAGAGAATGCGGGACTTCACGTGTGTTCCTCCTTTGGATGCGCGACGCCATCGCCTGACAGGCGGGCGCTTTGCGAAGTGCGGAAGTCTAACGATCGGTCGCTTGCAGGGTCAATGGCCGCAAGTGCATGCGCCCCCTCTCGTTTTCGTCGCGTGGATGGTTCCTCCCGGCGAGAGAGACTGGGGATTCGGCCCGCGCCGACGCCTGCCCCTCGTCCCCTGCCCGGGAGGATCCGAGCGGGAGCTTGACGCGGCATCGGTCGCTCGTGCGAACTGCCGCGAGAGGAGCCATCGAGCATGCCCAACTGTCATTCGTGCAGAGCCGAGATCGTGGTGATCGGCAGGGTCGGACGGCGCGACACCTGCGACGCGTGCGGCGCCGACGTCCACTGCTGCCGCAACTGCAAGCACCACGATCCCTTCGCCCAGAACCAGTGCCGCGAGCCGGGGACCGAGACGGTCCGGGATCGCGACGCGGCGAACTTCTGCGACTTCTTCGAGCTCGGTGGAGCGCGGGCTGCCGAAGACGATCCCGCCGCCGCGGCGAAGGCCAGGCTGGAGGCGCTCTTCCGGAAGTGACGTCTCCTGATCAGCCCGCCGCTTCGCCAGGCTCGCCTTCGCCGGCGGCGGTGACCCGGTTGCGTCCGGCGCGCTTCGAGCGATAGAGGGCCTCGTCCGCCGCCTCGAAGAGGTCCTTCTTCGTGGGCGGAGAATCGGGCGTCGCCGCCGCGAGCCCGAAGCTCATCGTGCAGCGCAGCTGCCCGAGGTCGGTGGCGAAGACCTGCGCTTCGACGGCGCGCCGGAGCTTCTCGGCCACCTCGCGGGCGTTCTCCACGTCCGTCGGCGTGAGGAGGATGGCGAACTCCTCTCCGCCGTGCCTCGCGACGACGTCGGTGCCGCGGACGGAGCGACGCAGGATCCCCGCCACCCCGGCGAGCACGATGTCGCCGACGGCGTGGCCGTAGACGTCGTTGACCATCTTGAAGTGATCGATGTCCGCGAGGACGAGGGCGAAGCCACGGTTCTGCCGCGAGAGGCGCTTGAGCTCCTCGTCGAGGCGCGTCTGGAAGGTGCGGTGGTTCGTGAGCTTGGTGAGGCCGTCGGTGGTGGCGGCCTGCTCCTGCTCCTCGTAGAGCTTCGCCCGCAGGAGCGCCTGCCCTGCCTGCTCCGCCATCGCTGCGATCAGGCCCTTCAGCTCGGCGCCGAGGTGGCCGCGACGCTTCGAGCCGCACACCACCGTGCCGAGCACCTCCTTGCGGCCGTCGTGGGGCGAGTAGACGAAGAGCGGCGACACCAGCGCCGATCGGAGGCCGCGGATCTGGGCGGCGGCGTCGAAGGGGTTCATCCGATCGACCACCTTCGGCTCGTTGCTCCAGAACGGCGTCCCCTGCCGCACCACGGTGGCGACGTGCAGGTGGTTGTCCGCGAACTCGTAGCCCTCCAGCTCCTCCACCTTGAGGTTCGTCGCGATGCGCTCGACGCGGTGCACGCGCTTGTTCTTGTCGAGGTCGAACCGCGTGGTGGTGACCGCGATGAAGTCCAGGGCGATCATCCGCTCGTCGTTCAGGATCTCGATGGTGCTCGCCGCCACCTGCGCGCGGGTCTGGGCCTTGTTGAGCTTCTCCATCGAGCGGAAGAAGAACTCCTTCTCGTCGCGGGCCTGGCGGATGAAGCCCATTACCCGCTCGGCCTCGATGGCGCGCAAGACCTCGCGCGACGTCGCCACGAGCACCCGCTCGTCGTCCTCGGTGAACTCCTTGGCCTCCAGCCGATCGGCGACGAGGACCCCGCGGACACGACCCTCCACCGCCTCGCCCGAGACCTCCGGCCTGCGCCGATCGACCAGCGGCACGAAGATCACGCTCTTCACCGGCGTCGGGTTCTCGTACCAGGACACCGCCTTGAGCTCGCCGCAGAGCCGCATGGGCTCCATCCGCCGCAGCGACGCGCCGATGAGTCCCTCGCGCGAGTCGAAGGCGTCGATGCGCAGCGGCGCCCCCGTCGAGCGCGCCTCGTGGAGACGGAGGAAGGTCTCCCGCCCGGGCATGCGGAAGAGCTCGGCCTCGTCCGGGAAGAGGAACACCGCGATCGAGTGGGTGCCGATGGCGACCTCTGCCACCTCCAGCGCGTTGTCGATCGCCTGCGAGACCTCGGCGATGGCGGCGTTGGTCCAGGCCTCGTCCTCGAGGGGGCGCGTCTCCTTCTCCGTGGCGTGCTGGACCCGCACCAGCCGCGCCGTCTCGGCGTGGCGGCGATCCTTCTGCTGCCGGGCGATCCGCGCCTCCGCGCGCTGCCGGGCGATCTGTCCGGCGAGGACGAGGCGGGACAGGAGCGCGAAGAGCGCCAGGAAGATCGCGTGGACGAGGAGCACCGTGCGCTGCGCGTCGATCGCGCCGCGCGATGCGAAGAGCGCCGCGTCGATCGCGACGGCGAGGGCGACCAGGCCGGCCGCGCCGAGGCCGGGCAGGTGCGCCGCGAGGAACGCGACCAGGAGGTAGAGCAGCGGATACAGCGGGCTCTGGAGGCCTCCCACCGGGAGGATCATCGCGTAGACGGCCACCACGAGGAGCGCGCCGAGCTCCACCTCCTCCCAGGGGCCGTGGGCCTGCTCGCGGGACTCCCGGCGGATCCGCCGCACGGTGGAGAGGGCGATGGCCGCCACCAGCACGCCGAGGAGCCCCACCTCGAGCCAGCCCAGCGCCGAGAGGGACTGGAAGCCGCCGGCGAGGAGGAGCGCCAGGACGCCGAGTCCCGCCAGGGCCGGCGCGGCTCGCCTCGCCCGCCGCAAGGAGCTACGGAGCGTCTGGTTCATGCCCGTCCTCCATCCGGAAGACCACGTCGCCGGGGCGCACCAGCCCCAGCTCCTCTCGGGCCACGCGCTCCAGCACCGCCGGATCGTCCGCCAGGCGCCGCAGCTCCATGCGCAGCCGGCCGTTGCCCGCGCGCAGCTGCTCGTTCTCCGCCTGGAGACGCTCCAGATCCGCCTCGAGGCGACCGGCGTGGCGCAGGCCTTGCGGGTCGAGGGCGAGGCCGACCGCCGCACCCACGGCGACGAGTGCGACCAGAATCACCCTGCGACGAGACATATCGACCTCATGCTCCGCGCCTTTGGCCCGCGAGACTCCCCCTAGGTACACAGGGGCGGCGGGCCGCCGCAAGGCGGGGCCTGTGGAGAGGAGATCGCGCGCCCTATCTGCCGGCGACCTCACGGGCGCGCTCGAGCAGCATCGTCGACGACGCCACGCCCGCGATGACGGCGGCGGGCCTCCCGTCGCGGTCGAGGAAGTACACGGCGGGGAGCTCCGGGATGCGGCCGAACGGGCTCTCGCCCCTGGCCACCGTGCCGCCTCCCACCACCACCGGGTACGGCGGCTGCGTCGCCTGGACGTAGGGCGCCACGGTCTTCCGGCCGTCCACGTCGAGGGCGACCCCCACCACCTGGATCCCCTCGTCGCGCCCCTCGATGGCCGCCTTGGCGACGGAGGGCTCCATCGCCTGGCACGGGATGCACCAGGTGGCGAAGAAGAACACCATCGTCACCTCGCCGCGCCTCGCGGCAAAGGACCACGGCGCCCCCGTCTCGGCCAGGGGCAGCACGAGGGAGATGGGCTCGGGCAGCGGCTGGGCGCGGCACGCGGCGAGGGACGAGAGGATCGCGAGGGTGGCGAGCAGGCGCTTCATCGCCCCCATCTTCACGCGGCGGAGCGCCGATCGCCACGCGCTTTCTCACCCTACGGGGTTTGTTCATGTGGCGACCGGAGGTATCGTTCGCCCCACGCGACTTTCCGCCGGTGGACTCGGCGGTACGAAGAGGCATCACATGGAGTTGACCAGGAGGGAGTTCGTCGCCGCCCTCGCCGCCGGCGGAGCCTGGCTCGGCCTGGGCCTGGACGCGAAGGCCGCGTCCGCCGGACCTGCGCGCGGGATCGTCGTCGGCTTCGGCAAGGGGATCGCGCCGGGGACGGGACAGCCGCTCTTCGTCGGCGCCATCGCGGATCTGGACGGGCGCTCCATCGGCCTCGTCGACCTCGACTTCTTCGGCCACGGGTTCGCCCCCCACCCGATCGAGAAGCACCGCGCCGTCGTCTTCGAGAAGCGCGGCCCCGGCTGCTGCGAGGTCGACCTGCGGGAGCGCAAGGTGCTGCGCAGGATCCCGGCGCCTGCGGGGCGGCACTTCTACGGCCATGGCGCGTTCTCGTCGGACGGCGCGACGCTCTACGTGGCGGAGACGAACCTCGAGTCCCACGAGGGACGGATCGCGGTGCTGGACGGAAAGACCCTGGGTGAGAAGGGCACCTTCCCCACCTACGGCTCGAACCCCCACGAGTGCCTCCTGCTCGACGGCGGCTCCACCCTGGTGATCACGAACGGCGGGGACGCGAAGGCGGGCTCGCCCGGCAGCGTCACCTTCGTGGACGCGAAGAGCGAGAAGCTCCTCGAGCGCCTCCCGATCCCGGACGATCGGTTCAACGCGGGGCACGTGGCGGTGTCGGCGCGTGGCGATCTGGTGGCGATCTCCGCCCCGCGCGACGGGCTCCCCCTCGAGGCGCCTGGCGGCGTGTCGATCCGGCCGGCGGCGGGGCCAGGGGCGAAGGGCAGGTTCGGCGCGATGGTCCAGCCGAAGGAGATGACGGATCACCTGGTCGGCGAGGCGCTCAGCGTCGCGCTGCACGAGGAGAGACGGCTCGCCGCGGTGACGCACCCGGACGCCAACCTGGTGACGATCTGGGACGTCGCCGGGATGAAGCTCGTGAAGACGCTGGCCCTGCCCGCGCCCCGCGGGCTCACCCGGACGCTGGACGGCGAGCACCTCGTGGTGAGCCACTCCGGCGGCAAGCTGTCGATGCTGCCGTGGCGCACGCTGGAGGTGGGCGAGCCGCTGCCCCTCGGGCAGACGCCCTTCGGCGGCTCGCACCTCTACACGCTGCGCTCGATCGGTTAGTCCTCGATCTGCGCGAAGAGGAACCGCGCCTGCTCGCGGCGCCACGCGGGCGACGTCCGTCCCTCGGCGGCGGCGCGCCCGGCGGCGAGGCCCGCTCCGCAGGCGTGGTGCACGTTGTCGTGCACGAAGAGCGACGCGCGGCCCACCGGATAGAGGCCCTCCACCGCGGCGAGCGCGTCCAGGGCGCGGCCCCGCGGCGCGGCGTAGCCCCTGCGCAGGAGCGGGTACGCCGCCGCCACCCTGCGGACCGTCGCCGCGAGGATCGGCGCGTCGCCGGCGCCGGCGAGGGCCAGCGCGGGGAGCACCTTCTTTGCGAGCGTGTCGGCGGTCGCGTTCCAGGTGTCGTCGCCGACGTTGCAGGGGAGATCGAAGCCGACGAGGGTCTTCCCGTCCGGGCCCGCACCCCCGGTGAAGCCCTTCGCCTCGAAGAGACGGTTGGCGGGGAGCGCCTCGTCCGCGAAGTAGTGCACGTCGTGGGGGCTCACGCGATCGACGCCGAGGACGAGGTAGAGGAGCACGAGGGAGCGGAAGGAGAGCCCCTCCGCCGCGCCCTCCGCTCCGGCCCACGCGCACAGGGTCGGCAGCGGCGCCGTCGCGATCACGCGGTCGGCCTCGACGACGCCTCCGTCCACGCGCACCCCCGCGATCCTGCCGCCGGCGATCTCGAGGCCGGTGGCGCCGCAGCCGGTGCGGATCTCCGCGCCGGCCTCGCGGAGCTTCCCGGCGAGGGCGCCGGCCAGCGCGCCGCTCCCCTGCGCCGGGTAGAAGTACCGCCGGCTCCCGCCCTTCCCCACCGCGGCCCGCAGCACCTTTCCCGGGCCGTCGCTGGAGATCCGGGCGCGCGCGAGGGCGGCGTCGAGCTCGCGCGGCGCGAGGCCCCACACCTTGCGTGCGGCGGGCTCGTACAGCGTCTTCGAGGCGCGGCGGCCCAGCCTCCGGGTGGCCTCCCCTGCGAAGTCGTCGGCGGCGGGCGGCGCGACCCGGGCGGCGAGGGCCGAGACGCCGTGGGCCAGGGCGCCGAGGGTGCCAAGGCCCCGCCACAGGCCGCGGAGCGACAGCGGGAACGGGAGGCGGCGGCCGCCCAGGTGCACGACGCCGCTGCGATCGCGATCGAGGAGCGCCCCGCCCAGCGCCACCCGGTACAGCTCCATCACCTCGTCGCTCGCGGCGCGGTGGAGGCGATGGGGGCCGAAGTCCGCGCGGAAGCCGTGCAGATCGAACGACGCGGACAGCCCGCCCACGTCCTGCGCCGCCTCGAGGACCAGCGGACTCTCGCCGGCGCGGACGAGGCTCCACGCCGCGGCGAGGCCGGCGGGGCCTGCGCCGATCACCACGGGCCGGATCCTCACGGGGTCACCGCGCGCCTTCTGGCGACGGGAGCGCCAGCGGCGCGTGGCCGTCGCGCAGCCAGCCGATCCCCCTCCACACCGTGCGGCCCATGAGCCAGGTGTCGCGGATCGGCAGCCACTTCGATCGCCCGCACCGCCGCACGTACGGGGTGGGCACGAAGACCGGCGCGTCGCCCTCCGCGGCGAGGGCGAGGGTGAGGGTCGTGGTGAGCGAGAAGCGATCCGGCAACAGCGGCGCGAGGGCGAGGAGGTCGCGCCTGCGCAGCACGCGGAGGCCCGAGTTGAGATCCGGGACGGCGAGCCCGCCGGCCCACCGCACCGCGAGCCGGTACGCCGCCTTCACTGCGCTGCGCGCGAGGGGCTCGGCGGGGCCGAACGCGGGCCTGGCGCCGATCGCCTGCCTGGCGCCGGATCGCACGGCGGCGACGAGGGCCGGCAGCGCCGTCGCCGGGTACGAGCCGTCTGCGTCGACGAGGGCGAGGAAGGCCCCCCGCGCCTCCCTGGCGCCGGCCTTGATGGCGGCGCCGTAGCCCGCTCCCTCCAGGCGGACGACCCGGGCGCCGGCGTCCCGCGCCAGCCGCCCGGTGCCGTCGGCGGACCCGTCGTCGACCACCACGATCTCGTGATCCTCGCCCTCGAGGGCGCAGCGCACCTCGGCGATCACCCGCGCCACCGACGCGGCCTCGTCGCGGGCGGGGATCACCACGGAGATCATCGCGGCGCCGCCTCCGGGCCCTTGGCGTCGGCGCGGGCCGGGAGCCGGCGCCACATCTCCCAGAGGGGGACCGCGATCAGCGGCAGCCAGCCCAGCGACGCCGCGATCACCGAGGCGGGCATGAGCCAGCCGAGGGACTCGCCGCCGAAGCGGATCGCCAGCGGCGCGACCAGGTGGACGAAGGTGGAGATCGACGTCGCGGCGATGATCGCCGCCTTGGTGCGCATGCCCAGGCTCGTGAGCATGAACAGGTGGCCCACGATGAGTAGCACCACCGGCACCGTGAACAGGTGGAAGTGGAAGGTCTCCATCACCTGCCGCGGCGACTGGGCGAGGCGCAGCGATCCTGCCGCGCCCTCGTCGGGAAGATCGAGGGCGGGGCCGTCCGCCGCCGCCGGGGCCTCGGTGGGCGCGTCGCCCAGGTAGTACGCGGACGCCGCCTCGCCGCCCAGGCCGCCGAAGGAGCTGGCGTAGAGCCACACCGCCGACCCGAGGCCCGCGGCGAGGAAGACGAGGAACGCCGTATAGAGCACTCTCGCTTCGAGTGAGAGGCGCTCCAGCGGGAAGGGTCTGGCGAACTGGCGCACGGTCTACTCCGCGGGCGGGTGCAGCACGAGGACGTCCACCAGCGCGACGGCGCGGCGCACGCCGACGGCCATCGAGCGGGACGAGATGGTGGCGCCGGTGATCACGTCGACGTCCTGGCCGGCGCGCAGGGCGTCCTTCGGCCCCTTGCCGACGAACTGCGCGCGGAAGCGGGGGTCGACGATCTCCTCGCCGTACTTCTCGCGGTAGACCATGACCTCCTGGCGCTCGACGACGCCCGCGGGCGAGAGCTTCACGCCGAAGGTGATGGGCTCGTGCTGGCCGCGCTCGTCGTCGATCACGGCGTAGCCGTCGACGTGCTCGCCGCTGTACGCGACATAGATCACGTACTCCTTGCGGGCGGGCCGGTAGCCGAGGCGCTCCACCAGCGCGCGCTCCTGGGGCGCGCCCACTGCGATCTTGCGGTAGGTGACCCGCTCGCTCGCCGGGAAGAACTCCCGGAGGATCTGGGGCGTGGTGTAGTAGGTCGCCGAGGCCGCGGCGACGGCGGGCGCCAGCGCGATCAGCGCGAGGACCAGGACGAATCGCATCGTGGGCCGGTGCTCTATCACGGTCATGGCATGCCCCCAAGGAGCTGCCGGGCGGCCGTCCGCAGGTGCGGCGCCCAGTCGTTCTGCGCCCGGTAGATCTGCACGGGCGTGGGGCCGGCGCGCGTCGCCTGCCACAGGATCGCGCCGTCTGCGCCGCGCAGGGTCGCCGCCAGATCCACCTCCACCTGGCCGAGCGCCCGCAGCGCCGAGACGTCCATCCTCCCGATGACGAGCTCGAGGACCGCGTCGCCGGGCGCCGGGGCGGCAGGCGTGCGGTAGCCGCGGGCGCGCAGCAGCCGCCCGACCTCCCTGCCGAGGACGGCCTCGGGACGGTCGGGCCCGAGCACCTCGTCGAGGGCGCGCTGCGCGGGCGGCGCCTCGGCGTCGCTCCGGATCACGACGGCCACCGCCGCCGGACGCTCCGCGCCCAGGCTCGCCCGTCCCGCGGCGCAGCCCGCGAGCAGCGACACCGCTAGAACAAGTAGGCGACGCTCGCGATGTACTGCCATGCGCCCTCCGCGAAGAAGCGATCGCTCCACAGGTGCGGCTGCTCGCCGGTGGCGCCGTTGAGCTCCCAGCTGAAGGCGTTCTTCAGCACGTACGGCGGCAGCGGCCGGAAGTTCAGGCCCAAGGTGAGCTTGGCGGCGTCGCCCTCGGCGGTGACGACGGACATGTCCGTGTCCTTCTCCTCGTACCGGAGCGAGGCGGTGAAGTGGCCGTCGTGCCACTCCTCCGGCAGCGCCCGGAAGAAGGGATCGACGCGGAAGCGCCAGTCCGCCTGGCCGTAGTAGCCGCGCATCCGGGTCGGCACCGCCGAGCGGGTGTTGGCCGGCGATCCGTCGGGGAAGCCCTGCACGAATCCCGGATCGACGAACGCCCACACCGCCTCGCCGTGGAGGTCGAGGGAGCCGAGGCGCCAGAACACGTCGCCGTTCACCATGTTCACGCGGTGGTTCAGCAGATCGTAGGCGCCGGTGTAGCCGGACACGCCGAGCTCCAGTCCGAGCCACGGCGAGTACCCCACCCTGCCGACGATCGCCTTGTCGTCGTTGTTGTCGCGCAGGTTGCTGCCCCGCGCCGCCCGCATCCCCTGGCCGTCGAGGATCTTCGCGTCGAGGCCGTTGATCGCGTAGACCTCGTAGGTGAGACGCCCGTGGTCGCCGAGGCCGAACTGCCCCAGGAAGCCCGCGCCTGACTCGAACCAGGTCGTGGGCACGATGGTTGTGTAGGCGATCGGCCGCTCTGGGAGCTCCTGCGCCGGCGCGTCGTGGCGCAGGTTGTAGGTGCCGAAGGGAACGAGGACGATGCCCGCGCGGAACGTCGCCCAGTCGGTGATCTGCAGATCCACCACCGAGAACTCGAGGAGCGCCTCGCCGAAGGTGAGGACGCCGTCCTTCTTCACGGGGCTGCCGCCGAACTCGAACTCGACCTCGGTGGCGGTGGAGATCCGATCGGAGATGTGGCTGTAGACGAAGAGCACGTAACGGTGGGCCACGAAGGACGAGGTCCCCACCTCGGGCACCACGAAGTCGTGCTCGCCGTAGCCGCCCAGCGTGGTGCGGTCGAGGATGGCGCTCGCGCGATCGGAGAGGGTGAGCCCCGGATCGAGGCGGAGACCGAACGACTCGGCGGCGGCGCCGGCGGGCTGCGCTGGCTCGAAGGCCGGCGCGGCCTCCTCGGCGCCTTCGATCTCCAGCCGCGGTCCCTCCTCGCCATGGGCGAGGAGCGGCGCGAACAGCGTGAACGTGCAGAGCGGGATGTACCAGCGAGGAAGCAAGTCGAGGCTCCGATGACGTGCGTGGGGTGCCCGCCCGAGGCGGGCCGAGCGTGGTGGACTAGCCCTTCACCGTGATGCCGAAGGTGCTCTCGATCGCGCGGAGGAGATCGTCCGCCGGGAACGCGGCGATCCAGCTCGCGTCCTCGTTCGCCATCGCCTCGTCCACCGCCGTCCGCAGGTCCGCGGCCAGGGCCTTCTCGGCGTCGGTGCCGGAGGACATCGACCGCTCGAGGATCGAGAAAAACGCGTCCACCTCGTGGAGCTCGATGCGGGCGCCGTCGACGTCGGCGCCGGCCTTGCCGATCTCGTAGACCTCGTGGCCGACGGAGGCGGCGACGGCCAGGCGCATCTTGCGGTCGATCGCCTGCGCCGCGGCGAAGTAGGCCGGGTCGTCATCCACGTTCATCTCGTCGGCACCCCGCGCGTCGAGCGCCGTCTCGAGGGCGCACGCGCCGTCCAGCAGGTGCGTGAAGAGCTCCTCGCCGAGGGTGGTGCCGTTGGTGGCGTCGCGCTGCGTGGCGAGCCTGGCGAGGCTGCGCCGGGCGCCGGGCGCGTTGGTCTCGCCGGAGCCGAGGTAGCCGTAGGCCTCGTCGTAGTGCTGCCGCGTGGGCGCCCACAGCTCCTCGAGCACCGAGTGGAAGAGGAAGCGATACATGCCGCCCTTCTCGAAGCGCTGCTTGGCGATCGCGACCTCGGTGGCGGTGGTGGCGCCCTCGAGGCGCGACAGCGCGTCCTCGATCGTGGCCGTCATCTCGGCGCCCAGCGGCGCCTCCGGATGGTGGACGTCCTTGCGGCCCTCGATCTTCGCGGCGAGCTTGGTGGTCGGGCTCTCGTAGAGGTCGCGGATCTGCTTCGCCTTCGCGGCGGCGGTGGAGGGATCCGTCGACGCCTCCGCGAAGAGCGCGAGCATCTGATCGATGGCGTCGAGGCGCGCGTCCTGCGGCGCGTGGTTCACCGGATCGAAGGCGAGGTACTCGGTCGCCTCGCAGCGGCCGGCTTCTTTGCCGGCGGGATCGTCGGTGGTCCCGTCGCAGGCGGCGAGGCCGAAAGCGAGAGGGGCGAGGAGCAGTGGCAGGGTCTTCTTCATACGGTCGTTCTCCCCCGCGCGACGAGGCGCGTGGTGGTTGAATCCTTGGTCACTCGATCTGGGAGGGGTCGACGCAGCGGCCCCGGAGGCAGGTGGTGCCGGCGGCGCACTGATCGTCGCGGTCGCAGCAGACGCCCACGCACTTGCAGCAGCCGGGATCGTCCTTGCCGGCCAGGCATTCGAGGGAGGCCTCGCAGCCCGGCGCGTCGACGCAGACGGTGCCCTTGGGCCCCGTGGCCTCGCCGACGTAGGTGGTGGTGCCGTAGTACGAGTCGACCACCGGTCTGCCGGGCGTCCCGGCGTTGGTGTCGAAGAACTCGTACACTCCAGGCAACGGAAACGTGTACCGCCAGAAGGAGTACTGTTCCCCCGCCTCGCCGGCGACGTTGTACGGCGTGACGAGGTTCGGGCTGAACAGGACCGCCGGGCCGGACAGCGACGTCACGTTGGTCGGGACGTCGGGCATGTAGTTCCGGAACTCCGCGGTGTCCCCGGGGCGGATGGGCAGACCCGCCGCGGCCATCACCTCGCCGGGCACGCCGCCTGCCGGGTAGCGGATGTCCCAGCGCTGCCCCACGCACAGCGGGGCGATGAGGCGGAAGTGCCCGGCGATGACGCGGTTCAGCGAGATCACGAGGCCGCCGCGGGGCGTCTCGCCGGACGACGGCTGGACCGACGGCACGGTCCCTTCCGGGCCGGCGCAGGCGACGATCGTGGCGGCTGCGGCGAGCAGCGCGAGGGTACGCATCAGAGGGACCCCTTGGCGGGATGGAAGCGGTAGAGGACGAGCTCACAGCCGGTTAGCACGCCGCGGGGGCAGGAGCCGAAGCGCTCGACGGGCTCGAGCTCGCCGGCCAGGAGCGAGGCGCCCGGCGCGGCGGAGGTCACATAGACGTCGACGCCGGCGGTGGCGAGGCGCGAGGCCTCCGCCTCGAGGCGCGCCGGATCGGGCACCCGCCCGGCGCGGAACTCGGGGGCGTAGCGCTCCACGAGCTTGCCCTCCTGGCCGGTGAAGATCATGACGCCCATGGGTGAGAGGCGATCCCGCAGGCCCAGCGCCATCGCGGCGCCAGGGGCGCTCTCGCGGCCCTGGTGGAGCGCGAGCGGGATGGCGGTTACGAGGAGGCCCGCCCCGAGCGTCGCGAGGGCCGGCGCCTTCCACGAGGCGCGCAGGGAGCCGAGGAGCGCCGCGGCGCCGAGCGCCACTGCCGGCACCAAGGGGAGGAGGTGCCGCGGCTTGTCGAGGTTCTGGCCGACGAAGGCCCAGAGGCCGTAGGCGATCGCCGAGAGCAGCGCCACGGCGAGCATGCGGCGATCGAGCGCCGCGCCATCGCCCGGCGACGCAGCGGGCTTCGAACGAACGACGCCCGTCACGAGCGCGACGGCACCCGCAGCGACGAGGAGGCGGCCCGCCGTCCAGAGGCCGGGCCAGGGGAGCGCGAGGTTGGCGGCGAAGAGATCGAAGCCGAAGGCGTGGAGGCGCTCCCCGAGATCCGGACGGGAGAGGACGGTGCCGCCCCAGCTCCCGCCGTGCCCTGCCAGGAAGGCCGACGCCACGGCGCCGAAGGGACCGACGCCCGCGAGGGCCACCATCGGCAGGAGCCACGCCGCGCAGCCCGTCGCCGCGCCGGCGATCCCCGCGAGCCTGCGCCCCGCCGGGATCGCCGCCCACAGCAGCGCCACCGCTGGGGCGAGGGACGGCCGGATCCCGATCGCGAGGGCGGCGGCGATCCCCAGCGCGACCGCTCCCCTCGGCGTCTCGCCGGCGCCGCGTCCGGCGTGGAGCGCGAGGACGAGGGCCAGGGCGGCGACGCCGGCGCCGTCGGAGGTGGGGCTCCCCCCCGCGAGGATCGCGACGGGCGCGAAGCCGAAGAGCGCCGCGGCGCCAAGGCCTGCCCCAGTGCCAGCTCGCGACGCCACCCACGCCAGCGAGACGACCGCAGCGACGGCGAGGACGATCCCCGGGAGCGCCAGCGCGTGGATCTCGCCGAACCCCAGCGCGCGAAACGCGCGGGCGGAGAGCACGTAGAGCGGATAGCCGGGGAAGTGCGGGGCCTGGGCGGCGAGATCGAAGCGCGAGAGGGAGGACGCGAAGTTGACGGAGTCGAGGTCCGGGAGCGTGGGCGGCACGGCCAGGAGGCGCAGCGCCCCCGCTGCCGCACCGAGGATCGCGGCGAGAGCGATGAAAGAGATTTTGCGACTCACTCTCAACTTCGGACCCAAAAAAAGGAGCCAAACGGCTCGGGTGCCCGATGTGGATGGCCGGGCGGGAGCTTGCTAGCACCCTTGCCCGCCGAGAGCAAGCGATTTCGAAAATCAGAATCAGCCAACGCCGCCGCCGGTGTCGAGGCCGGCATCCGGATCCGGTCAGGAGGGTCGCGGCGTGGTCAGGCCGAGCGCGCCTTCTCGGCGCAAGCGCCACACCGCCCGTACAGCTCCATCTTGTGGTCCGTCACCGTGAACCCGTGGCGGCGGGCCACCTCGAGCTGCAGCGCCTCGATCTTGTCGTCCTCGAACTCGACGATGGTCCCGCACGAGGTGCAGATGAGGTGGTCGTGGTGCTCGCTGGCGATCTCGAAGCGGGTCTGGCCGTCGCCGAAGTGGCGGGCGTGGGCGATCCCCGACTCGGTGAGGAGCTTCATCGTCCGATAGACGGTGGCGGCGGACACCTTCGGATCCACCTCCCGGATCCGTGCGAGGAGCTCCTCGACGTTGAGGTGGCCGCCGGCGTGGAAGAAGGTGGAGAGCACGAGGCTCCGCTGGCGCGTCGACTTGAGGCCGCGCTCCGACATGTACCGGGCGAGGACGCGCTCCGGGGTCTCGGCGGATTCGCTGTGGTTCGTCTGGTCGCGCATGCCTTGGCTCCTCCGGCGACCGTCATATCCTCCCCTCTCCGAACCTGCAATTCGTTCTCATTTGCCCCAACCGTCCACGCCTTGACAGGACATCGCGCGGGCTGGATGTTGCGCGCCCCATGACCTTCGACCGCCTGTTTCGCGATCCGCTCACGGTGCCCACGCCGGTGGCCATCGCCCTCGCCGACTTCTGCCGGCGGGCGGAGGGCCCCGCGTCCTCCACCGAGGTGCGCCTCGCCCTCGCCAGCCTGCCCGCCGATGACGACGAGAAGATCGCGTCGTTCTGCGCGGGGGAGCCGCCGGCCCGTCCGCTGTCGCCCTTCGCCGCCGTGGACGTGTTCCTCGGCCGTCCGGCCCGCGAGGCCGCGCGGCTCCAGGAGGAGGGGCACTACCATCGCGTCGCGTCGGCGCTGGAGCGCCTGCCGGTGGTGCCCGCGTCGCCCGGCGAGGTGACGCCCGGCAAGAAGGCGAAGGGCCGCGCGCCCTCGCCTTCCATCGAATCCGCCACCGACGATGCTGCGCCAAAGACGCGAAAGACGAAGGCGGCCAAGGCCGCACCCGGTCCGATCCGCCGCTCGCGCGAGGAGGTGGAGCTGCGCCGCCTCGAGGAGGAGAAGCAGCGGGCCGCCGCGCTGGAAGAGCCGCCGCCGCCACCGCCCCGACCGGGCCGCAAGCCCGCGACGCCGGAGTTCGGGCGCTTCGTCGGCGGCCCCGCAGCGCGGCGTCCGCTGCGGGAGCTGGCCACCGAGGAGCTCGCCGACATGATCGCCGAGCTGCGCGCGAACCGCCGCGCGATCATCGAACGCATCGACGCGGTGTACGCGCGGGACGAGCGGGAGGGCCTCGCCCCCGCCGACCTCACCCGGCTGCTGCAGCGGCACGGCCTGGTGGAGCGATTCGCGGCGGCGGAGCGGGACAACCTGAAGTCGCTCCTCCGGCAGAACCGCGGCTTCCTCCCGCCGATCCGCCGCGCGCTGGGGATGACCGCACCGGAGCTGCGCCGCGCCATCGATCGCTACGGACTCGAGGCCGAGCTGCGCGAGTGGCAGGAGCGACTGCGGGAGGAGGCGCGCGCCGACATGCCGCTGCCCGAGCGGATCGCGCTGGCGATCGCGCGGACCGAGCCGCTGCGCGCGGCGGGCGTCCTGGAGGAGCTCGACGGCGCGAACGTCGACGAGCTGCGCGAGGCTCTGCGCGGCGCCGCGTCGAAGGGCACGAGCCAGGATCCGGTGGTGGTGGTGGAGCTCGCTCGCCGCGAGCTGGAGATCGATCCCCGCCCGTGGCGCAAGGCCGTGGCGCACTACGGACTCGTCGTCGAGGCGGCCCGCATCCTCGGCGTCCCGCCGCCGGAGCCGCCGAAGCCCTCTGAGGCAGAGGGTGCCGCCGAGAGGCCGGAGCGACGGCGCCCCGCCGGGCCTCGCGGCGCCGGGACGCGAGAGGCGTCGACGGGCAGGCAGCGCTCCCGCCCCGCAACCGGCGGTAAATTCGGCGCGCCTCGCACCGAGCGAGCCCGCCCCACCACCGGCGATCGATACGGCGCGCCTCGCACCGAGCGTGCCCGCCCCGCCACCGGCGATCGATACGGCGCGCCTC
>Ga0182736_1001857_pt1 | contig 18255 bp, 18 predicted proteins | sample eDN5th30CKraftBY_FD_128882 | JGI IMG/M metagenome (GOLD analysis project Ga0182736, IMG submission 128882) | Enriched backyard soil microbial communities from Emeryville, California, USA - eDNA 5th pass 30_C Kraft BY (version 2) (version 2) | ecosystem: Environmental > Terrestrial > Soil >... | reverse complement strand
TGGATGAGATCATTTCTTGACGGCAGAGCCCGTCTGGGCAACCTTATAAAGGTATCCGGTCACCGGATGCCACTAGACCTGCTGACCTAAGCAGCCAGAATTTCCCGACATAGGACGTTGTCGCTGACAATCATGCCGGGCTTTCCACGACGCTCGATCAGGACGGTGAGTTCACGCCCGACACGGCGCCCCGAAACTGAGGTGTCCGGGACTCCCGCGAGACATTCACGGGTGACATCGTCGACCACATTGAGGACCCGGAAGCGCTGGCCGTTGGCGAACTGGTCGTGGACGAAATCCAGCGACCAGCGTGCGTTGGGGCGCGCCTCGACCAGGATCGGAGCTCGCGTGCCGACTGCCTTGCGCCGGGCCTTCCGCTTGCGCACCGTCAGCCCCTCCTCGCGGTAGAGCCGATAGATCCTGTTGATCCCCGAAGGCTCGCCCTCGCGGCGCAACAGGACGAAGAGCCGCCGATAACCGAACCGCCGATGCTCGTTGGCCAGGTCCCGCAACCGCACACGCAGCACGGTGTCCGGCGCAGGCTGCGCCAGGTAGCGGATCATCTTGCGATCCGCCCCAGCGATCCGGCACGCCCGCCGTTCCGACAGCCCGAGAAGGGCCTTCAGATGCGCGACCGCCTCGCGCTTCACGGCAGGCGTCACCACTTTTTTGAAACCAGCTCCTTCATCGCGGCGAGATCAAGCATCTGTTCGGCCAACAGCTTCTTCAGCCTGGCGTTTTCATCCTCAAGCGCTTTCAGCCGCTTTGCCTCCGACATCCCGCCGAACTTGGCCTTCCAGTTGTAGAACGTGCCTTCCGACATGCCGTGCTTGCGACACAGGTCCGCGCATTTCGCGCCAGCCTCATGCTCGCCCAGGATCCCGATGATCTGCTCGGCCGTGAATCTCGTTCGCTTCATTGTCCATCCCCGAGTTTGATCTGATCCCCGAAAACTGGACCGTTTGAAGCTGGAGTTTTCCGCTACGCTTTTCCGGCTGGGAGAGGAGCGGAATCGTATGAAGGCGAGCAAGTTTTCGGACGCGCAGAAGGCGTTCATCCTGAAGCAAGGCGAGGAAGGAACCCCGGTTGCCGAGATCTGCCGCAAGGCGTGGATCAGCCAGGCGACCTACTTTGCCTGGAAGAAGAAATATGCCGGGCTCTTGCCCGACAAGATGCGGCGGCTGAAGCAGCTCGAGGACGAGAACGCCCGCCTGAAGAAGATCGTGGCAGACCTGACCTTGGACCGGGAGATGCTGCAGGACGTCATTCGCCGAAAGCTCTGAAGCCTGGTCGCAAGCGCGAACTGGTTCGCGGGATGTGCAGCGACTGGGCGGTGTCGATCCGGACGGCCTGTGGGGCCATCGGGTTCGACCGGTCTTCGTTCCACTACAAGTCCCGCCGCACCGATCAGGCTGCCGTGGCGAAGCGGATCCGTGAGATCTGCGAGACGCGTGTCCGGTATGGCTACCGACGCGTTTATGTTCTCCAGGACCGCGAAGGCTGGGGCATCAACATCAAGAAAGTCTATCGCATTTACAGTGAGTTGGGCATGCAACTCAGGAACAAGACACCCAAGCGGCGGGTCAAGGCCAAGCTGCGGGACGATCGCGCAGAGGCAATTGGTCCCAATGACGTCTGGGCGATGGACTTCGTGCATGACCAGCTTGCGACGGGTAAGAAGTTGCGGGTCCTCACGGTGGTCAACACCTTCTCCCGCTACGTTCCCGTTCTGGACGTGCGCCACAGCTACCGCGGCGAGAATGTGGTCGCGACGCTTGATCGCGTGTGCCAAAAGATTGGCTATCCGAAGACGATCCGGGTCGATCAGGGAACAGAGTTCGTGTCGCGCGACATGGATCTTTGGGCCTACCAGCGCGGCGTCGTCCTCGACTTCTCGCGCCCTGGAAAGCCGACCGACAATGCCTTCATCGAGGCGTACAACGGTCGGTGCCGGACGGAATGCCTGAACCAACACTGGTTCATGAGCCTTGCGGATGCGGCCGAAAAGCTGGAGGCTTGGCGTAGATACTACAACGAGGAACGGCCACACGGCTCGATCGGTAACAAGGTTCCGATCATGCTGACGAAATCGGGGGGCGTCACCAGCCCGTCACCCTGAGCGAAGCCGGAAGACTCTGCCTTCGACCGGTTCAAGGTTGGGGGTCGGATCACCGCCCCAACGGGCTCCGGTCGCAACTGGATGAAAGACCCGTGGCAGGCCAAGGGGGCAACGTTTCGATCCACGCTCCCGCGAAGGGGGCGACACTCGGCATATCATTCCGCCGATAACATTCTGTGGGTTTCGATCCACGCCCCCGCGAAGGGGGCGACGCGCCGCCATGGCGAATTCCATGGGAATGCGCTGGTTTCGATCCACGCCCCCGCGAAGGGGGCGACGCCCAGATAGCCGCGCTTTTCCCAGCGCGCGATCGTTTCGATCCACGCCCCCGCGAAGGGGGCGACGGCGCAAGCTGGACGCGCTCTCGGGTTCAAGCCTGTTTCGATCCACGCCCCCGCGAAGGGGGCGACCGCCAGCGGGCGGCCGTGGGCCTCGGTCTACTGGGTTTCGATCCACGCCCCCGCGAAGGGGGCGACAGCCGGGGCCGAAATCCATCGGCGAGGGGGCGCTGTTTCGATCCACGCCCCCGCGAAGGGGGCGACCGGCCTCGGTCGCGGCGGCGCGCAAGGCGATGTGGGTTTCGATCCACGCCCCCGCGAAGGGGGCGACTCGGAAGCCCTCCCCCATTGGCTATGGTTGTGGGGGTGTTTCGATCCACGCCCCCGCGAAGGGGGCGACCTCCCGTCCTCTACTACCCGGTTTTCACGTGGCAATTTTCCTTGCCAATGCGAAAGGCCGTTTTTCGCCTCCCGTTTGTGCCCGTCCAGCAGAGGGAGAGAATAAAATCCAACAATTTCAAAAAGCAGTCAAGTTGCGAACCGGGTGGAAAAATACCGGCACGCTTCATGTTCGCAGAGAGAAGGAAACTACAAGATCAGCGGGCCGTTCAGATCCGCCGCAGGTTTCGCGCCCACATGCTCGACCCGACGAGACCAGTTCGAGCCGAGGTAGTAATAGCGCAGGCTGTCAACTTCGAGGCCGATGATCCCCTCCAGCCTCGCCTTCAGCCGTGTCCACTGCGCCGGGTCCAACTCGATCTCGAAGACCGAGAATTGCACGCGCTGACCATAATCTTCGCAAGCGCGGGACACCTGGCGCAGACGCTTCTTGCCGCCGGCGTCCAGCGTATTCACATCATAAGTGACCAGAACCAGCATCTCAACTCCAGAACCAGGGCGGATAGGCGTCCAGATCGCCGCGCAGATGACGTGCCAGCATTTGCGCCTGCAAATAGGGCACCAGACCGAAGGGAGCCTTTTCCTGAAGGAAGGGATGCTGCCGCTCCTCCTTCTTGCGCTCTTGCCAGGCGGTCAAAACCGTGCGGCGGGCCTCGTCGGTCAGCAGAACCGCACCGCCGTCCATGCGACGAAAATCGCCGGCGCGCAGTTGGCGACGGTTGACCAGAGACAGTGCCAGGCGGTCCGCCAGCGGGGCGCGGAGTTCCTCCATCAGGTCGAGCGCCAGGCTGGGCCGACCCGGACGATCGCGATGCAGGAAGCCGACGGCGGGATCCAACCCCACCGCCTCACAGGCCGAACGACAATCATGCGTCAGCAAGGTATAAAGAAAGGACAAAACCGCGTTCATCGGATCGAGGGGCGGGCGGCGTGAGCGGCTCGTCCAGCGCAACTCGGCATCTGGCGAACGGATCAAGTGGTCAAAGACCGCGAAATATAGCGTCGCGGCCTCGCCCTCGGAACCGCGCAATAGGTCGATGCTGTCATCGGCTAGCTGGACGCGGCGCAGGATCATAGCCATGCGGTCCGTCGCAAGCTCCAATGCGTCTCGTGCACCTGACGCCATCTCTCCGCCATAATCACGCAATGCGCGTCGGATCACGGCGCGCTGATTGGCGATCTTGCCCATGACGATGCTGCGAACCACGTCGGTCGCGCCATCGGCAATCCGATACTGCGCCCGCCGCAGCAACACATTCCCCGAGACCGGACCTTCGATCCTTGCCTGAAACCGTCCCGCGCGATCCAGAAGCACGATCGTGATGCCCCGTTCGGCGCAGATGCCGATCAGCGCCGGCGAAAGCAGGATCGGCCCCAAGGCGACGACCGAGGCTAGCATGTGCAGGGGCACCCGCGCCTTCTCGGCCCCCTCGATCTCGGCGACCAGATTCTCGCCGTCCTTTTTCAGCGCGGTGCCCTCGGTGGTGACATAGACGGTGTTCAGAAGCTTCTTCATTCCAGCGCCTTTGCCAGCATACGGTCGCGCCATTGTCGCACGGGGCGACGCACCGCTTCGGGACGGCATAGTTCCAGCAGCGAACAGGCCCGGCACCGACTGCGATGCGGTGTGGGCGGGGGTGTCAGCCTGCTGCTCAGGACCGCAGCCAGTTCAGCCACCGTGCTTTCGGTAAGCGCCCGCAGATCGGCGTCGAAGGGGACTGCCACACGACGCCTGGTCTGGGCGTAAAACAGTGCGCCCTGCGGCACCGGGCGACCCGTCATTTCCTCGAGACAGAGCGCCTGTGCACAGAGTTGCACCTCGTCAGCGCGGTGGAGCTTGGGCTTGCCGCGCTTATACTCGACGGGACAGGCCGTCTCGCCATCTGAGGCCGGGATAAATTCGACCAGATCGGCGGTACCGATCAGATTGAGGCGTTGCGAGGCCAATGGCAGGCCAAGCACGCGCCGCACACCGCGCGCTTTGCGGCTGCCGCCCTTGTCCGCGACGGCATGCAGCACGTCACCTTCGGCCGTAAAGCGGTTCTCGGCCCAGACCCGCTCGAGCTGGATCAGAGCCGCCTGGCGCAGGCAATATACCGCATGCTGTAGCGCCGAGAGAGGGATGGCCTCATCGGCGCCGGCCATAATCAGAGCAGTTCGAGGATTTCGACGCCTTCGGGCAGGCCTCCGCGGTCGATGCTGACGGAGTAATCCGCAAATTTTCGAGCCGGAGGCAGGTTGCCCAGCCCACGATCATCCAAAGCGCGGACCTCGCCATCCACGTTGCGCCCGATCTGGATCAGGTCAAAGAGCTTGTGCGCGGGAGCGTTGCCCAGAGCGTTACCATGGCGGAAAACGATGAGCTTGCGGGTTGTCATCTCACCCCGCGCGGCCGCACGGTCGTGTTCGAACATGCTCTTCAGCGCCTCGAACGACAGTTCTAGATCTGCATCCGAGAATCCCGTGCGCTCTGCAAATTTGGCAGAAACAAAACCATGCGCGACATAAAGCCCATAAGGAACGATATGCTTCCGACCCATGGTGCGATTGTCGGTGCGCAGATCGCCATCATCGCCGTCAGCCCTCTTCTTCTGCTCGGCTTCGTTCGTCGCCGCCATGCGGGTAATCGATATCTCGACCGGCAGCACCGGCTCTACCGAATTGGCAAAGGTCATCTGCACCGGCCCTCTGACTTGGCCGCAATTGATCCCGGTGGACATCACCGCACCGAAGGTTCGCACATCGAAGAAATTGCGGCACATGAAATCGCGCAGGGCGCGCGCTTCGGCGTCGTCCCTGGGATTCAGCTTCGCATCCTTTTTCGACTTCTCGTCACCTCGCAACGCTAGATAGGCCTGCCGGTGCTCCTCGTTCAGAATGGCACCTTCTTGAACGTAAATGTGATGCCCTTCTTCTCCATCATACGCGAGTTCGACATAGTTACGGATCTTGCGTTTCAGGCTGACGTCACTGACCAGACCATGATTGGTTTCAGGATCCAGGCGCGGCAGGTTGCCGGCATCCGGGTCACCATTGGGGTTTCCATTCGTCACATCGAAGATCAACACGAAGTCATGGCGGCGGGAAAGCGTGGTCATTGGGCTACCTCGGAGATCTTGTCTTCATGCTTGCGGAAGAAATCGGAACGCTGGTGATAGTAGCCGATTCCGAACAACGCCTGCTCCGCAGCGCTCCGAGAGGCCGGGATAGGATCTCCGGCGGGATCCATCAGATCGGCGATTGAAGTTAGCAGTCTTTCAAGATTGACGACCCGACCGGGGCTTGTCTTGCGCAGCTTGCCGAAGTGGTTTGCAGCGCCAGAATCGAGGGTACGGAATACCTTTTGGGGACTCGCAGAGGCGGCACCGTAGAACTTATCCTTGATAGTGGCATTGATGCCGCCAAGCGCGGCCCTCTGCACCTCCTCATAGACGGCGAACAGCCGCCCAAGGACATAACCCTTGTTTGTATTGGCGGGATCAAGCGCCACTGGGGCCTCCATCTTTACGTTGCGGATCAGAACGGATTTCAAGATGGCACAGCGCAGAGCGTTAATCTCGCCATCGGCACGGATGCGCATCAGCGTGGTGGAGAGCAGGGTCAGAGGATAGGCCCCACCGGTCAGGATTGCCCGCAGCCAGTCGCCCGCAATCAGCGGTGGCACGTTCTCGCGTTTGCCTTGCGCCGCCAGTTCCAGCAGATAGCGCCAGAGAGCCGGCCGGCCGTCGCGCGGTGGTGGATGAATTTCGGTATCGGAAAGATAGCGCTGAAAATTCGCACTCACCCGACCGAAATCGCCCTCCCAGTAGAAGCGCACCGAAAGCCGAGCCGCGTTCGGAGCCAAGCCCAGAACATGAAAGCGCACCCCTTCGGCCAGCTCCGGCGCGATCCGGGACAGGTGCTGGCCGTCGCGGATCGCCTCGAGCCGGGAACGGACCTTGGCGACTTCCAGCCTCTCGTCGGCGGAGGTTTTCTTTGCACCTGCCCCCGAATCGAACATGGCTGCAAAGAAAACCTCTGCCTCCTCCGCCAGTTTCATATCGCTGCAGTCCGCCCAGAAAACCGTCGAGGCATCGCCGATCTGGATGCGATGGCCGCTATCCTTGTCGAGATAACGGTTCAGAACCGCACCATAGGCAAAGGCAGCCGCCTCGGAGACCGGCGCGTTGTCGCCCTGCTCGTGACCATAGGACGTGAAAGCATCGAGATTGAAGGAAACCAAGCTTGCGCCCGAGGATTGCGCGCCCCACACCCCTTTTATCGATGGATGAAGCCGCGCAACAGGAGCATGCTCTCCCGTCACCAGACATAGCTGCGAATCCGACGCGCCCTCCGCACCGATACGACGCCACAACTCACGCGCAGCGGGACGGTCGTGCAGGAAACGCTCGCGATATTCTTCGTTCAGCGCAAAGACGATGTTTTGGTCCCGCATGTCATCGGGCCACAGTGGTGGCGTGAAAGCATCGGGAGTCCAACTCTCCAGGAAACCTCGCAGGGCAATCAGACCCGGGTCGTCGGCTTCGCCAAGCCATTCGGCATGACGGGTGCGGAATGCCGCATGTTCTTCGCCCGTCCGCTTTCCCTCGCCTCCGGTGATACCCAGAACATAGGCTGACTTGTCCCACAGGAAATTTGGCGAGATACCAGCCGTCCGCTTCACCGCCTGCGGCACCAGCAGCACCTTCGGGCTGCGCTTTCTGTCGTCCCCGCGCAAATCCTCGACGCTGGCAACCGATCCGTCCCGGTTCAACACCACGCAGAACCCGATCTTCTCGGCCGAGAAGCCAAAGGGTGGCGCATCGGGCAGCCGGTCATAGGCCCGGACGAGCGAGGCAAGCATGCTCATCCCTTTACCTCCGGGCTGCCAGGCCGCGGCACCTCCAGCACGCCGTCGCGCAGGGTGGCACGGAAGAACAGTGAAGGTCGACCGGGTGCGCCGTGATCAATATCCCACAACATGAAACCCAGATCGCGCGGCGTTCCGAAACCATGTTCGGCCGTCTCCGCCTCGGGGTTGCGGGCGGGCAATGGCGCCCCTGGCGGGATCAGTTCGAAATGGGCGGTGAATTCACGTGTGCCGAGACAGGGCTGATGAAAGCACTGCCCCCGCCCCGCGCGTCTGTTGAAGATGTCGAGGTGCTTGGCTTCAGTTTCATCCGGGCCAGCTTTCTGCGTCATCTGAAAATGCGCATCAATCACATAGCGCGGCGAGACGAGGACGGTGGACGCGCGCTGCTGGCGATCCTCATCCACCAGAAGCTGCAACCCCTCGAGATCGCCACGTTTCATGGCCTGCCTGACCTTGCCGGCGGGTGCCTTGTGACCGACCTCATTGCGACGGATGGACTGGAAGCGGATCGGTTCCAGCACATGGATGCGGTCGATGACCCAGCGGATTGCCGGCTTCCAGTGAATAGCCTCCAGAATGCCGCGCGCCGCCGAGGGCGTCATGACGTCATAGGAGACTCGCTCGACCTTCAACTCCGGTCTGGTGAACAGACCATGCCGACCCCAGACATGCAGGCGGATTCCGTAAGTCATTACCGATTCCACAATCACAATAATGTGAAACTATCTCTAAGTACATATTATGCAAGTAAAATATTTGGCCGCGGAGCGAGGTCGAATCGGGATGAAACGGTACCTCCTCATTCTCAGGCTCTGGATCGGCAAGCTCACCGCCTCAATGGAGCTGACCACAAGCTCGTCCAAGCCTAAGAACTGCCTCTCCTGAGTGGATAGAGACACCGGCGACCCTTTCACAGCAACCATGCCTCTTCAGCGAGGTAGTCCGCATGCTCCCACCATAATCCGGTTTCGGCGTGATAGAGTTCGGGGCTATCCAGCACGCAAAACTGATCCCCACGCAAGACAGGGTTGTGGAAGCTGGCATGACCATTCTTGAGCAAGAGGTCTCTTGCCTTGGCAGGAACCTGCACCGTGTAGACCTGTAATGACCTTGCCAGCTTGGCCGAGGGAATATTCTCGATCCCGAGATCGTCGATTGCGGACTTGGCAACCGCGTCGCCCGGAATGATCACCGGAAGCATGGCGGTCTCGATCATGCGAAAATCCTCGGCTGTCTTTCGGAAGGGGAAATCCGTGCCGCTGCGCGCGAGGATCATCTGATCGACCATGGATTTTCCCAGCCGGTCCGGTCCTGCCTTCCAATAGACGTCCTCGAACCAGTCACGGATTGCGAGGGGTGACAGCAAGTCGTGATGCCGTTCGGCCACCCGCTGCATCGTGTCTGCAAGAGATCTCACCTCCGCCGGCATAGAGTGTCCGGGGGTCGAAAAAATCGTCAAAATACTGTCTTCCAATGGCCATTCGCCATTTCGGGAAATCCTGCCCGCAGCCTGAACACAGGAATCGAGTCCTGCCTCGGCTCGCCAACCTTTCGGAAAGGACAGATCCACCCCCGCCTCGATCAGACTGGTGGCAATCAGACGGCACGGAGCCCCGGATTTCAGACGCGCCCGGATATCCTCCAGAATGGCGCGGCGATGCACCGGATATTGCCGCGTGGTCAGGTGGACCAGTCCGTCCAGCCCGGATGCCTTGGCGGCGTTGAACAATTCCAGAGCATGGGCGCGGCTGTTCACAATGACCATGGCTTGCGGCGTATCGTGAAGCGCCGCGATCAACGTGGAATCGTCCATCTCGCCGCCCCGGACGATCCGCGCACGGCGCAAGCGGCTGGCCAGCGCATCCGGATCGGGCGCCAGTTCGCGCCCTTCCAATGGCAGGCCGCCATGCTTCAACTGGCGACTGTCGAATGCAGGTTGTGTCGCGGTGCACAACACCACCGAGCAACCGTAATGCGCGCAAAGCGTATCAAGCATCTGCAGCGCCGGCAGCAGGAGCTTGCGTGGCAGGCATTGCGCCTCATCCAGCACGATCACCGAGCCGGCGATATTGTGCAGCTTGCGGCAGCGCGACGGGCGCGCGGCAAAGAGGCTTTCGAAAAGCTGCACATTGGTCGTGACCACCAGCGGAGCGGCCCAATCCTCCATGGCAAGCCGCAGCTTCTCCCTGCCCGTCCGAACGTATTTTTCTTCATCAATGGCGGAATGGTGCTCCAGGACCGCATCGCCGAACAGCCCACGGAAAATGGCGGCGACCTGATCGAGAATGGAAGTATATGGAATTGCGTATATGATCCGGCGGTGCCCATAGCGCGCCGCATGATCCAGTGCAAACCCCAGAGACGCCAGTGTCTTGCCACCTCCGGTAGGCACGGTCAGCGTGGAAAGCCCCGGAGACATGGCAGCGCGCTGCCGGACATGGGCCAGTATGTCGGCGCGCAGGCGGTTGATCGGACCGGTGTTGTCGAATTTCGACATATGGGCATCGAAAATCCGTCGCCAACCTGGTAGCATGTCTGCAAGGGCTGGCCAGTCACGATCCGGCCTGCTGCCATTCAGCCCGGCATAGAAATCCTCGGTATCGCGAAAATCCGCATCGACCAGACAGGAGAACAACATGCGCGCCGCGACCGAAAGGTCAAAGCCGCAGGATGCCGGGCGCATCAATGCAGCCAGCTCCTTAGCGACCGGACCGAAATCCGGGTTGGCCGCCGCCGAGATTTCCGGCGCAATCGGGTCGCGGAAAGCATCGAGCCGGCGCTCCATGCTGCTGTCGGCGCCACGTCGGTCGGGCAACCCGGCGTGATGGCCAAGGATAGCATAGCCGATCACCTCGGAGACAGGCCGAAACCCGTTCGGCGCCCTGGCATGCAGCAGCGCAGCCCCGGCGGTCGAATGATCCACCCTCACATTTTCGCCGCCAAGGACGCGAGCGAAGGCGGGGTCATATTTGCCGAAGTCATGGAAAAGGCCGGCCATATGCGCGGCAGCCTGCAACCCGAGCCGCGCCCCTCGTTTCGCAGCCAATGCAGCCGTGTTTTCGAGGTGATGGGGTAGTAACTGCCAATCGCTTCGATCCTGGCAGAGACCCGTATGCGCGTAATGATCCACAGTCATTGCCCCTCAGAACCACTGGCTAATGCTCGATCGTAATCCAGATATTGAGCACCGCCAGTGTCCTAATAGCGAGCCTCGCCCAGGAACATCGCCGGTCAGATGGAGCCTGCGCAATGCCCCTACCCCGCTTCCCCGCCAAGCATCGCCTGTCCGGCGACATAGGTTTGCGCGATGCTGCGGTCGTCGCCCATGATCTGGAGGATGAACAACTCTTCGGCCAGCGTTTCGGCGCGGTCCATGCGCAGGGCCATGGCAGGCGTCGCGCGGCTGTCGAGGACGACGAGATCGGCAGCCGAACCGGGGGCGAGCGTGCCGATCTGGTCCTCCATCCCCAGGACCCGCGCATTTCCGCGCGTCGCCCAGTGGAAGGCGGAGAAGGGATGCAGCTTCTGGCCGCGAAGCTGGAGGATCTTGTAGCCCTCGTTCAGGGTCTGGAGCATCGAATAGCTGGTGCCGCCGCCGATATCGGTGGCGATGCCCGAGCTGATGCCGCGCGCCCTGAGACCCCCTTCGTCGAAAAGACCCGAGCCGAGGAAGAGGTTCGAGGTCGGGCAGAAGACCGGGTGGCTGCCGGTCTCGGCCATGCGCGCGATCTCGCGTTCTTCCAGATGGATCGAGTGGCCAAGCAGGATCTTGTCGCCAAGCAGGCCGTAGCTCTCGTAGATGTCGAGATAGTCGCGGGCCTTGGGATAGAGGCTGAGGGTGAAGGCGATCTCGTCGAGGTTCTCGCTCAGATGGGTCTGGATGTGGCAGTCGGGATGCTCGCGGGCGAGCTGGCCCGTCATCTCCATCTGCTCTGGCGTCGAGGTGATGGCGAACCGGGGTGTGATGGCATAGCGTTGCCGCCCGCGGCCGTGCCATTTGGCGATCAGCGCCTTACTGTCATCGTAGCCCTGCTGCGGGGTGTCGAGCACGGCCTCGGGCGCGTTTCTGTCCATCATCACCTTGCCGGCGATCATGGCCATGTTACGCGCCTCGGCTGCCGAGAAGAGCGCCTCGGCGGATTGCGGATGGACCGAACAGAAGGCGACCGCCGTGGTCGTGCCATGCTGAACCAGCAGGTCGAGGAATTTCTCGGCCATGGCGGGGGCGTGGCCCTGCTGCGAGAAGCGCGCTTCCTCGGGGAAGGTATAGGTGTTCAGCCAGTCGAGGAGCTGCGCCCCCCAGCTTGCCACCACCTGCACCTGCGGGAAATGGATATGGGTGTCGATGAAACCCGGCAGGATCAGGTTCGGACGGTGGTCGATCTCGGGCAGGCCATCGGCGCGCAGGTCGGCGTGGTCGCCGATGGCGACGATCTTGCCGTCCTCGATCAGGATCGCGCCGTCCTCGTGATAGGTATAGGCATTCTCGACCTCGACCGGGTCGGCATGGAAGGAGAGCGTGCGCCCCCGGATCAGCTGTCGCATGGGTATTTTTCAAACGGTGAAACGGTTTGGGTCAGGCGGCCGATGATCTCGGCTGCGGTGAAGGCGGCGATCACTTCGGGGCGCTTGTCGCGGGACTGGCCGGACCCGATCGGGCAGGTCAGCCGGTCGGTGTCGAGGCCCTGCGCCCGGGCGAAGCGGCGGAACTGCGCAAGCTTGGTCGAACTGCCGATCATGCCGATATAGGGCGCGTCCATGCGCCGGAGCGCCTCGGAGGCCAAGAGGAAATCGAGCGCGTGGTCATGGGTCACGACGACGAAGGAGGTGCCGAAGGGCGCCTGCCGGATCTCGGCCTCGGGGAGCGGGGTGAGGATGGTCTCCCCCCTTGCGAGGGCAAGTTCGTCGGCGCGCTGGTCGATGAGGATCGGGCGCAGCGGCAGGAGCGCCAGCGCGCGGGAGAGTGCCCGCCCGACATGGCCCGCGCCGAAGATCAGCACCTGCGGATGCTGTGGCGGTTTCGGGGCCTCGCTGATGCGGGTCAGGTGCAGTTCGACCCGGCCGCCGCAGCATTGGCCGATCTCGGGGCCGAGCGGGACGTCCATCCGCGCCTCGGCCTCGCCCCGCGCGAGCATCTGCCGGGCGCGGTCGATCGCCATATATTCGAGCTGGCCGCCGCCAATCGTGCCATCGGTCGCCGCTGGCGTCACGATCATGATGGCGCCGGCCTCGCGCGGGGCGGATCCGCGCGTGCGCGTGATCTCGACCCGGATCATCTGAGCCTCTCGATCGCCATCAGCACGCGTTCGGGCGTCGCGGGCGCGTCGATGCGAGGGTTTTCCGCATAGCCGTTGAAGCTGGCGACGGCCATGTTCAGCGCCTGAAAGACCGAGATCCCGAGCATGAAGGGCGGCTCGCCCACGGCTTTCGAGCGCTTGATGGTGTTCTCGCGGTTGATCGACCAGTCGGCGAGCTTGACGTTGAAGATCTTGGGCCGGTCCGAGGCCAGCGGGATCTTGTAGGTCGAGGGCGCATGGGTCTTGAGCTGGCCCTTCTGGTCCCACCAGAGTTCCTCGGAGGTGAGCCAGCCGGTGCCCTGGACGAAGGCCCCTTCGACCTGGCCCTTGTCGAGCGCCGGGTTCAGGCTGCGGCCAACGTCGTGAAGCACATCGGCACGCTCGATCACATATTCGCCGGTCAGGGTATCGACCGCGACCTCGGAACAGGCCGCCCCATAGGCGTAGTAATAGAACGGCCGCCCCTGCCCGGTGTCGCGGTTCCAGTGGATCTTGGGCGTCTTGTAGAAGCCCGCCGCCGAAAGCTGGATCCGCGCCATATAGGCGGTCTTGATGAAGTCCTGAAACGACATTTCCTCGTCGCCGATGCGGACCGTCTCGCCGATGGTGACGAGTTCTGGTGCGACCTTCTTCGCCTCGGCGGCAAAGGCGGTCAGGCGGTCGATCAGTTGATGGCAGGCGTCGAGCGCCGCCATCCCGTTCAGGTCCGAGCCCGAGCTTGCCGCGGTCGCCGAGGTGTTCGGCACCTTCTCGGTCGTGGTTTTCGTGATGCGGATGCGGTCGATGTCGACGCCCAGCGCCTCGGCCACGACCTGCGCCACCTTGGTGTTCAGGCCCTGCCCCATCTCGGTCCCGCCATGGTTCAGGTGGATCGAGCCGTCCGAATAAAGGTGGATCAGCGCGCCCGCCTGATTGAACCATGTCGCGGTGAAGCTGATGCCGAACTTGACCGGGGTGAGCGCGATGCCCTTGCGGATGGCGCCGCCCCGCGCGTTCCAGTCCAGCACCGCCCGGCGGCGGGCGTGGTAGTCCGACGACGCCTCCAACTCCTCGAAGATGCGCGGCAGGATCTGGTCCTCGACCTCCTGATGATAGGGGGTGAGCTGGCCGTTCCGGTAGAGGTTCAGCTTGCGGATCTCCAGCGGATCGCGGCCCAGCGCATAGGCGATATCCTCGACCACGCGCTCGGCCATGATGACGCCTTGCGGGCCGCCGAAGCCGCGAAAGGCGGTGTTCGAGCAGGTATTGGTCTTCATCGGATGGCTGCGCAGTTCGACCGCCGGGTAGTAATAGGCATTGTCGGCATGGAAGAGCGCGCGGTCCGTCACCGGGCCGGAGAGATCCGCCGAGAAGCCGCAGCGGGCGTAGAAATCGCCCTCGACCGCGTGGATCCTGCCGGTCTCGTCAAAGCCAACCTCATAGTCGATGACGAAATCGTGCCGCTTGCCGGTGATCTGGAAGTCGTCGTCTCGGTCGGGGCGCAGCTTGACGGCGCGGCCCAGTTTCTTCGCGGCCAGCGCGGCGATGACGCAGAAGATGTTCATCTGCGTTTCCTTGCCGCCAAAGCCGCCGCCCATGCGGCGCACATTGACGACGACGGCATTCGCCGCGGTGCCGAGGACATGGGCGACCATGTGCTGCACCTCGGTCGGGTGCTGGGTCGAGGTGTGGATGACCACCTCGTCATCCTCGCCGGGAATGGCGAAGGCGATCTGGCTTTCGAGGTAGAAATGCTCCTGCCCGCCCACGGTCAGGCGGCCGGAAAGGCGGCGCGGCGCGCGGCCCATTTCGGCCATGTCGCCGCGGGCAAGCTTCAGCGGCGTCGTCACATAGCCCATGCCGGCATCGCGGGCGGCGATGGCGTCGAGGACATGGGGCAGAACCTCGTATTCCACTTTAGCCAATTGGCAGGCACGTCGGGCCTGATCGCGGGTCTCGGCGATGACGGCAAAGATCGGCTGGCCGAGGAACTGCACCTCGGGGAAGGCAAAGACCGGATCGTCATGCAAACCGTTCGGGCTGATGTCGTTGACGCCGGGAATGTCATCTGCGGTCAGGACCAGATGGACACCGGGGGCATTCCTGACCGCGTCGAGGTCCATCGCGATGATGCGGCCATGCGCGACGGTCGAGAGGCCCAGATAGGCGTGCAGCGTGCCCACCGGCTCCATCAGGTCGTCGGTGTAATCGGCGCGGCCGGTCACATGCTTTTCGGCCGAGTCGTGGATGATCGAACTGTGGGCAGCGCCCTTGACGGAGACGTCCTGTTTCATTCGGCCCTCCTCAGGCGATGTTCGGCGCCCGATTGTTCCAGCCAGAAGCGGCGGAAGAAGTTGGCGGCAAGCTGCTGGCGATATTCGGCGCTGGCGCGCCAGTCGCTGAGCGGCTGGAAATCGTTCGCGACGGCACGGGCGGCGGCCTCGAAGGTCTCGGCGGTGAAGGGCTGGCCGTTCAGCGCCGCCTCGGCCTCTGCCGCGCGCTTCGGCGTCGCGGCCATGCCGCCGAAGGCCACGCGGGCGTCGATGATCGTCGCGCCATCGGTCTCGACCCGGAAGGCCGCGGCCGAGGCGGTAATGTCGGCATGGTGGCGCTTCGAGACCTTGTAGGCGGCGATGAGGGCGTCACCCTTCAGCGGCACATGGATCGCCTCGACGAACTCGCCGGGGCGGCGGTCCTGCTTTCCATAGGCGATGAAGTAATCCTCGACCGGCAATTCCCGCCTGCCCTCGGTGCTGCGCAGCGTCATCGTCGCGCCAAGCGCGATCAGCAGGGGCGGCGTCTCGCCGATGGGCGAGCCATTGGCGACATTGCCGCCGATGGTGCCGGCGTTCCTGACCTGCCAGCCGCCGATGCGCCGCCAATAGTCCAGCGCCTCGGGGAAATGCGCCAGCACGAAGGGCTCGAATTCGGAATAGGTCACGCCCGCGCCGATATTGATGCGGCCCGGCGTGATCTCGATCCGTTTCAGGTCGGCGAGATGGCCGATGAACACCGCCGGAGAGATGTCCTTAAGGAATTTCGTGACCCAGAGGCCGACATCGGTTGCCCCGGCGACGATGGTGGCCTTGGGGTTCTGGGCCAGCACTTCGGCCAGATCTGCGGCGTCGCGCGGCAGGATGGCGCGGTCGCCGCCCCGCGCGACCTCGACCCGGTCTTGCGGGATCGCGGCCAGCGCGACGCTGATGCGGTCGCGTTCGACCGACAGCGCGTCCATGTGCTGCCCGCCCGCCTCGCTGGCGGCGAAGGCGGCCTTGATGATCGGCTCATACCCGGTGCAGCGGCAGAGGTTGCCTTGCAGCGCGGTCTCGATCGCCAGCATGTCGGGACGCGGGTTCTGCATCCAGAGGCCGTAAAGCGCCATGACGAAGCCCGGCGTGCAGAAGCCACATTGGCTGCCGTGATGCTCGACCATGGCGGCCTGAACGGGGTGCAGCCCGCCATTCGCGCCCCGCAGATGCTCAATCGTGACGATGTGGCAACCGTGGCACGAGGCGAGGAAGCGGATGCAGGCATTGATCGGTTCGTAATGCAGATGCCCGTGATGCAACCGGCCAACCAGAACGGTGCAGGCGCCGCAATCCCCCTCGGCACAGCCTTCCTTGGTGCCGGTCAGGCGACGGTTCAACCGCAGGAAATCCAGTAGCGTGTCGCGCGATCCGGCTTCGCTCAGGCGGATCTCGGTATCGTTCAGTAAGAAGCAGAGCTCGCTGCCCATCAGGTCCTCGCTCGGGTCGCTGTCAGGGAAAGCCTAGTCGCGATTTGAGCTTTTCGAAATCACCGAATGAGCATAAGACTTTCAGCCGTTCATTGAAAGAAGCAGGGCGGAACCGTGCCATATCTTGAAAGTCTTCGGGTTTTCGTGCGTGTCGTCGAACTCGGTTCGATCACCGCAGGGGGGCGCGACATGCGCATGTCGCCGGCAGTTGCCTCCAATCGCATCAAGGATCTGGAGACCCGCTTCGGCGTCAGGCTGCTCAACCGCACCACGCGCAAGCTGGTCCCGACCGAAGTTGGCCGCGCCTTCTATGAAAGCGCCCGCCGGGTGATCGAGACGCTGGACGAGGCCGAGGCGGTCGTCTCGGGCTTTTCGGGCAATCCGCATGGCGCGTTGAGAGTGACTGCGCCGCTGGGGCTGGGGCGGCGGCTGATCTCGCCGCTGGTCCCGCGTTTCTGCGACGAATATCCGGGGGTCGAGATCCGGCTGCGGCTTTCGGACCGCAATGTCGACATCATCGCCGACGGGATCGACCTGGCCTTCTTCCTGGGCGAGCCGCAGGATTCGGCGCTGAAATGGCGGCGCATCGCCGAATGCCGCCGCGTGCTGGTCGCGACGCCGGAATATCTGGCAAGGCATGGCACGCCCGAGAAGCCCGATGATCTGGTCAAGCATAATTGCCTGCTGCTGCGCTATCCGCGCAGCCCGGAATATTACTGGGTGCTGAAGACGCCCGAGGGGCCGCAGAAGATGCTGGTCAACGGGCATTTCGACGCCGATGACGGCGACGTGCTGACCGATTGGGCGCTGGACGGTTGCGGCATCGCGAACCGCCCCTTCTACGAGGTGGCCGAGCATATCGAGGCCGGTCGGCTGGTGCTGGTCCTGCCCGACTGCCCGCCCTCGCCCGCGCAATTCGGCGTCCTGACCCCGCATCGACGGTTGCAAGACCCGAAGGTGCGGCTCTTCGCCGATTACATCGCGCGGGAATCCAAGCGCTATCTGGGCGCCTAGGCTTTCGCCCATTCCATGATGAGATGATAGGGCGCGCGGTTGTATCGCGCGACCCGCGCGGGTTCGCCGTCCCGTGCGGCAGGCTCGTCGAAATGCACCAGCCGCAGCCCTTGCCCCAGCAAAGGCTGCATATAGGCGGCAAGCGGCCGGTGCCAGTTGCGGATCAATATGCCGCGCCAGCCGACCCATTCGGCGCGCGGCTCAAGGTAGTTGTCGATCAGATAGCCGCGTGCGCTCTCCCCCTCGCCCTGCCATGTTCCGGCGGTGCTGAAAGAGTTGAGGTTCGCGATCAACAGCGTTCCGCCCGGACTGAGCACGCGGGCCATTTCCGCAATGGCCGCGTTCACATCGTCGATATCGATGAGGGTGAGGTAGCTGACGACCAGATCAAAGCTGGCATCGGCGAACGGCAGGGCCTCCGCCTGACCCTCGATATAGCTGCCCTGTGCATCACGGCTGCGCGCGACCTCGATCAGCCGCGCGGTGGGGTCGATGCCGGTGGTCGCAATGCCAAGCTCGGCCATCATCCGGCAAAAGCGCCCCTCGCCGCAGCCGACATCCAGCGCGCTCTGAAAGCCGCG
>Ga0182736_1001856_pt1 | contig 18263 bp, 15 predicted proteins | sample eDN5th30CKraftBY_FD_128882 | JGI IMG/M metagenome (GOLD analysis project Ga0182736, IMG submission 128882) | Enriched backyard soil microbial communities from Emeryville, California, USA - eDNA 5th pass 30_C Kraft BY (version 2) (version 2) | ecosystem: Environmental > Terrestrial > Soil >... | reverse complement strand
GACCCCGATCCCGACCCGGCGCGGGGTATCGTCGAGCGTCGGCGGCTGTTCGCCCTGCCCCGCTCGTCGTGGGACGACTACGACCGGTCCGCGATCAGCGCCGGCGGCGGGGTGTGGCCGCGCACGGCGAAGGCGGTGCCGGTCGGACCGGAGATGCGGGCGGCGCTGGGGCTGCCGGCCGAGGTCCACACGCTCAGCCCCCCGGAGCTCATCCGCGCGATCCTGCTCGCGCCGGTCGACCTGCTGTGGAACGGCGGCATCGGCACCTACGTGAAGGCCTCGACCGAGTCGCACGCCGACGCCGGCGACAAGGCCAACGACGCCATCCGGGTCGACGGTCGCATGCTGCGGGTGAAGGTCGTCGGCGAGGGCGGCAACCTCGGGCTCACCCAGCGTGGGCGGATCGAGTTCGCGCGCGCGGGCGGGAAGGTCAACACCGACGCCATCGACAACTCGGCGGGCGTCGACTGCTCCGACCACGAGGTCAACATCAAGATCCTGCTCGACCGGCTGGTCACCGCGGGCGAGCTCGACCGGCCGGCACGCGACGCGCTGCTCGCCGAGATGACCGACGAGGTCGCCGAGCTGGTCCTCGACGACAACCGGGCGCAGAACGCGGTGCTCGGTGTCGGCCGTTCGCACGCCGCCGAGATGGCCAACGTGCACCGGCGGATGGTCGCGGACCTGGCCGAGCGGACCGGGCTCGACCGCGACCTGGAGGTCCTGCCCGCCGACGACGAGTTCGCCGCCCTGGAGGACGCCGGGCGGGGGCTGACCGGTCCCGAGCTGTCGACGCTGCTCGCCCACGCCAAGCTCGACCTGACCCATCGGCTGCTGGGCACCGAGCTTCCCGACGTGCCCGCCTTCGCCGGCCGGCTGCCGGAGTACTTCCCGACGCCGCTGCGGCTGCGCTATCCGCGACCGATCGCCGGGCATCCGCTGCGCCGGGAGATCGTCGCGACGATGCTGGTCAACGAGATGGTCGACGGCGGCGGCACCTCGTACGCGTTCCGGCTGGCCGAGGAGCTCTCGGCCGGCGTCGACGACGCGGTGCGCGCCTACGCCGTCAGCAACGCGGTGTTCGACCTGCCGGGTCTGTGGGCCGCGGCCCGCGGGGCCGACATCCCCGTCGCGCTGGCCGACCACGTCGTGCTGGAGTCGCGCCGGCTGCTCGACAGGGCATCGCGCTGGTTCCTGACCAACCGGCCGCAGCCGCTCGCCGTCGGCGCGGAGACCGCGCGGTTCGCGGCCACGGTGCAGGCCCTGTCGCGCCGGGTCGGGGACATGCTGCAGGGTCCGGAGGCCGAGGCGGTCGCGGCCCGGGCGGGGTCGTTGCGCGACGAGGGCGTGCCGCCGGAGCTCGCGCGCCGTTCCGCGGAGCTGATGCACACCTTCGGGCTGCTCGACGTCGTCGAGCTCACCGAGCTGTCCGAGCGCGACCGCGAGCCGCGCGAGCCCGACGAGGTCGCGGCGCTCTACTACGCGATGTCCGCGCACCTGGGCGTCGACCTGGCGTTGACGTCGGTCTCGGCACTCGAACGCGGCGACCGCTGGCACGGTCTGGCGCGGCTCGCGCTGCGCGACGACCTGTACGCCTCGCTGCGGGCCGTCACGCTCGACCTGCTGCGCGAGGCCGCACCCGGTACCCCGGCCGACGAGGCGATCGCCCTGTGGGAGCAGGCCAACGCGTCGCGGCTGGTCCGGGCGCGGGCGGCGCTGCACGAGATCGGCGGCAAGAAGAGCAGTGGCGCGCCGTTGGACCTGGCGACGCTGTCGGTCGTGGTCCGGCAGCTGCGCGGGCTCGCGCGCTGAGCCCTGCGACGGTCGGCGCGCGACCACCTGAGAGGGTGGACCCGTGGCTCGTTTCGTCGCGCACGTCCCGCTGCGCTGGACCGATCAGGACTCCTACCGGCACGTCAACCACGCGCGCACGGTGACGTTGCTGGAGGAGGCCCGCATCGCGCTCGTCTTCGACCGGGCCCGCGCCGCGGGCGCCACGTTCTCCGACGGGCTCCTGGTCGCGGGCCTCGAGGTGGAGTACAAGCGGCAGATCCCGTACCGGGCGAAGCCGTTGCGCGTCGTGATGTGGGTACGCGACGTGCGGGCGGCGTCGTTCACGCTCGTGTACGAGATGCACGACGGGCCCGAGGAGACCGATCCCGTCGCGGCCACCGCCCGCACGCACATGGCGCTGTTCGACCTGGACGCCAACCGGCCGCGACGGCTCACGGCCGAGGAGCGGACGTTCCTCGGGGAATGGGGTGACGACGCGTGAGGCAGCAGCAGGCGGCGCTCCGTCGGCACGACGCCCGCCCGCGGCGCCGGGCGGGCAGCGGCGGGGCAGCGCGATGAGCGCGCTCCGGTTGGCCGACAAGACCGAGCGCGACGACCTGGGCGCCTTCACCGCGCGGGTGGTGCGGCTGGACCAGTCGGCACTCGTGCGGCTGCAGTCCCGCGGGGACAAGGTCACCGCGTGGGCGGCGACGCCGTTCGACGTGCTCGCGACCCGCTCGGTGTACGGCACGTGCGAGCCCGCCGAACTGACGGTCCCGGCGCAGGCGCTGCTGACGTCGCTGGCCGTCGAGCGCGGGGAGACCGTCGATCCTGGGCCCGCCGCGGGTCTGTGGGGCGCGGAGCTCCCGCCCGACGACGGCTGGGCCCTCGTCGACCACGTGCCCGCCGCCGAGCTGGAGCGGCTCACCGAGCGCGGGCTGGCGCTGGCGCGCGAGCACGCCGGGCCGCTCGGCCCGCCCGCGTCGCTGCTCGACCAGACCGTGCTGACCGTGCAGGACGGCGCCGGGCCGCCCGTGCGCATCCCCATGCGGTGCCTGTTCGCGTTGTCGGGCATGGGGTTCCTGGGTGGTGCCGACACCGGGGCCGATACCGGCGCCGGCGCCGGGGCCGGCCCCGGGGCCGGTCCGGCGGGGGAGCAGCCGGTCGTGCGGGTGTCGGCGACGGGCTCCTGGCTGCGGATCGACGCCAGGTTCGGTGCCGTCGTCCGCCGCCGCGTGACGTCGCTGCCGCTGTTCACGAGCTGACCCGGGGTCGCGCCCTGTTGCAGGAACGGCACTTTCCTGCAACTGGGCTGCGGGAAAGTGCCGTTCCTGCATCTGGAGGCTCCCCCGGGGCGCCCTGCGTCGGCGACGCCAGGAGCACCCGGGCGGGGTCAGGCGAGCCAGGCCGCGGTGTCCGGGGGGAGTTGGCCGTCCTCGGTCAGGGGGCCGCTGGTGACCAGGACGTCGCCGGGTGGCAGCGGGACCGGGGCGTCGGAGGTGTTGAGGGCGCAGGCGAGCGTCGTCCCGCTGCGCCGGAACGCCAGGCAGCCCGGAGGCGCGCCGTACCACTCGACGCGGGTGCGCCGGTCGTCGGTCGCGGCGAAGCCGGGATGGGTGTGCCGCAGCTCGAGCGCGTGCCGGAACATCGACAGCGTCGAGCCGGTGTCCTCGAGCTGCTCGGCGGCGGTCAGCGCGTCCCAGTCCGGCGGCATCGGCAGCCACGGCTCGCCGGTGCTGAACCCGTATGCCGGCGCGCTGCCCTCCCACGGGACGGGGATGCGGCAGCTGTCGCGCCCGCGCTCGGTGTGCCCCGACCGTTCCCACACCGGGTCCTGCAGCGCGTCGTCGGGGACCTCGACGTCGGGCATGCCGAGCTCTTCGCCGTTGTAGATGTAGGCCGACCCCGGCAACGCGAGCACCACCAGCGCCATCGCGCGCGCCCGGGCGAGCCCCACCTCGCCCCCGCCGTAGCGGGTCACGGGGCGGGAGATGTCGTGGTTGGACAGCGTCCACGTCGGCCGGGAACCGACGGCGTCGACGGCCGCGATCGAGTGCTCGACGGCGTCGCGGATCGCCGCGGCCTCGAACGGCGTCTGCAGCAGCCGGAAGTTGAAGCCCTGGTGCAGCTCGTCGGGGCGCACGTAACGGGCGAAGCGCTCGTCGTCGCGCACCCAGATCTCGCCGACGGCCATCCGGCCGGGGTAGTGGTCGAGGACGGCGCGGACCATGCGGTGCACGTCGTGCACACCGTCCTGGTCGAAGCGGGGGTCGCCGTCGGTGTTGGCCAGCAGCTCGATGCGCGCCTGCGGGTCGTCGGGCAGGCCGTCGGGCTTGGCCATGCCGTGTGCGACGTCGATCCGGAAGCCGTCGACGCCGCGGTCGGCCCAGAACCGCAGGGTCTTCTCCAGGTCGGCCCACACCTCGGGGTTGGTCCAGTTGAGGTCGGCCTGCTCGGGGGCGAAGAGATGGAGGTACCACTCCTCCTCCCCGACGCGCTCCCACGCCGGCCCGCCGAAGATGCTGCGCCAGTTGTTGGGCGGCTCGTCGCCGTTCTCGCCCTTGCCGGGCCGGAAGTGGTAGCGGGCCCGCTCGGGGCTGCCGGGGGCGGAGTCGAGCGCGGCGCGGAACCACTCGTGCTCCGTCGACGTGTGGTTGGGCACCAGGTCGACGATGATCTTCAGCCCGTGCCGGTGGGCGTCCTCGACGAGCGCGTCGAACGCGGCGAGGTCACCGAAGACGGGATCGACGTCGCGCGGGTCGGCGACGTCGTAGCCGTGGTCGGCCATCGGGGACCGGTAGAACGGGGTCAGCCACAGGGCGTCGACGCCCAGCAACTCCAGGTAGCCGAGCCGGCTGCGCACCCCGGCCAGGTCGCCCACACCATCGCCGTCGGAGTCGGCGAAGCTGCGGACGTAGACCTGGTAGACCACCGCGTCGCGCCACCACTGCACGCGCACATCCTGCCATCCGTGCCCGACGCGGAGCGTGACGATCGGCGCCTCGAAAGGGTGATCGAGCCTCAGAAATCGGCGTTGACCATGCTCGCAGCCGCGTATGTGATGTAGGTCCAGAACTGCTCGGTGTGCGCGGCGTCCATCCCCGACTCGTCGACGGCGACGCGCATGCAGCGCAGCCAGGCGTCGCGCTGCATCGGGCCGATCCGGAACGGTGCGTGACGCATGCGCAACCGGGGGTGACCGCGCAGGTCGGAGTAGGTGCGGGGACCGCCCCAGTACTGCTCGAGGAACATCCGGAAGCGCTCCTCGGCCGGGCCGAGGTCCTCCTCCGGGTACATCGCGCGCAGCATCTCGTCCTCGGCCACCTGCTCGTAGAACCGCGCGACGATCCGGCGGATCGTGTCCGGCCCGACCTCGGCGTAGAAGTTCTGCGGAGTGCTCACACCACCACTATCCCCTGTCGCGGACGGTGGCCTCGCGGCACCGGGCCCCGGGACCGAACGGTCACGTCGTACCGCCGCCCGGACCGGAGATGGCCGCCTTCGACGTGTCCGCGGCGGCCGGGTAGACGACCGGGCGGGGGATCTTGGCGTCGTCGAGCGCGCTGGTGATGGCCGCGTTGAGCGCCCGCTGCACGACGAACTGCCGCCCGGGACTCACCTTGGCCGTCAGTCGCAGGACCATGCCCTCGGCCGTCACCTTGTCGACGCCCAGCACCTGCACGGGCTGGAGCACGTCGTCCTTGACGTCGTCCTGCGCCAGCCGCTCCGTGGACACCCGCGTGACGAGCTCGGTGACCTCGTCGGTGTCGGCGGTGTGCGCGAGCGGCAGGTCGACGACCGCGACGGCGTAGCCCTGCGTCATGTTGCCGACGCGGACGATCTCGCCGTTGCGGACGTACCACAGCGTGCCCTTGACGTCGCGGATCGTCGTGATCCGCAGACCGACCGTCTCCACGGTGCCGACGGCGTCCCCGACGTCGACGACGTCACCCACCCCGTACTGGTCCTCGAGGAGCATGAACATCCCGGAGAGGAAGTCGCGCACCAGGTTCTGCGCGCCGAACCCGACCGCCACGCCGACGATCCCGGCGGAGGCCAGGATCGGGCCGAGCGCGACGTTGAACTCCGCGAGGATCATGATCGAGGCGATCAGCAGCACGACGGCCGACGTGATCGACCGCAGCACCGACCCGATCGTCTTGGCCCGCTGGGACCGGCGGGCCGTCACCGCCTCGACCGAGCCGTTGCGCTGCCGCCGCGGGGACCGGCGGGCGATCGCGCGTGAGAAGCGGTTGTCGACGGCGTTGTCGATCAGCCGGCGGATGGCCCGGTGCAGCAGCCAGCGCGACAGGAGCGCGACCAGGACGATCAGCAGGATCGAGAAGGTCTTGGACACGATCACGTCGGCCGACGCGGCGAGGAAGTCGCTGTGGGTCCACTGGTAGAAGCGGGCGCACCACGTCCCCGGGTCCGCGGCGCAGATCGGCTGGTCGGGGAGCAGACCCTCGGCGAGGGCGGCGGTGGCGGTCACGTCAGCTCCAGTCCGGTGTGGGCCGCGAGGAACGCGAGCTGGTCGACGGCGAGCGCGACGGTGCGCGAGATCGAGCGGCCCGCGTGGCCGACGTCGGTCTCGCGACGGATGAGCACCGGCCGGGTGTCGGGGTCGCCCGCGGTGGCGTGCTGCAGCGCGGCGCACATCTTGCGGGCGTGCAGCGGGTCGACCCGGGTGTCGGACTCGAAGACGGTGAACAGCACGGCCGGGTACGTCGTGCCGGTGTGGACGTGGTGGTAGGGCGAGTATGACAGCAGCCAGCCGAGCTCGGTGGGGTCGGCGGCGGTGCCGTACTCGTCGTTCCACGTGCGGCCCAGCGAGAACTCCTCGTAGCGGACCATGTCCAGCAGCGGCGCCGAGCAGACCACGGCCCGGTACAGGTCGGGCCGCTGGGTGAGCGCGGCGCCGACGAGCAGGCCGCCGTTGGACCCGCCGGTGATCGCGAGCCGGTCGGGACTGGTGACGCCGTCGGCGACGAGCCGCTCGCAGGCCGAGTGCAGGTCGTCGAACACGTTCTGCTTGTTCGCGCGGTTCCCGGCGAGGTGCCAGGCCTCGCCCTCCTCGCCGCCCCCGCGCAGCGACACCAGCGCGTAGACGCCGCCCGCCGCGACCCAGGTCAGCGCGGTCGGGGTGTAGGCGGGCTCGCGGGTGATGCCGAAGCCTCCGTAGCCGGTGACCAGCGTCGGGACCGGCCCGGCGGGTGCGTCGGCCGGCCGGATGACGAACATGCGGACGGTCGTGCCGTCGGCGGAGGCGAACTCGACCTGCTCGGTGTGCACGTCGGGGACGTCGACCTCGCCGGGCGCGGCCTCGGCGAGCACGGTCCGGCCGGTGGCGCGGTCGTAGCGCTGCACCTGGTAGGGCGTGACGAGGTCGGTCCAGCCGATCCACAGCCTGCCGTGCTCGGCAGGGGTGTCGCGGTCGGCGACGGTCAGCCCGGACACCGAGCCGGTGCCGGGCAGCGGGACGGTCCCGCGCGGGGTGCCGTCGAGGGCGTGCAGGGCCAGCTCCGCGACCGCGTGCCGGGCGCGGGCGAGCACGAGCAGCGGCTCGCCGCCGGGGTCGTCGGGTGCGGGTTCGAGCCGTCGGACCGCCTCCAGCACCGACTCCGGGTCCTCGGGCACCAGCTCGCGCCAGTGCTCGCGCTGCGGCCGTTCGGGCTCGGTGACGCACAGCCGCCAGCGCGGGGCGCCGTCGGTCGTGAGGACGTAGAGCAGCCCGTCGCGCTCGACCCACGGCACGGCCTGCACGTCGTCGTCCTGGGTGAGGAGCGGGACGAGCTCGCCGGTACCCCTGCCGTCGAGGGAGGCGATCCACACGCTGTCGCGGCGCGCGGTCCCGACGTTCGCGGTGACGACGAGCCAGCGCCCGTCGCGCGAGACCCGCACGCCGTAGTAGCTGTGCCCCTCGTAGAGCCCGGGGCCATCGAGCAGCACGTCGGTCGAGGTGTCGGTGCCGATGCGGTGCCGCCAGATGCGCCGGTGCAGGTTCTCCTCGCCGGCCGGCACGTCGTCGTCGGCGACCTTGCGCACGAAGACGATCTCCTCACCGCCGGGCAGCCACGCGACGTCGGCGTAGCGGCACCGGTCGATCGGCTTCTCGACGAGTTCCCCGCTCGCGACGTCCATGACGTGCAGGACCGAGTTCTCGTCACCGCCACGCGAGACCTGGTAGGCGAGCCGCCGGCCCTCGAGGTCGGGCACCCAGGCGTCGAGCGTCGTCAGCCCGTCGGGGTCGAGCGCGACGGGGTCGAGCAGGACCCGCTCGACGGTCGTGCCGTCGGGGCCGGGCTCGCGCACGAGCACGACGGCGTGTTCCTGGCCGGGCGAGCGGCGCACGAGGAAGGCGCGCCCGGCGCGCCAGAGCGGCGCGGACACCGAGCCGGCGTCGAGCAGCCCGCGCAGCCGCGTCGCGAGCGCGTCGCGACCCGGCAGCGCCGTCAGCCGGGCGGCGGTGAGCTGGTCCTGCGCCGCCGACCATGCGACGGTCCGCGGATCGGCCGGGTCCTCCAGCCAGCGGTAGGGGTCCGCGACGTCGTGGCCGTGGAGGCGCTCGACGAGGTCGAGCCGCTCGGCGGGCGGGTACGGGGAGTCGGCACTGCTCACGCGCGCCGAGGTTACGGGAGCCGTCCCGACGTCCCGTCACCCCTCGTGAGCAGCGTGGACCCCCGGTCGTGGCCGCGCGGAGACGTGGTCGGGGGTCGGGGTGCCGGGCGCGAGGTCGGGCGCGGGCTCGGCCTCGCCCCAGACCATGCGCACCGGCAGCACCCCGGCCCAGTACGCGGGGTTCGCGACGTCCTCGGCGTCGTCACCCGGCGGACCGGTGCGCACCTTGACGCTGGCCTCGGCGAGGTCGAGGGCGAGCACGGTGGTCGCGGCCAGCTCCTTGCGGTCGGGGAGCCGGGCGTGGGTCCACGACCCGGGCGCCAGCTGTTCGACGAGCGCCCGCAGCCCGTCCAGCCGCTGCTGCTCGTCGGTGACCAGCCGCGCCGTGCCGTGCACGACCGCGCTGCGGTAGTTCATCGAGTGGTGGAACACCGAGCGGGCGTAGACGACCCCGTCGAGGTGGGTGACCGTCACGCACACCGGGATACCGGTCGCCGCCGCGCGCAGCGTCGAGGCACCGGTGGAGCCGTGCAGGTAGAGGGTGTCGCCGTCGCGCCCGTAGCCCGTCGGGAGCACGACGGGCGCGCCGTCGAGCACGATCCCGAGATGGCAGACGAGCCCGGCGTCGAGGACGGCGTAGAGGTCGGCGCGGTCGGTCCGGGCGCGCTCGGACAGCCTGCCGAGCGTGCTGCGAGGGGTGGACGACAGCGGGACCTGCGACGGCGGGACCTGCGACGGCGGGACGTGCGACGGCGGGGTGGACGAGGAGGCGCTCACCCGCCGATCCTGCCTGCGGGCCCGGGCGCGACGGAAGCCCTCATCCGGACAAACGGGCGAGCGCCTCGCCGAGATCGACCACGTCGGCGCAGGTGGCGGCGATGTCGGCGAGGTTCCCCTCGTGCAGCCCGACGGTCCGGTCGGTGCACGCGTCCCGCACCACCAGCGGCCGGAAGCCGGCGGCGCGCGCGTCGGCGGCGGACGCGCGGACGCAGCCCGACGTCGGCACCCCGCACACGACGAGCGTGGCCACCCCCGCGGTCGCCAGCGCCGGTGCGAGGGCGGTGCCGAGGAACGCCGACGCGTACCGCCTCACCACGACCGTCTCACCCGGCACCGGCGTCAGCGGCGGCGCGATCGCGCCCCAGTCGCCCGCGGCGCCCTCGGCGAACACGGCGCGCGCGGGCACCTTGCGGACGAACAGGCCGCCGTCGGCGAGGTCCGCCGGGTACCGCACGACCGCCCACACGACGGGATGCCCGCCCGCGCGCGCGGCGTCGACCAGCGCGCCGCACCCGGCGAGCGCGGGGCCGGGGTCGGGCAGGGCGAACGGCCCGTCGGGCTCGGTGTAGGCGCGCACCATGTCGACGACGAGCACCGCAGGTCGGGGGACCCGGCCCGACCGCGGGGGGATGCCGGTCATCGCGCCTCCAGTGTCCCCCGCACCGTAGATCGCGCGGGCCGCGCGCCGCGACGGACGTTCGGCGCCGCGGCCACGCGGCCCGGGTCCGCAGGCGCGCCCCGGCCGGGTGGCTCGGACCCGGCGCGGCCGTGTCCCCGAGCGGAACGGTCCGAACCGTGCGACACGGGTGATCCGGACAGGACCGCGCGCCGCGGCCCCGGACGTCGTACTGTCCGATCGACCGACGATCTTCCTCGGGGGTGCCGACGATGTCCTGGGAGCTCGACGACGAGCACCGCGAGTTCCGCGACGTGTGCCGCGGGTTCGTCGACAAGGTGGTGCGCCCGGCCGTCGACGCCGCCGAGGCCGCCGGCACGTTCCCGGCGGAGCTGTGGAAGCCGTTGGGCGACGCCGGGATGCTCGGCCTGGTCACCCCGCCCGAGTTCGGCGGCTCCGACGGCGACGCGCTGGCCGTCGCGATCTTCGCCGAGGAGATCGCCCGCGCGAGCGGCGGGCTCGCCGTCACCGCGCTGGTCAGCGCCTACATGGCCGGGACGCACCTGGTGCGCTACGGCTCGCCCGCGCAGCAGGACCGCTGGCTCGCGGCGATCGCCTCGGGCGAGGCGGTGGCCGCGATCGCGGTGACCGAGCCGGACACGGGATCGGATGTCGCGCGCATCCGGTCGACCGCCCGCCCCGCCGACGACGGCTGGGTCCTGGACGGCCGCAAGATGTTCATCACCAACGCCGGCATCGCCGACGTGCTCGTCGTCGCGGCCCGCACCGGCGAGCCGGGTCGGCGCGGCGTCACCCTGTTCGAGGTGCCCGCGGGGACGCCGGGCCTGTCGTTCAGCAGGCCGCTGCCGAAGATGGGCTGGCACTCCTCGGACACCCGCGAGGTCGTCCTGGACGGGGTCCGGGTCCCGTCCGACGCCGTGGTCGGGGCCGTCGACCGCGGCTTCTACCAGATCATGGAGGGCTTCCAGCTCGAGCGGATCGCGTTGGCGGCCATGGGTCTCGGGCACGCGCAGGAGTGCCTGGACCTCGCGCTCGGGTACACCCGGGAGCGGGAGGCGTTCGGCGCGCCGCTCACCCACCTGCAGACGATCCGGCACCGCCTCGCGCTCATGGAGATCGAGCTCGACGCCGCCCGGCTGGTCACCCACCAGGCCGCCGCCCGGCTCGACTCCGGGCACCCCGAGGCCGGGCGGTCCGTGGCCCGCGCCAAGTACCTCGCCGCAGTGGCCGCCAACCGGATCGTCGACGACGCCGTGCAGCTCTTCGGCGGCGCCGGGTTCGTCGAGGAGTCGCCCGTGGCCCGGCACTACCGCGACGCCCGCATCCTGCGCATCGGCGGTGGCACCGACGAGATCCAGCTCGAGATCCTGACCCGCGGGATGGCGGGATAGAGACCAGGAGGACGACGATGTCCGACGACAGCCTCGCGCAGCTGCTCGACACCCCGCTGCGGCCGCTCCCTCCGGGGTGGACGGTGGCCGACCGCGTGGAGTCGCTGGCGAAGGCCCGTGCGCTCGAGCCCGACGACTACTGGGAATGGGTCGCGCGCCAGCAGCGGTGGACCCGGGAGTGGGACACCGTCCGGACGGGCGGCGTCTCCGATTTCCGGTATTTCGAGGGCGGCCTGATCAACGTCGCGGACAACTGCGTCGACCGCTGGGCCGAGGACCCCGCGACGGCCGACCGTGCCGCGATCGTGTGGGAGGGCGAGCCGGGCGAGGTCCGCACCGTCACCTACGCCGAGCTCGCCGACGAGGTCTCCCGGCTCGCGGCCGGGCTGCTCGACCTCGGCGTCGGGGAGGGCGACGTCGTCGCCGTCTACATGCCCAACCTCGTCGAGGCGTTCACGACCATCCACGCCTGCAACCGGATCGGCGCCGTCTACACGGTGCTGTTCTCGGGGTTCGGCGAGGAGGCGGTCGCGTCGCGGCTGCAGGCGGCGCGGGCGGCGGTGGTCGTCGTGGCGGACGCGTCGTACCGGCGGGGGCGCCGGGTGCAGTTGCTGTCGACGTTGCGCTCGGCCCTCACGAGGTGCCCGAGCGTCCGGGCGACCGTGGTCGTCGACCGGACCGGCGACGGCGTCGCGCTGCGGGAGGGGGAGCGCTCCTACGCCGACGTGCTCGCCGCCGGCGCGGGCGGGGCTCCCGCCGTCCCGCTGGACCCCAACGCCCCGTCGTTCCTGATCTTCACCTCCGGCACCGAGTCGCGGCCCAAGGGCGTGGTGCACTCGGTCGGCGGTTTCCTGCTCGGGTCCTGGGCCAACGCGCACTGGCAGGTCGGCCGCGAGGACGGCGACGTCTACTGGGTCGCCGCCGACGTCGGCTGGCTGACCTTCCCGATCCAGGCCGTCGTCGGGGGCCTGGCGTGCGGGATGACCGTCGCCTGCTTCGAGGGCGCGCTCGACACCCCGACCCCCGCGCGGTTCTACGAGATCTGCGAGCGGCACGCCGTCACCAAGATCCTGGCGGCGCCGACGCTGATCCGGATGCTGCGCAAGTTCGGCGACGACCTCGCCGCGGCCCACCCGCTGCCCGGGCTGAAGCTGATCACCGCGCAGGGCGAGCCGCTCGACGGCGACACCTTCGCCTGGGCCACCGACACCTTCGACGTGCCCGTGATCAACGCCTACGGCCAGACCGAGACCGGCTCGACCTGGACCTACCCCGTCTACGGCGTCGACCCGCTCAAGGCCGGCTCCGCCGGGACGCCGGTGCCCGGGCACACGTTCGCGATCGTCGACGACTCCGGTGAGCCCGTGCCCCCGGGCGTCAAGGGCAACCTCGTGCTGACCGGCCCGTTCCCGACGTTGTGCCGCACGGTGTGGGGCGACCACCAGCGCTACCTGGACACCTACTTCGCGAAGTTCCCGGGCAGCTACGCCACCAACGACGAGGCCGTCCTCGACCACGACGGGCACATCTGGGTGCTCGGCCGCGCCGACGACGTCATCAACGTCGCCGGGCACCGCATCTCGACGATGGAGATCGAGGCCGTCGTGACGTCGGACCCCGACGTCGTGGAGGCCGCCGTCGTCGGCGTGCCGGAGGAGACGAAGGGGACGGTGCCGATCGCGTTCGTGACGCTGCGTTCGTCCTCGGACGACGGGGTGGCCGACCGGATCCGCGCCCTCGTCGCCGGGGAGATGGGCGGGTACGCCCGGCCCGACCGCGTCTACGTCACCCCGGCCATGCCGAAGACCCGCACCGGCAAGACGATGCGCCGGCTGCTGCGCGACGTCGTCGTGCACGGCGGGCCGACCGGCGACACGTCGGCGATGGAGGACCCGGCGGCGCTGGAGGCGGTGACCGAGGTCGTGCGCGGGTAGCCCTACGCTCGTCCCTCATGGGTGAGCGCAGGACCAGGGTCGCGGTGGTGTTCGGTGGCCGCAGCTCCGAACACACCATCTCGTGCGTGTCGGCGGGCAGCGTGCTCGCCCACCTCGACCGCGACCGGTTCGACGTGGTGCCCGTCGGCATCACGCCGGACGGCGCCTGGGTGCTCGGCACCGACGACCCCGCCCGGCTGCGCATCGACGGCCGCACCCTGCCCGTCGTCGACGGGACCGGCGCCGCGCTCGCCCTGCCCGGCGACCCGACCCGCGGCGGCCTCGTCCGCCTCGACCGCGACCGGGCGGGCGAGGTGTTCTCCGGTGTCGACGTCGTCTTCCCCGTGCTCCACGGACCCTTCGGCGAGGACGGCACGATCCAGGGGCTGTTCGAGATGGCCGGGCTGCCCTACGTCGGGTCCGGCGTGCTCGCGAGCGCCGCGGGCATGGACAAGGAGTTCACCAAGAAGCTCCTGGCCGCCGAGGGGCTCGCGGTCGGGTCGCTGGTGGTGCTGCGGCCGGGCACGCAGTCGCTGACCGCGGCGCAGCAGGAACGCCTCGGGCTGCCGGTGTTCGTCAAGCCCGCGCGCGCCGGGTCGTCGGTCGGGATCACCCGCGTCACCTCCTGGGACCGGCTCGACGAGGCCGTCGCGGCCGCCCGCGTGCACGACCCCAAGGTGCTCGTCGAGGCCGCGATCGTCGGTCGTGAGGTCGAGTGCGGCGTCCTCGAGTACCCCGACGGCACCGTGCGGGCGAGCCTGCCCGCGGAGATCCGGCTCGTGTCCGGGTCGGCGGAGTTCTACGACTTCGACGCCAAGTACCTCGACGACGCGTGCGAGTTCGACATCCCCGCCAAGCTCGACGACGACGTCACCGAGCGGGTGCGCGACCAGGCGGTGGCCGCGTTCCGGGCGCTGGACTGCCAGGGCCTCGCGCGGGTGGACTTCTTCGTCGGCGACGACGGCGCGCCCGTCGTCAACGAGGTCAACACGATGCCGGGGTTCACCCCGATCTCGATGTACCCGCGGATGTGGGCCGAGACCGGTGTCGACTACCCGACCCTGCTCGCGACGCTCGTCGACACCGCGCTGGCCCGCGGCACCGGGCTGCGCTGAGCCGCGGCGGTCGCCGTCAGCGGACGGCGATCGGCGTGGCGGGCATCGTCGCGGTGATCGCGTCCGAGATCGCCTGCAGGGGACCGCTGCCGACCGTCGCGGGCGTCGTCACGGCGACGTAGGTCGGGCGGTCGACCGCCACCCAGCTGGACTGCACGGGATCGGGGACGTCGTCGGGGAGCTGCAGCCAGCTCACCCCGTCGACGACGACGAGCGCCGAGGTCGGCGTCAGCTCCGCGGGCCGGGGGAGCCCGCAGCGCAGGACGACGGGGCGCGACGGTGCCGCCCAGGCGCGCACCCCCGCCGGGGCGGGGTCGGCCAGCGGCCGCGTGGCCAGTTGGCCGTCGCCGCCGGGGAGGGTCGCGGGCAGCGCGGCGAGCAGGGCCGTGCACTGCGGGCCGCTCGCGTCGGGGGCGTCGACGGGAGCCGCGGCGAGCGGGGTGGTGTCCGTCGTGGGGGGTAGGGGCTTGCCGGCGTCCCGGTTGACGATCGCGAGGACGGCGACCGCGACGGCCAGCAGCACCGGCAGCGCCACGGCCACGACGACCGCGGGCGAGCGCGGTGTCCGGACGTCGGTCCCCGCCTGCCGCACGACGCTCAGCCCAGCTTGACGACCGGGCAGGTCAGCGTGCGGGTGATGCCGCTGACGCCCTGGACCTGGGCGACGACGAGCTGGCCGAGCTGGTCGACGTCCTCGGCCTCCGCGCGGACGATCACGTCGTACGGCCCCGTGACGTCCTCGGCCGACACCACCCCGGGGATGCCGGCGATGGCGCTCGCCACGGAGGCCGCCTTGCCGACCTCGGTCTGGACCAGGATGAAGGCCTGAACCACGGCGTGCTCCTCTCGGGTGCGCGCTGCCGGGCAGCGCAGCCGCGCCGCACGGGCGCGACGGGTCGTGTCGAGCTGGAAAGTCGGAAGTCAAACCGTACCGGAGGTAGCCGCAGTGCCCACATCGTCGGCCTCCCCGTCAGAGGGAACCGAGGCGATGAACACACTTCGCGACGTCGGCGAGTTCGGCCTGATACGGCGCGTGACCGCGGACCGGGTGCAGCCGGGTACCACGCTGCTCGGGCCGGGCGACGACGCCGCGGTGGTCGAGGCGCGGGACGGCCGGGTCGTCGCCTGCACCGACGTCCTGGTCGAGGGCGTGCACTTCCGGCTGGACTGGTCGGCGCCGGACGACGTGGGGCGCAAGGCCGCCGCGGCCAACCTGGCCGACGTGGCGGCGATGGGCGCGGTCCCGACGGCGCTGCTCGTCGGGCTCGCCTGTCCCCGCGACACGCCGGTGGAGACGTTGGAGGGCATCGCGTCCGGGCTGTGGGCGGAGGCGTCGTCGGCGGGCGCGGGGGTCGTCGGCGGGGACGTGGCCGCCGGGCCCGCGATCGTGCTGTCGGTGACGGCGTTGGGCTCGCTGGAGGGCCGTCCGCCGGTGACGCGGGCGGGCGCGAAGCCGGGCGACGTCGTCGCGCTGTGCGGGCGGATCGGCTGGGCCGCGGCGGGGCTCGACGTGCTGCACCGCGGGTTCCGGTCGCCGGTCGCGGTCGTCGGGGCGCACCGGGTTCCGGAGCCGCCCTACGCCGCCGGACCGCAGGCGGCGCGGGCGGGCGCGACGTCGATGATCGACGTGTCCGACGGGCTGCTCGCCGATCTCGGGCACCTCGCCGCCGCGTCCGGCGTGACCGTCGACGTGTCCACGTCGGCGCTGGTCGTCCCGCCGCGGCTCGTCGAGGTCGCGTCCGCGCTGGGTGTGGACCCGCTCGAATGGCTGCTGACCGGCGGTGAGGACCACGCGCTCGCGGCGACCTTCCCGCCCGGTGCCGTCCCCGAGGGCTGGACGGTGATCGGCGGGGTGACCGAGGGGGACGCCGCGGTCCTCGTCGACGGCGCCCCGCACGAGGGCGCCGCCGGCTGGGACCACTTCGCCGGGTGACCTCGTGGGTGGCGTTCCACCGGCCGGGGGCGCCACTCACACGGGGTCGCAGCCCCGGATCGACGCGTCGACCAGCTGCACCGGGTGCAGCACCGGGATGCCGGCGTCGAGGAAGCGGCGGATCTGCAGCAGGCAGCCCGCGTTCGCCGTCACGACGACGTCCGGTGCGACGGCCTCCAGGTTCGCCGCCTTGCGCTGCCCCAGCTCCTCGGCCGTCACGGGCTGCACGAGGTTGTAGATGCCCGCCGATCCGCAGCACAGCTCGGCCTCGGCGACGTCCTGCAGCTGCAGGCCGGGGATGGCGCGCAGCACCGCGCGGGGCTGCTCGCGGACGCGCTGGGCGTTGGCGAGGTGGCAGGCGTCGTGGTAGGCGACGCGCGCCGCGACCGGGTGTCGCGGGGCCTGCGGGGTGAGCTCGGCCAGCAGCTCGGTGACGTCGCGGACCGTGGCGCTGAACGCGGCCGCGCGCTCGGCCCAGGCGGGATCGTCGGCGAGCAGCGCGCCGTACTCCTTGAGCGTCGACCCGCACCCGGCGACGTTGGCGACGACGACGTCGAGCCGGTGCCGCTCGAACATCTCGATCGTCGCCCGTGCCCGGGCCAGGCCCTCGTCCTCGCGCCCGGCGTGCACGGACAGGGCGCCGCAGCACTGCACGTCGCGGGGGACGAGCACGTCGCAGCCCTCGGCGGCGAGCACGCGCACGGTGGCGGCGTTGACGTCGCCGAAGAAGACCCGCTGCGCGCAGCCGGCCAGCAGCCCGACGCGCAACCGCGCCGCGCCCGGCGGCCGCGTCCGTTCCGGGGTCCGGGCCAGCAACGCGCGCACGGTGACCGGCGGCAGCAGCGACTCCAGCGCGCGCAGCCGCGCGGGCAGCCGGTCGAGCAGCCCGAGCCGGCGCACGAGCGCGCGCAGCCCCGACCGTTGGTAGACCAGACCGCCGAGCGCGGCCACCCGCAGCCGGTTCGGGTACGGGAACAGCGCGAAGACGAGCCCGCGGAACAGCCGGTCGGCCCGGCTGCGCGTGACGTTGCGCTCGACCTGCGGGCGGACCGACTCGATCAGCCGGTCGTACTGCACACCCGACGGGCACGCCGTCACGCACGCGAGGCAGCCGAGGCAGGAGTCGATGTGCTCGCCGAAGGCCTCGTCGACCCCGATCGTGCCCTGCGCGGCCAGGTCCATGAGGTAGATGCGCCCGCGTGGGGACTCCGTCTCGGTGCCCGTCACGGCGTAGGTCGGGCAGGTCGGCAGGCAGAAGCCGCAGTGCACGCAGTCGTCGAGGACCTCGCGCTGCGGCGGGCGGCGGGCGTCGAACGACGTGCTCACGCGGGGACTCCTTCGGTGGCGGGGACGTCATGGACGGGGGCGAGCCAGGGGGAGAGGCGACCTGCGCCGAACCGGCCGGTCGGGTCGAACCGCTGCTTGACCGCCCGCAGCAGGGCCACCGCGGCCGGCGGCGGCCCCCACAGCGGGGCGGCGGGGTCGAGCCCGTCGTGGCGCAACACCGTGACCGCGGGTCCGGCCGCGGCGTGCGCGGCGGCGAGGACGGCGGCGTGGTCGCCCCCGGTGAGCGCGACGGTGTGCACACCGGTGCCGACGCCGCTGCTGACGGCCAGGTCGGCCCCGGCCCGCGCGGCCGCGGCGGCCAGCGTGGCGACGAATCCCGGCCCGTCCGAGGGCAGCGTGCCGGCGCGCAGCACCGTCGTCCCGGGCGCCGCGGGGTCGGCGACGGCGTCGACGCCGGCCCACGCCGCGGCCTGCGCGTCGTCGGACAGGATGGTGCCGCCGACCGCCTCGACGGCCCCGGCCCGTGCCAGGACCCCCTCCTCGGTGCCCTCGAGCCGTACCAGCAGCCCGGAGTCCGGCGTCCACTCCAGCGCGGCCGGCTCGATGCCGCGGCCCAGCAGGTCCGTGCCGGTGCGGGTGGCCTCCTCGGCCGGGCCCGGGACCGCGACGGTGACGACGTGCCGCGGCAGCGGGTGCAGCCGCAGCACGACCTCCGCGACGACGCCCAGCGTTCCGAGCGAGCCGTGGAACAGCTTGGCGAGGTCGTAGCCTGCGACGTTCTTGATGACGTGCCCG
>Ga0182736_1001854_pt1 | contig 18282 bp, 22 predicted proteins | sample eDN5th30CKraftBY_FD_128882 | JGI IMG/M metagenome (GOLD analysis project Ga0182736, IMG submission 128882) | Enriched backyard soil microbial communities from Emeryville, California, USA - eDNA 5th pass 30_C Kraft BY (version 2) (version 2) | ecosystem: Environmental > Terrestrial > Soil >... | reverse complement strand
TGTGTAGGCTCGGAGTGGCCCGGCGTCAGGGAGGTCATGGAGGGTCTGCGGCGCGGAAGCCATGGCCAGTGATGGGACATATGAGGGATCGCCGCATTCTGCCGCATGGACGATCTCTGGCTGGGAAGTTTCACGAGGCGAGGTCGGGCCGCCATGGCGATACCCGACTGACCTGAGCGGCAGAAGTATCTGAAAAGATTGAGAGCCGATCAGGCTATGGTGCCAGGGGCGTCATCACAGAATTCGTCTAACGATATGATATTCAAATTATATTTTTCAGTGTGGAAAATCTTGAAGCCAACAAGAAAGCCAACAGTCTATTTCCTGTTGAAAACCTCGCCTACGATTTCTAACGACAACTACGGACGTAGAGATTGGTTCTGATTTAAGCGGTCTGACGATCGAACAAGGGCAGCAGATTTTTCCATAGCAGATGGTACCAGGCTTTCGTAGCAACTTGCAGATGATTGAGAAAATGACGGAAGCGCACGCCTATCCAACCGCGGGCCACACAATGCCCCTCCTCGCCAAAATCAACCGCGCGGCCGGATCGCGTTCAGAAAGGTCTGGAGTGCCGGATTCGGATTGTCGGGCTTCCAGCAGGCGACATAGTCGAGACGTGTTGCGCCGTTACCATCGTGGAGTGGCCTGAACACAACACCGAGACTTCCAAGCCCGATTGCAGACTCACATTGCAGAGCGATGCCCTGTCCGGCGGCAACTTCGGTCAGGATGCTCTCGCGACTGAGATGGCAGATCAGGATATCGGGACGATCCGATGGCGCCGCCAGATGGCGAAGCAGAATGGCATGGATGTCGGGGCCTGGATCATGCTGCGTGATGAGGAAACGTTCACGCTTCAGCTCAGGCCAATAGATGAGCTGCTTGTCTGCCAGAGCGTGGTGCTTCGGCAGCGCGACGACGAGGTGTTCCGACCAGAGTGTGAGAGTGCGGAGTACGTCGCATGTGCCCGCGTCGCCAAGGACGACGGCGGCATCGAGCGCTCCGGACAGGACGCCTGCGATAACGTCAATGAAAGGCGTTTCGATCAACTCCACGAAGATATCAGGATGCTGCTCCCGAAAATCGTCCACGGCGGCGCGAAGTCCCCCGGCCGAAAGAGACTTATAGAAGCCGACAGCTACGTGTCCGAGCTTACCGGTACTTCTGGCCTTGGCGCGCTGGGTCATCCGCTCTGATGCTTCGAGAACGCGGCGTGCATCGATGACGAAATCCTCGCCAGCGGCCGTTAAGCGAGCTTCTGCGGTCGAGCGATCGAATAGTATGACCTCAAGCTCTTCTTCCACCTCTTTGATGCGCTTGCTGACGATCGGCTGGCGCACATTGAGTTCGATCGCAGCAGCGCTGAAGCTGCCATTGCGGGCGCTGGCGACGATATAACGCAGGTGGCGCAGATCCACTTGGGCATCTCCAAGTCGCGAGCAGATTTTCGTTCTTTCATGTTGCGCGCGAACGCTTGTCGCTGGTTTCCTTGTTCTCGCAGTTCACGCTGGCATTACGTTTAGTGCTCATCTCTGCCGCGTAGATGTGTCCCCCGCTCCTCCAACCAAAGCTGGATTTCGGTGGCCTTCGCTGCACCGATTCCGGGTTCCTCCAAAAGTTCATCCCAGGAATAGGCCGATGCAATCTTCAGGAGATTCCTCGCGCGCGTTGCGATTGTTGTGCCGCCACGGCGGGCATGCTTGCCATTGAGCAGCGCCTTGATGGCATGACGTGTGAGACGCGGCGTAGCGTCTGGATTGAAAGTCTTGGGGCTCAAGGCGCGAGCGTCCTCCAGCGAAATTGAAAGTCGTTTAGCGATGGTGGCGTAGTCGAGCTTGATAGCAGGCATGATGGCGATGTCATCGCGCAGGCGTGCCAGCAGGCTGCGCCGGGATCGCCGCGACGACCGAGGGTGTATTCGGGGCGGCAGAGGTTTCCGACTAACGCTGTTTGTTATGGACAAGTCCATAGTGCTGTTTCCTACCTTGTGGGATGCAGATTGAGCCCACATCCTCATTTTCTGATGCCCATCACCCCCCAAACCTGACAGGGACAGCCAGCAAGACGCTGCCGCCACCGATGTTAGCGGGCGGCGCGGGGACCGGGCTGACGCGGCGCGCGAGTGAGACGGCCTCGGCGTCGAGCGCTGCGTCGCCGGAGCTTCCCGCAAGCCGCGCGGAGAGCACACGGCCGGAGCGGTCGATGGTGAAAGCGACGGTCGCAGTGCCGCGGCCGCCGCCGGGCGGCATGCGCTTGTTGCGATTGAGCAGCGCCATGATCATGCTGCGCCAGGTGACTGGCGACGTTGATGACGATGTCCCCGCCATTGGTGCAGCATTGGTTGCGGAGCGCTGAACATTGGCCGCCTGCGGTGCGGCGGTGTCCGGCGCGTTACGTGCTTTACGGTCCTGGGGCTTCTTCTGGGACTTCTTGGGCTTGTCTGGCTTCTTCTTTTCCTCTTTCGGTTTGTCCTTCTGCGGCTCGGGCGGCGTCATTTGCGCGAGAACAGCCTCAGCCTTCGATTTATCGGGCAACAGCGGGATTTCGATCTCAGTTTTGATCTCCGGTTTGACCTCGGGCTCGGGCTTCTGTTCTTCGACCGGCTTTTCCTCCTGCTCAGAGGGCGCGGCCTCCTGCGATTGCTCCATCTGCGGGCCGAGCGCCAGATCCTGCGGCGGCGTGTCCGGTGCAACAGGCACCGGCGCCAGCTCGATCATGATCGCGGCCGGCAGTTCCGCCGCAGCCTCCGCCGGACGCGGCCAGTTCAAAGCCGCATAGATCAGGCCGCCATGCAGCATCACGATGCACAGACCGGCAAGCGACCAGCGCAACGCCCTGCGCTGCAACGCCTCGCCGTCCGCGTGATGAATGGGCCTCGGCGCTGTCATTATCCTTGCCATTGCATACGCATCATTGCGGTTGCGATGCGGGTGCTGCCGGGACAACAGCAGACGGCGGCGAAGCTGGCGCAGACGGGGGTCGGGCGCCGCCTTCTCCGGGCATGGCTTCGAGACCAACCAGCGCGATCTTCAGATAACCGGCGTTGCGCAGCAGGTTCATCACCTCCATCAGGTCGCCATAGGAGACCGCCTTATCGGCCCGCAGGAATACCCGTTCGTCGGTCTTGCCCTGCGTCTTGCCGTCCAGCGCCGACTTCAGCGCATCGCGCCCAACCGGATCGTTGCCGAACGCGAGCGTCAGATCGCTCTTCACCGTCAGGAAGATCGGCTCGCTCGGCCGTGGTTGCGGTTGCGTGTTCGAGGCCGGCAGATCAACCGCAACATCCACCGTCGACAGCGGCGCCGCCACCATGAAGATGATCAAGAGCACCAGCATCACGTCGATGAACGGCGTCACGTTGATCTCGTGATTGTCCGCGAGATCGTCGGTACCTGTGCTGGCTTTGAGGCTTCCTGCCATCTCCTCACTCCGCCGCGCGTGACAGAGAGGCCGGAACCTGGCGGAAGTCGAGTTCGCGGCTGACCAGACGCTCGATCCCGGCAGACGCATCACCCAGCAGCCGCCGATAGCCGGTAATCCCGCGCGCGAACACATTGTAGATGATCACCGCCGGGATAGCGGCAACCAGCCCCAGCGCGGTCGCCAGCAGCGCTTCGGCGATGCCGGGCGCCACCACCGCCAGATTGGTCGTTTGCGACTGGCTGATGCCGATGAAGGAGTTCATGATGCCCCACACCGTGCCGAACAGGCCGACGAACGGCGCCGTCGCGCCGATCGTCGCCAGCACCCCGGTCCCCTTCGTCATACGCTGACCCGCCTCAGTCTCCACCCGCGACAGCCGCGAGGTGACGCGCTCGTTGACGCCGTTGCCGTCGGCGTGGTCGAGCACCTGCGAGGACACACGCAGCTCATCGATCGCCTCGCGCACCAACACCGCACTGGTGTCGTCGACGGTCTCGAAGGATGCCGCCGCCTCGCCTAGGGTCGCAGCGGACAGGATTTGGGCAATACCGCGACGCAGCCGCCGCTTGGCGCGTGCAAGCTCCACCGCCTTGGCCAGCCACACCGTCCAGGTCACCAGCGAGGCGAAGGCGAGCCCGATCATCACCACTTTCACAATGATGTCCGCCTGCAGGAACATGCTCCACGGCGACAGATCATGCGGAAGCTTATGAGCGGATGCCGTCACCGGCGAGACCGGAGCGGCAGACAGCGCCTCTGATACGGGCGTGGCCGGCGGCGACTCCGGCGCAGGCGCGACAGGCGTTGCCTCCGATAGGGGGACTGAAGGTGCAGCGTCCAATGTGGGAGCCGCGGGCGTTAATGACGGCTCCGGAGAAACCACGTTCGCGGGCGCGGCAACGTTCGCGTCAGGTGAAACGGACTGTTGCGCCAGGGCGCCTGATGATGCGCCAATCAAAGTCGCGATCAGCATGTACCTTGCGACCGTCGACACCCGCTTCGCCACTTGCATCATTATCTTTCCTTCCAACAACGCACCAATCGAGCCCGCATGATTGCGAACCGCCCCTACCCTGCCATCAGCTTGACCTTGTGCAGCACCGCACTCCTCGTTCCGCTACCGACGTTAGGTTTCCCCAAAGAGCAGATGATCGAGCATCCATGCCTCCGGCCGCGGCGACGACGTGCTGAACCGCCACGCGGCTAAGACTAAAAAACCAACGTCAGTCTCACCGGCAAGAAAGCGCCGATCAGGCCGAGAGCAAGCATCAGGCAACCAAGACAGACGACAATTGAAAGCACCACGACCGCTGGTTCGACACGATCACCACCCGATACGGATCACTGGCTGGCTAATGACCGAGCGTATCGGTCTTGGCTGGTTTGCGGAGTGTCCATTCACGCAGCGAGGAAAGAGCCATGCGACATTAGATTTGACGCGCACATCGATCATGCGCACAACGCGCAAACTCTGCTCCTCGGACAGAAGGGCAAAAACCGTGAAGACATTCATCATCATGAAGAACGCCCCGTTAAAGGCCAGTTGTGCAAACGTCGCCGTCATGTGTCACCGCTCGCTATTAACTCACCTGCCGATGGGCGGTTCGCACTATGCTCTGGCTGCTGAACCAAGTACTCGTTCACCAGCCCCTGGACGCGCGCGAAGGCTGCGCGCGCACCAGCGACGACGCGTTCCTCTTTGCTGTCCGACAGCGGCACGGCATCAAGCGCGGCAGTAAATGTCTTCCAGTGCAGACCGCGGCCCTCCGGCGCAGCCGCGAGATGCCGCGCGCCGAACCCGTCATTAAGCCCGAGCCTTGCGGCCTCCTTCAGCAGAAACGCCGCACCAAGATTCGAGCCTTCCGCCACATACAGCCAGCCCAGCGCACTTGGAATGTCCACCTCATCTTCGATTCGGAATGCCGGTGCGTCGCATTTGACCACCGGGACAATACCGAGATCGTCCAAATCCTGCTCGATCTGCGGAAGCCGCCGGCGAGTTGCAAAATCGGGCAGCAGCCGGTCGAGCACAGAGCTTAAATACAGCGCATCAATATCCCGATGAAAATGTTGCTGCACGATCACGAAAAGACCGTAGCGCTCGCGGCTTGCGAACGGCTCGCTCTTCATGATGATTGTGTCGAGGCGCTGAGCCACTCTGTCCCTCTGAAGGGTACCGCCGGATGCAAGCTGTCCGGGCTATCGGCCACGTCTCCGGAATGAACTATGAGATAGTCGTAGGTTATCAGGCGTTGGAGATCGAGCTTCGTCGGACTGCAAGCGCTGAGCACGAATAACATACGCAGCCCACACTCTAGAGGTGTGTTAAACAAGCGCCGGCCTTCGAAGTCTAGTGCTTTCATTTTTCGCACCATTCGATCCGATTTGCGTTGGCTAGATGATGACAGACGCCTTCTCGATCAAGTGGAGTCGCATGAGGCTCTAGTGCATGCGCTCCGAGCTGGAGAGACTGCGCCGCTTTGATGGTCTCTCGTAATCTATGAAGCCCTTTCTGGCCTTTTGGTGAGAACGTATGGAAGAGACCGTTGTAGAAATCTTCCAACAATGTGTGGAAGTATTCCGTATCAGCCATCTGGTCACGTGCCAGCTCTTTTAGCCCTTCCGCGCTGTAAAACGTGATCCGAGATCGGTCGAAAAGGCCTGCCATTTCAGGATTGGCGACAAAATCCTGAAGTTCCGAAACGCTTACACCGGTCGCTTCCGCTATCACCGCAAAAAGCTGTGTCACATACACTGTTTCTTCTGCTGCGACGGACGATGGCGGCTGCGGTGGAGGCGGACGCTTAACACGCGGTGCGCCAAATACCAGCATATGGTACTTCGTTTGTGCGTGTTCCTCGATAAGCTCCAGCGGTTGCTTCGCGTGAAAGATGCTGAAATCAAACTGCGCGATGTGCGCTTTAAGCTCATCTGATAACGGTATTTTTTCAGTGGATGTGATTTGTTTCTCGCAATCCTTTGCCCAATTCGCAAGGACGTGGCTTGCGAGCTTCGCGGGATCATCCAGTAAATCCTGCAGCGGCCCGGTCACGCCTCTGTGCGTGACAAACCAATATTCTTCGGGTGCAGTGTATGCGCCTTTTAGTGTGTTGTAGAGAATTTTTCCGATTTCTGTCGTTGCATCCGAAGCACCGAGTTTTGCAGTGTAATGTTTGCACTGATAAAGCTGCCACCGTCGCGGCGTGGCTGAAGATGGATCAAGCCACACGACAATGTCTCGACCTTTATCGCCCGCGCCGCCTCGCTGCTGAATTTGATCAACGCCAGGAATCTTCTTTGCGAGATAGTCGTGCGCCCATTCAAGGGTGAAGCGCTCAAACTCCGTGTCGTCGAAGTTCGCGAGACGGTCGAGCGGCTGCGTGGGCAAACCCGCGCCAGCGCTTAGAAGGCGGGCGTTCGCGCCCGGCCAAAGGGTCGGGTCAGGTACACTGTGAAATTTGGCTGCCCCCGCAGCTTTCGGCGGCTTTGTTTTTATTGCCACTTTTGCTTCCCCCATCACCACGTTATCCGATAGGCGGAACTTTTCCAGTGTTGTTCCGGTCAGGAAGCCTTATGCAAAAGCTCCGGCGTTCTCGGAACCTGTGTGATTCAACCGCCAATGAAGTTCCCTGTTTGTTCTTGCGATAGAAGGACCCGATGGACTATGGGGCCACGACGAGCTCACTCCATTACCGCTCTTCGCAAGCTTATCGCGACTACGAGCGGCGATTCCGGCACCGGTATGTGGTCCCGTTCGGTATGGACGCGGTCGATGGTGTTCCGCCTTGCCGCACGCGCCCAAAAAGCGGGAAAGCTCAATCTTTGATGGGGAAACTGTGAATTCGATTCGCGGCGCGCCTGACGACTCGCCTACACTGCGTGCTCGCTTGGCGGTCTTTTCCTTCACGAGCCCATTGTGGATTTTGCGAACAAGCCTCTTCCGCGCGAAACACTTACCATCGATGTCGTTGACGACCTCGTGGGGGCCCATCTGCGCGGCAGGCTCAAGGGAGCGCCCCAGGTTCGATACGCCCCGACGGAAGTTTGTCCGCTCATCGAGCTCATGATGGAATCCAACAACGGCAGAACAGGTCCGCTGCTGCAAACACCGTGGCTGGATTCAGTAACGCAACTCGATTTTCGGAACGCCCTTGCAAGCAACCAGAACATCTGGCTCGACGACGCGCGGCTCCGCGGCTTCATGCGCACGACCTTCGATCCCCGCGTCGAGGCCGATGATGTCCAGCGCAATCGCTTTCTCTTCGCGGCGCGGACAGCGGCTGAAACGTCCGGCCTCGTTAAGCCCGTCGCGCAAAGCCTGACGGCCGCGCTTCGTGAAATGGAGTCCAACATCCACGAGCATTCCGACGCGTCATCGACCGGCATTCTCGCGTTTCAGGCGCGACCATCGGCCTTCGAGTTCGTCGCCGCCGACTGCGGATTGGGCATCCTTGCAACCCTGCGCGAGGACGAGGAGTTCGCGGATCTCACCGACCATGGCCTTGCGATACACGCGGCCTTGCAAGAAAACGTGTCGCGGTACGGACGCATGTCGGGGCACGGCAACGGTTTCCGGGACCTGTTCCTGGGCCTCGCGCATCTCAACGCCGATTTGCGGTTTCGTTCAGGCGATCACGCGTTGCTCATAACCGGCCCACAACCCGAGCTGAAAACCGCGCGGCTTGCACAGAAGGCGCCGTTCAAGGGATTTCTCGCCGCCGTCCGCTGCCAGCCGATGATGCCGGGATCGGATACGCGTCACTGACCAGCGGCGTTGCGTTTAACGCAGCAAGCTCTCGATCCGCGCCTTCATGGTAGCGAGGTTGTCGACCAGGAGGCCGTCGATGGGCTGGCCGTGGAGAGTCAACTCGGGGTACTTCTTCATCTTGCCGTCGTTGCCGAGATAGAGGCGCTGCCGGTAGACCGAGTTCATGAAGGCTGAGGTGTCGATGTAGGTCACGCGGTGAAAGGCGGCGGCCAGCCGTGGCAGCACCGTGATGCCGCCGACCATAGTCAGGCTGAGGGGTCGCCCCGCGCCCGCCGCGATTTTCGAGAGTTCTTCCACATGGAACGGAAGCCGCTTGCGCCACGATGCCCCGGTCTTGAATTCAAAGGCGACGTCGGTCACCTCCGGCCGCTCCGCGATAAAAGCCGCAAGCCGGGCGTAATCCGTCGGCGTGCGGGCATTGAGGTGGTAGGCTCCTGGGATGCCTGCGGCGACGATTTCCTGCCACGCCGTGCCGATGCGCTTCATCGCGTGCATGTCGTTGTAGCGGACTTCGTCGGTGAACATGGAATAGTTCGGCCCGGTGATGAGCGCGACGCCGAGCGCGCGCAGCCCTGCCAGGATGGGGATGCGGCGTTCGCTCAGCTTCCACCACGCCTCGATGGGCTTATCCCGTCCGCTGCCGATCAGGACAATGCGCGTACGCGGGTGAATGCCAAAGGTCCTCTCGACCTCCGCGCGGCTGGCAAAGCGCAGCCGTCCATCCGGTGTGTGGAAGCGGCGCAGAGGCAGCGCCACCGCCTCGATGTCGAGCGGCACCGCGCGGCGGTTGCCATGATAGATGTAGGGAACATAGGCTGGGAGCGGCTGCGCGGGCCACGGAGCGGCGCGGGGAATGTTGTCGAGTTCGAGACCGTTGACCTCGCGCCACCGTTCGCGGAAGCCGACCGGGTTGTTGGGGCACATGCCATCGCACGTCGAGGTATTGCCGCAGCAATCGTCGAGGCAGGAAAACGCATCCTGTCGCTTGCGGATGCCGCCGCAGGTGCCGAGGTCGGCGCAACTTAGGCAACCCAGCGCCATCGGCAAGGCTTCGCCTTCGTCCCAGCGGCGGCGCTGGCGGCGGAGGTTAGGCGTAGCCGGTTGTTCCTGCGGACGGGTGATCACTCGCAAATTCCGACCTCCAAGGTTTGGCTGAGGGGCTGCACCGATGTGATCTCGCCTTCGCAGATACCGGCGCCCGAGCGCAGGACGGCGACGAACTCGGCCGGTGCGTTGGGGCATTCGGCGATGACAGTATTCAGCCGCTGCACAATCACCTTGTTGTTCACCACGCGGAGCATGACCTTCTCGCCGAGCGTGACGGCAACGTCGCCGCACATGTCGGCGCGCGCCGTGCGCGAGATGACCGGCACGTCGCGGCTGAACAGCGTCGGCGAGTGCATCTCGACCAGGCGGCGGTCAAGCACACGGTTGAAAGCGGGAGCAGCATTACGGATAAAGTCGAGACCCATCAGGCAACCTCCAGAACAGGCCGGTACCTTTTGGTCCGGCCCTGGAAAATCTCGACGACGAGGCTTTTCGCGGCCAACGAAGAGAGACGGTTATTCCATGCTGTCGCGCCGACCGCATCGACGGTGCGTGTTTCCTCGTGCAGCTGCGCCGCCGTAGTTTCGCGCTTCGCGCTGACCAGCTTCAACGTCTCCAGCAGCTTCTCATCAAGCCGGCCACAGAGCTGCACGTCGGCAATGTTGCCCGAGGGATCGGTGATGCAGGTGAGGAACGCATCGCCCGACCGGCGCAGCATCTCCTCAACTTCTTCGCGCACCTTCTCGTTCAGGTTGGCAGCGACGGCGTAGCCGGGATGGCGGCGCATGCGTAGATGGTCGCGCAGCGGCACCAGCACTTCATTGAGATAGGAGGATGTAGCGAGGTCGACGCCCGCGAAGTCGAGCAGGACGATGGCTGGCGCGGTCAGTTCAGGAAACTGTTCGAGCGCGGTGACGAAAGCACGCTTACCCGAAATCCGCCCCGCAAGAATGGGGTCGGTGCCGGGGCGGATCATAGGAAGGAAGATGACGTTCATTTATCTCACTGGGTTGAATGAGATAGATATAGGGGATCAACCAGCCAAACACAACAACAATTTGTGTCGTCCGGAATCTTGGGTAGATTCAAAGACGTGCGCCTTCCCCTCAGGCCCAAACGCTGCGGGCGCGCTGGCCGGGGGTCTAGCGATCCGACCCTCGCCATACGGACTCCCAAAAAAAATCGATAGCCCCTCCAACTTTCGATCGTCGGCATGACCCGGCTCGATGGGCTTTCGCGCCAGCCGATATTGCAGTCTTGGGCCTTATTGTCCGTTCCGCGGAAAGAATTCAGTACCAATCGCGGAGCGCGAAGCATTGTAACCAGATGGCCAAGACGGGGCGCGGATCGGTTCGCGATGCGGCTCTGCGACAGCGGAGACGTCCCTCCGTGACGAGGCTACACGAAGGTGATAAGATCCCTCATGCTACCTTTTGTTGTCGCCAAAAAGCTGGACCAAGGGGTCACAAATCCCATCGTGGCGCGCCTCACGCTGCAGAATTTGGAACTTTTGCAGAATTGCGCGATTGCGAAGGACAAGACAGAAGAAATCCAGACAATTTACCTGAGCGAATTGACGCCGAAGTTGCTGCGGTTGTCTCAAATCTACGAGAACCTGCGCACCGACGTTGAAGCGAAGGCCGCCGACTACAAGCCGCCTGGCAAGGGCGCGACCTCGGTCGTACTGCCGCAAGTCATGCAGCTCGAAGAGGAATGCCGAAACTATCTCTACGAGGCGAAAAACTTCCTGCGGGATCTGCTCAAGGTCTTCAATCTCCTGTTCGGAACAAGTTTTGAAGAGGCAAGCGAGTGGACGATGGGGAAGAAACCTAAACTCTCCGTGGTCGCATTTGCCGAAGGGAACTTCCAGAGCCAACCCGATCACATCCGCTACTTGCAACAGCTTCCCCGGTGCATCGAAACCTTCGTCAAGATGCGAAACACGGTGGAGCATCCGGGCGGCCATAGTGGTGACCTCGTGATCCGAAATTTCCGGTTCGAGCCGGACGGAAAGCTCTCCGCGCCCGACTGGCGGCGCGACAAGGACGGCCACACGGAATACAGTCTGGTATCCATCGTTGAGGACATGCGCGTTGGCGTTCACAACCTTCTCACGCTGGCCGAAGATATCCTCGTGATGTGGGCGGTCGACCATGCGGCGGTGCCGGGCTTGATGGGAATAAGCGTCATTCCCGAGGCCAACCGCAACCCCGCCTGCCCTATCAAGTATAAGATGGGGATGCGCGACGAGGTCGTAGGCCAACTTGCAGGGCTTGCCAAAGTATCGCCAGGTCGTGCAGGGGCGCGTCCAGCGCGGACATAGATGATTTCCCCACACAGCAACACGCGCTCGCATGCGAACCTACTACGTCGATGAAACCGGTTTTACCGGCGAGGATTTATTGGCCGAGGATCAGCCGATCTTCGTCCAGGCGACTAACGACTTCAGCGATGCTGAAGCGCATGACCTCATTGCATCGTGCTTCGGCGGCGTCGGGAGTGCCGAATTGAAATACAGCCGCCTTGCGCGCGGCGGCCGTCACCATGACAAGATCATCACGTTCATTCGCGCGCTCGCTGCCGATCAGCTGCGCGCTGGCGCGTGGGTGGCGCACAAAGAATACGCGCTCATGACGTTGGTCGTCGATTGGTGGATGGAGCCGCTTGCGTACCGGCATGGGTTGAACCTCTACAAGGACGGCGGCAACCATGCGATGGCGAATATGCTGTATTCGTGTTTCGAAGGATTTTGGTCGCCGGCCTTCCGCAGAAAACTGCTGCTGCATTTCCAGCGGATGTTTCGCGCGCGGACCATGGAGCGGTACGAGGAGTGCCGCGCGCTCGTGGAAAAAGAAAAGCAGCGCGTCGACGGCGACCGTGAGGAGATCCTGCGCTACTTTTCACTGTCATTCATGCTGCTGGGCTACCAGCATGTGAAAGGCGTTCCGGAGCGTGTCCTCGATATTGCTCTTACCGGCCTCGTCCAGCTTGGCCACGCCTGGAACGAGCGGCACAAGGGTCCATGGACGGTAGTGCACGACCAGTCTTCCAACATGGCAAAGCAGAAATGGATTTGGGACGCCTATTCGGCCGCAACCCTGCCTGAAGCCCGCTTTGAAAACCCAGGCACCGTCGCGCAATTTCCGATGAACGTGGTGCAGACCCGGTTTGGCGATTCCTTCCAGGAAAAGCAGCTTCAGGTTTGCGACGTTCTTGCAGGGGCCTGCGCAGCGGTGCTTCGTTTCGACCGGAACAACCCGGACGACGTGGCTTACCGTGAGAAATTGCTGGAAGCGGGCATCGAAAGCCTGATCATCGCCGGCTTATGGCCGAGCACCGATGTAACGCCCGAAAGCCTTGGCCGAAAAGGTTGGGACGGGAATGTCGCGCTTGAATGGTTGACGGAACAGATGCACGCCCGCCGCCCCGACAAGCCGTAGCAATCTCTTCGGGAGAGCTTTCCCACATCGCGTGAATCGGCGAAAATGCCGTATGGACCAAGACAAGGATACGATCGAAGCCATCTGTCGGCAGGCGATTGAGTACCTGCTCCGCTCGATTTCCATGAAGGATGGCGGCGGCGGGTTGTCGTGCCGGTTTCTTTTCGGGCATATCGGCGCATCACTTTTCGAGCGACGTCTTGGGACCGAGATTTTCTTTGATCCGAAGGGGCTGATGGACGCCACGCTGTTTGTGCGGCAGCACGGCCCAGCGCATTTGCGGCAGATGGAGGTGCGCGCTCTCCAAGGCCTGCTGCAGAACTTTATCACAGACCATTTCTGGCCTATCGGCGAACGCGTGATGTTCCAGAATGTGGAGGGCAATCTCGCGGGTGTTATTTCGTGGCAAGTGAAGAATGTTCTGGCCGGTCATCTCGTCACTTCTCCAATCTTCACGCCAGAAACGGGGTTGACCCTCTATCCCTTAGTGCCGGTGATTGTGCAGGAGGACTTCGACGGACAGGCATTCAGCTTTCTGCAGCCCGCATCTCTCACCCATGCGTGGCTTAGAATTCACCCTTCGAACCCGCTTTCCCCGGATCACTTCTCTTGTGTCAGCCCAGACCGCAGCCGCGAGTTGGTCGCTTCATGGCTTGGGGTCCGAGCCCCGAACTTTGAAATGGCCGAGAAGCGAAAGGCGGCGATTCTTGGAGCGCTCGCGCTTACCTTGCCGCGCCACGAGCGGAAAATGTTCAGCGGAAGACACAATTTCGGTGGCCGCTGCACGTTCGCTCGCGCCGGCGTTACCGAGTCCTTCGGCGATCCCTCCGTGCCGCCGCTCATGCACAACGCCACGATCGAGGGCTTCGATCACCCGTGGCTCACGCATCTCGGCAAGAAGTTTGCATCCGAGGACGGCATCGACGTCAAGCACTGCCGTGCACTTGAGTATTTTTACCGTGCTTGGCCGCTCAGGCCGAACGAAAGCTTTGCGCACATGTTCATGGCTATGGACTCCATTTTGGGCGACCCAAGCCGCGCGACGCAAGCGATCATCGAAGCGGCAACTAAGCATGGCTTGCGGACGTTTCCTTACGAACGTCTCAGGCTTCTCTTGAGCCTTCGCGCTACCGTCATCCACGGCGGTGCGCCGGATGTGCACGATGCCGGTAAATACCAGAAATACTATGCGGACTACAGCGCGGACCCGATCGTGGATGTCGAGATAATCGCGGCGCAGTGCTTGCGTGCGGTGATCTTCGAGGGCCTTCTGCAGGAACGGCCCGATAGGCGCGAAAATGCTCGTCGAATTCGGCCAGGAATGAATATCTGATGGCCCGCCGCCTTGAGAGCTGACGATAAAAAAATGGCGCGGCACATGAGATCACATTGCTTCTACGTGGCAGGTCAACAGTAAGCTCGATTGGCCGCTTGTGAAAGATCCGAAGCTGAAGGCATAGTCCAGCAGTTTTTCAGCGGCTTTTCTTAGGTGTATTCATGGGCGCATTCTCTGAGGCGACGTGGCGGCTATCGCAAGTCAGTCCGATCTCCCGGATTTCTTGGTCAGCTATACGCCGGGTCGGCCAATCGCGCCTCCTGGCGCTCACGATAATTGTGCCATTTCTGGGTTCGTTTTTGATCTTCAATCAACACGTCATAAGCGCTCTTGCCATATCGCCGGAGCTTGTAAAACGCTGGCTTAATTTGCCGAAAGAAACCACAGCAGACGTAGCCGAAACAATAGCGTTCGCCCGACTGTATTTTTTGTATTTTGGTCTCTCATTCCTTGGCATCGGATCAGCTTTGTTTGCGGCCTTTTGCCCGATTACGATCAAAAATAACGCATCTAACGCCGATTATTTGAAACTTGAAGGCCCAATGATTACCAAGGCCCGCGTCGGAATGATGGTGCCGCATATTGCAGCTCATTTTTCGAATTGGTCTGGCGATTCCGACGACTTTTCCCGAACTATCCAAAAATTCGGGGAGCCCTCTGACTTCACCTATCTTTTTTCAACCGTAACTACAGACATCTATATCGAGATGGGCGATGAAGATGTACCGCAAGATGAATTCGAAGATGGCGAACATCCATTCACCGATCGGCGCGGCAAGCCAGATGCTTGGAGAATCGCCAAGGTTCTGCACTCGGGTTCACGGATACAGGAGGGGTTTGTTTATCACTTTCAATCAATCGCTAGTAACGATTCACACCGGAACGATTTTCTTACTCTAAACTACATGGCTGACGATTACCGTCGCCCGACACTCCGCATACTTGTCGCGGGGTTTTACGGCCTGGGGTTTCTATTGCTCGCCATTCCTACCGCGGTAACCTTCGCTAGGATACTATGGTACTTGGTGAATTAACGTCATCGGTATTCCACAACAGCGACGCTAAAGCTCGACGCATGGCAACGAACTGGATAATCGTCTTTCAGACCCGCAGCGCGATACGGCGTCACCATTCGCAGCGTGAAACCTTGCGCGGCCTCGGTCTAACGCCCATCCGCCGAGCTAGGCTCATGCCGGATACGCCCGAAATACGCGGCATGATTTGCAAAGTCCGCCACCTCGTTCATGTCTATGGAGGGGCCATGCATGGGCTCTTTAACTCCGGCCATGACGGCCGCCCTCGCAGTGCTACGCCGTTTCAATCGCCGAGTTTCCCGCACGGAGCAGTCGGCGTTCTGGCGGCGCTACGCCGACGCCGCTCCCAATGTCATCATGCGGGATGGAAAGCTTGAGCGCACCGGCCCCGCGCAGCTTGCAATGCAGGGGATCGTTCGATCAATCCTCAAAGATTTCAATCAGGATGAGATCAATGCGTTCGTTCTTGACTACCGGCAATACACGTAGAACAACGATGCGATTTCCAACGGCTCCCTCGCCCGCATCTGCTACCAGCCATGGATGCATTCTGCTGCACTGAAAAACTTCGAGGAAGCAGGCCGCCGCTATAACCGAGAGCTTGATACAAGCCACGCTCATCTTCGGCGATAGCGTGATGCGCATCCGAGACCTCGTAGATATCGTTGTCTAAGGCGGCCTTGCCCATTCCAACCCCGAAAAGGCGGCGGTTTTCGAGGATTGGGAGAATTCCGGCATCATGGAGTTTGTCTGGGCAGATTCTACGCCGCGATGCGCGATCTAATGCACACGCTTAAGCAGCTCAAAAAATCCATTTTGGGTCAGGAACTGGCAATCGCGGACAAGCTGACTGATAAGCTTTTCGTCGTTTCCTTATCAGTGAACGTCTCGATGGATTTCATCCTTCAATTATCAGCCAGCTTCGCTGTCGAACCGAATTTTCGCTTTGCACACGACCCGAACGTCACTGAACGTCCGCTTTGGGCCCAAAGCAGACGTCTCAATGTAAGCGCGAATGCCCTAATTGAGGTCGCAAGCAGCCGTGACACTAATGTCGCAGCGTTGGGACGGTCTGCTCAAAACTCGCGACAGTTTCGTACTACTGCGCCGACACTGGCACAGCAATGCTGCGATGCTGATCCTTCCTGGCGTTGACAGTCGCTTCTCCGCGGACCCAGTCTCTATCGGCAGTGATGAACCGGCCAGCCGACACCACGCGTTGCTACGACTCAAGATTATCAAGCGTCCCAAAACTGCACGGATCGATTTCGCCGATTGCAAGTATTTGCCGTCGATTCTACGCCACAGTACGACGAAATGAAAAATGCTCTTGCGCGCGCGTAACTGTCGGCTCTCTCTGGTCTCAGCAGAAGTCAGAAACAGCCAGCAGGAGGCCGCGCGACTATGCGTGAGCCAGATCGTATCATCCGCCTGAAAACAGTTCTGTCCCGAACCGGACTATCCCGGTCCACCATCTATCGGAAGGTCAAGGAGGGAACGTTCCCGGCTCAACTCAAGATCAGTACTAACAGCGCCGGCTGGCGGGAATCGGATATCAATTGTTGGGTCGCCGACCCTGTTGCTTGGAGGCCAGAAGAAAATGTCGATAATGGTCAGTGAGGTCGTTGCATCTTCCTTTCTGCGTCCGGAATGACATCATGGTGTTCGTTTCAATTGATCAATGCAGTCCGCCCATGCCTGCATCAATTCGATCCGCTCCGGCCAATAACTCGCCCGGTTGTAAGCGCGCCGGATTTCGTTCTGGTCCTGATGTCCGAGCGCAGCCTCGATCACGTCGGGTCGAAAACCCCGTTCGTTCAATATCGAGCTTGCCGCCGCCCGAAAACCGTGCGCGGTCATCTCATCTTGGGTAAACCCCATGCGCCGCAACGCGGCGTTCATCGCGTTCTCCGAGAGCGGACGAGTATTGGAACGGATAGAAGGAAATACGAGCGCGCTCTCGCGTGCGACTTCCTTCACCTCGCGCAGCACATCGAGCGCTTGTCGCGATAACGGCACGTCATGCGGCCTGCGAACCTTGGTGCGGGCACCGTTGATGCGCCAAACGGCCTCCTCCAGATTGATCTCTGTCCATGTGGCGCCGCGAACCTCACCGGGGCGGGTAAAAGTCAGTGCCGTAAACTGAAGGGCGCATCGGAGTGTCGGCCAGCCGTCATAGGCGTCTATAGCGGCCAGCAACGCACCCAGCAGCTTCTCGTCAGTGATCGCGGCCCGGTGCTGCACCTTGGGTGCCTTCAGGGCACCGCGCAGGAGAAGCGTCGGATCGTCCTTGGCCCGCAGCGTGGCAATGGCAAGCCGGAAGACCGTGCCGATCACGCTACGCAACCGCCGTGCCGTTTCCCGGCGTCCGCTGCGTTCGATCTTTTGCAGCAGCGCGAGGATTTCCGCCGGCGTGATGTCCGCGATTGGGCGAGCGCCGAGATCGGGGCCGGCAAGGTCGATAAGCAGCCATCGGTTTTTCGCGACGGTGGACGCCGCAGCGCCCTCATCCTCAAGGCGTTGCAGACGTTCCTCGGCAATGCCTCCGAAGGTGTTAGTTGCCGAGATGACGGCGGTCAGCTTCGCAACCTTCTTGTTGGCCCCAGGATCGATTCCCGAGACCAACAGCTTTTTGGCTTCGTCGCGCAGTCGGCGTGCCTCGGCGAGAGATACGGACGGATAGCCACCATGGGAGAGCTTCTTTTGCTTTCCGCTGAACCGGTAGGCTTGGTTCCAGAGCCGACTGCCGCTCGGCTTCACAAGGAGATAAAGCCCGCCGCCATCGGAGAGCTTGTAGTCCGCCTCCCGACCCTTGGCGGCGCGGCACGCCGTATCTGTCAAGGCCATTGATGCCTCCCGTTGTTGGCCTCGGGCTAGCAAATACCTCCATGAGGCCAACAAATTCTTGGGATCGGGCGAAATTCGCAGGTACGGAGCGGGATGACGACAGACGCTAAAAGAAGATAAAATCTAGCTATATCAATATCTTACGAGATACGATGAGACGTTCTGAGATGCCGGGAGAAAATGGTAATGGTGCCCAGGGGCGGTCTAGCTGAATCTTGGTAGATCAATGCGTTAGGCTTCGGTTGGGCACCTCGTTTTTCGACGAGAATCCTACGATTTCCGGATCGAGTGCCCAACCACAATACTGCTTGGCAGATGTCCTCCCACATGACGGGAGGGATTCCAAACAGGGGAATCTAACTGCCATGGCTCGCGTCAGATCAC
>Ga0182736_1001853_pt1 | contig 18301 bp, 14 predicted proteins | sample eDN5th30CKraftBY_FD_128882 | JGI IMG/M metagenome (GOLD analysis project Ga0182736, IMG submission 128882) | Enriched backyard soil microbial communities from Emeryville, California, USA - eDNA 5th pass 30_C Kraft BY (version 2) (version 2) | ecosystem: Environmental > Terrestrial > Soil >... | reverse complement strand
CTGATCGCCAACATTCAGTGGACGCAGGAGCGCAGCGAGATCCTGAGCTATGCGCCCACACCCTACAACCTCGTGGGCGGCGCGGCCATGGTCTCGAAGAAGAGCGGAATCAAGCGCTGGGAAGACCTGCGCGGCAAGGTGGCCTGCGTGTCTCAAGGCAGCAACTTCGCCAAGCCCTTGCAGGAGACGTACGGCGCGGTGGTGAAGGGATTGCGCAACATTCCCGAATCGCTGCTGGCCCTGAAGGGCGGCACCTGCGACGCCTCCGTGCATATCCAGCCGGCGCTCTATGAAACGCTGCACGGCAAGAGCGCCTCGGAGTGGACGGCGTTCGAGCTCGCCACGCCGGACCAGCTCATTCCGTCGCCCACCGTCATCTGGACGCGCCGCGGGGAAGCCGACACGCGCGCCTTCGTCGACGGCGTGATCCGCGACTGGCACCGCACCGGCCTGCTGGTCACACAAGCCGAGAAGTGGAACGTCCCGGCTGACTATCTGCGCCAGGCGCGCGAGAAAGCGAAGCGCGGCGAATTCGAGGCCGCCCCGCCCGAATCCGCCAAGCCCTGATTCCGCATCGATCCCCGCACCTGTCCCGGAGCCATTCCATGACTGCCAGCCTGTTTCCTGCCTTGCTGTCGCAACGTGCCCGCGCTGCCGACGTGTCGCCCATCGCGGCGGCCAGCGCCCAGGCCGCGCGCCTGCGCGCCGAGGGGCGCTCCATCGTCACGCTCACTTCGGGCGAGCCTGATTTCGACACGCCGCCCGAGCTCAAGCAGGCAGCGGTGGCCGCATTGCAGGCCGGCCAGACCAAGTACACGCCCACCGCCGGTACGTGGGCGCTGCGCGAGGCGGTCGCGCGCGGCTATGGCGCGCGTCACGATCTGCGCTACGAAGCCGGCGACGTGCTGGTCTCCAACGGCGGCAAGCAGGTGATTTACCTTGCGTTCAACGCCACGCTGGACCCGGGCGACGAAGTCATCGTGCCCGCGCCTTACTGGCCCACCTTTCCGGACAGCGTGCGCATCAATGCCGGCACGCCCGTGATCGTGCCGACCCGCGCGCAAGAGGGCTTCAAGCTCACGCCAGCCGGGCTGCGCCAGGCCCTGTCGCCCCGCACGCGCTGGCTGGTGCTCAACTCGCCCGCCAATCCGACGGGCGCGGTCTATAGCGCGGCCGAGCTCGCAGCGCTGGCGGCGGTGTTGCGCCAGCATCCGGACGTGCTGGTACTGTGGGACGAGCTTTACGAAGAGGTATGGTTCGGCGAGCCCCCCGCGCACTGGCTAACCGTGGCGCCCGACTTCCAGGGGCGCACGCTGCTGGTCAATGGGGTGTCGAAGGCGTACGCCATGACCGGCTGGCGGATCGGTTGGGGAACGGGCCCGGCCGGCCTTATCGCCGCGCTGGAGGCGGTGCAGTCTCAAGTGTCGTCCGGACCGAGTTCGGTAGGCCAGGCCGTTGCGCTTGCCGCCCTGGCGGGTGCGGCGGATGCGTTCGTGGAAGAGGCGCGCGCGGCCTATGGACGCCGGGCGCGCCTGGTGGCGCAGGGCCTGTCGGCGGTGCCCGGCCTGGACGTGCACGCGCCGGCTGGCGCCTTCTTTGCCTGGATCGGCGTGCAGGGCGTGATCGGCGCGACCCGTCCCGACGGCAAGGTCATCGCCGACGACGGCGATTTCACCGCTTGGCTGCTGGAGTCCGAGGGCGTGGCCGTGGTCCGCGGCGCTGCGTATGGGCTATCGCCCTATATCCGCCTGTCGTTCGCCACATCGGACGCGCAACTCGAGCTGGCGGTGGAGCGGATCGCGCGGGCCGTGAAGGCGCTGCGGCCGGCGACGGTCGTACGCCAGGTTGCGCCGGAGGCCGCATGACCGAGTCACTGCTCGAAGGGTGGGTGGCGTTCGCCCGCCCATTCGGACTGAACTACGCATTCGTGCTGGATGCGGGTGAACGCGTGGCGTTTGTCCGCGGCCTGTGGGTCACCCTGCAGCTATGCGCTGCGTCGATACCCGTGAGCCTCGTGTTCGGCGTGTTGATCGCCGCCGGTCTCACGAGCGGACGGGCGTGGCTCACACGGCCCCTCACAGCCCTCGTCGAACTCACGCGCAACACGCCAACGCTGGTTCAGCTCTACTGCGCGTTCCTCGTGCTCAACATGCTGATCTCGCAGAAGCTCGAGGGCGGCAATCCGATCACCCCCTTTATGTGGGTGGTTCTGGTGGTGGCGCTGCATAAGGCCGTTTTTCATGCCGAGGCCCTGCGCGCGGGCATCGAAGCGGTTCCAGGCGTAACGCTGGAAGCCGCGCGGTCGCTGGCGTTCTCGCGCGGGGAGATCCTGTGGCGCGTGCAACTGCCGCTCGCCTTGCGTTTTGCCTTGCCTGCCCTGGTGAACAATCTGGTGGACCTGGTCAAGATGACCGCCATCGCGTCGGCGATCGCCGTGGGCGATGTGACGTACGAGTCGATCATGATCTGGTCGCAACGCGACAACGTGCTGGAACTCCTGCTTCTGATCCTGCTGTATTTCGGTCTCCTGACCTGGGTCGTGAGCGTGGCGGGCCGCTGGCTCGAGAACCGGCTGAGGATGCCCGGCTATGGACAATGACCTGACGCTGGCGCCGCTGGGGCGCTCCGGGTGGACGGCAGGGGCCGCGGCCCTGCTGCGTGCCGTGGCGCGGGACCCCTGGTTCATCACGCTGCTGATCCTCGCTGTGCCAGCCCTGTACTGGACGGCCTCGGGAACCACGCCGGTGGCCGTGGAGCGGCTCTGGTATTGGTGGCCCGCGCTGATGCGCGGACTGGGGATGAACGTGCAAATCAGCCTGCTCGCGATGACGCTGGGCACGATGCTCGGGCTGGTGGTTGGCGCCATCTCGCTCTCGCCGCTCGCGCCGCTGCGTGCGCTGACGCGTGCCTATGTTCTGGCGTTCCGCAACGCGCCGATTCTCGTGCTCGTTTACTTCACCACCTATGTCTTTCCGTTCGAAGTGCCGGTGGCGGGCTGGGTGCTGCCGTTTCCGGACTGGATCAAGGTGGTTATCGGCCTGGCGCTGCCCGCATCGGCGAATGTGGCGGAGATATTCCGCGGCGCGGTGCAGTCCATTCCGGCCGCGCAATGGGAGGCGGCGCACTCGCTGGGTTTCGCGCGCACGCAGATATTCCGCATGGTGATCCTGCCGCAGTGCCTGCGCCGCATGCTGGCGCCGTGGATGAACCTGTACGCAAGCATCACCATGAGCACGGCGCTCGCATCGCTCGTGGGCGTGCACGACCTCGTCGACACCGCGACCGTGGCCAGCAATACCGTCGCGCGCACCGACTTCACGATTCTCATCTATTTCACGCTGTTGGCGCTGTTTTTCGCCTACTGCTATCCCATTTCGCGCCTGACGCGCTACCTGGAGCGGCGCCATGCCCGACACTGATTCGCTCGTCCGCCTGTCCAACGTGCACCTGGCGTTCGGCGACACGCCCGTCCTGAACGGCATCGACATCTCGGTGCGGCGTGGCGAGGCGGTGTCGATCATCGGCCCGTCCGGGTCGGGAAAGTCCACGATCCTGCGCTGCATCACCGGATTGCTGCGACCGCAACAAGGCGGGATCCGTGTGGGGGACGTCGACGTACAGGCCCTGCGGCGCGAACGCGACCTGATTGCGCTGCGCAAGCGCGTGGGATTCGTGTTCCAGCAGTACAACCTGTTTCCTCATATGAGCGTGCTGGAAAACCTGGTGGCCGCGCCGATCAAGGTGGGCGGGGTGCCCCGTGCGCGGGCGCTGGCGCGCGCGCACGCGCTGCTCGCCCGCGTGCACATGGAACACAAGGCGGGCGCCTACCCCGGCGAGCTCTCGGGCGGCCAGCAGCAGCGCGTGGCGATTGCCCGCGCGCTCGCGCTTGAGCCGGAGCTGATGCTGTTCGACGAGGTGACCTCGGCGCTGGATCCCGAGATGGTGGGGGAGGTGCTGACCGTCATCCGCGACCTGGTGAGCGACGGGTTGACCTGCGTGCTGGTGACGCACGAGATGCGCTTTGCCGAGGAGGTGAGCGACACCGTGTATTTCACCGAGGCGGGCCGCATCGTCGAGTCCGGCCCGCCCGCGCAGCTCTTCGGCGCGCCGCGCAACGAGCGCACCGGCGCATTCCTGCAACGGGCGGCGGGCGGTGTGCCGGCCCGCCGCCGCAGCGACCCTTTCGATTCCCTGTTTTCCTTCGACCCGCTGCGTCTGGCGGTATGACGGCCCGGCGCCGCGCACCCAGACGTTCTCTCACGACGTCCCATTCGAACACCACGAGGAGTCCATGATGACCCTAGCCCGATCCCCCGCGCAGTCCCCCACGACCCGCCGCGCCAGCGTCGATGCCGCGCTGGCGGACATCCGCCTGATCCTCGCCGCGCGCGCCGCCGGCGGTGAGGCGCTAGACCGCGCCACGCTGGCGCAGGTCTCCCGGCGACTGGAGGCGCTGGCGGCCGAACGCCATCTCTTTCCGCCCGAGGCGTTTCCCGCGCCGGCGCCAGGCGCCCGGGAGTCGTCGACGCGCTACCGTCTCAATCCCGACGATGGCGATGACGATCTCGCGCTCTATCTCAACGCGATCAACCCTGGCAAAACCACGGTGCCGCACAACCACACCACCTGGGCAGTGATCGTGGCGCTGTCCGGCGCAGAACTCAATCGCGTCTACCGGCGCACTGACGATGGCGCGACGGCAGGGGTGGCCCGGCTGGAGCAGGTCCGGGAGGTGCTGGTGGAACCGGGCCAGGCCATCGCCTTCCTGCCCGACGACATCCACAGCATCCACGTGGTTGATGGCGGCCCCACGCTGCACTTCCATCTCTACGGGCGGCCGCTAGAGACGCTAAACGGCCGCATCGGAATCCAGCCGGAAACCGGCGAGATCATCAACTACAACGCCAGTCAGTTGACGCCCAGCGTCGAGGTGCGAGCATGAGCCACGATCCCATATCGCATGACGACGCCGACCTGCGCACGCGCCTGATCCACGTCGGCTCGCCGGCGCTGCGCGACGGGGCCGGCCCGGTGAACGTGCCGGTGGTTCGCACGAGCACCGTCCGGTTCGCGGATAGCGCGGCGCAGCAAGCCTTGCAGGCGCGGCGCGGCGCGGGTGAGCGCGTGGCGACCTATGGCCGGCATGGCCTGGATACGCACGCCGCTCTGGAATCCGCGATCACGACGCTCGAGGGAGGCTATCGCACGCTGCTCGCGCCGTCCGGCCTGTCCGCCATCTCGCTGGTGTTTCTTGCGCTGCTCAAACCCGGCGATCACGTGCTGGTGAGCGACAGCGTCTATGCGCCGGTGCGCAAGGTGGACCAGGTGCTGCTTCAGCGGCAGGGCATCAGGGTGGAGTACTTCACCCCGGGGCGTGATGCGCTGCCCGACCTGCTGCGGCCCCAGACGCGCCTGTTGTATGTCGAATCGCCGGGCTCGCTGCTTTATGAAGTGCTCGACCTGCCGGCGCTGGCGGCCCAGGCACGCGAGCGCGGCGTCGCGGTGGCGATCGACAACACGTGGGGCGCGGGCCTGTACCACCAGCCCCTGGCGTTGGGTGCCAACATCTCGATCCAGGCCGCCACCAAGTATCTGGCCGGGCATTCGGACGTGATGATGGGCTCGGTAACCGCCGATACGCCCGAACTCTTCGACCGCCTCGCGGCCACGCACGATGCCCTGGGGCTGTCCGTGGGGGCCGATGACGCGTATCTCACGTTGCGCGGCATCCGCACGCTCGATGTGCGGCTGGCGCGGCACCAAGCCAATGCCACGGCGGTGGCGGCTTACCTGTCGGCCCATCCGGACGTTTTCCAGGTGTACTACCCGCCGCTGCCGCAGGACCCAGGCCACGCGCTGTGGAAGCGCGATTTCAGCGGCGCCAACGGCCTCTTGACGTTCGCGTTCGCGCAGAACGATCCGCGGGCGGCCGGCGTCTTCGTCGATGCGTTGCGCTACTTCTCGATCGGCGCATCGTGGGGGGGTTACGAGAGCCTGGCGCTTGAGGCCGCACCGCAGCGCCTGGCCGAGCATACGGGCTGGCCGGGCGGGCGCAGCGCCGTGCGCCTGCATGTGGGGCTGGAGCATCCGGACGACCTGATCTCCGATCTGGAGCAGGGCTTCGCCGCCGTGCGCGATCGGCTGCGGCTGAGCGCCTGAGCGACGACCGGCGCGGCGCTGGCCGCCGCGCCGACCCCGGCTTCGAGCTATATGCAAAGGCCGATTCATCCTTAAGTCTCGCGCTCATGTAGACCGGATTACATCCTCTTTGTTTTTCATTGGCCTGCGTGCCTATCATGTGCCTGGTTCATCAGCGGGAATCCAGGCATGTCCTTCATTTTGTCCATCGAATCCGTCCAACTTTCGTTTCTCGATCGGCAGGCCGGCGCGATCCGTGACTTCTATCGGCACATCCTCGGGCTGAACGAGGTGGCGGGCGAGAGCGGCGCACGTCTCACATTCGCGCTGGGCAACGCGACCCTGTCGTTGTCGCCGGTGGCCAGCCTCGCGGCGGGCGTCAAGGCTGATTACCTTGCCCTGCGCACCGACGCCTTCGAGGCGGTACGCGACCGCCTGCACGCGGCCGGCCATCACCCGGTGTGCTCGGCCGACAATGCGCCTGAGCGCGTGATGTACGTGAAGGATCCCAGCGGCAACCAGCTTGCCCTGCTGGGTTGAGACGAGCACCGACGGACGACCCCCATGAACTTTCAGCAACTGCGCTCCGTGCGCGAAGCGGTGCGCCGCGACTTCAACCTCACCGATGTGTCGGAGAGCCTGCATACCTCGCAGCCCGGCGTGAGCCGGCAGATCCGTGAACTCGAGGAAGAGGTGGGCGTCGACATCTTCGTGCGATCCGGCAAGCGCCTGATCGGCCTCACGCCGCCCGGCGAGCTGATCCTGCCGCTCGTCGAGCAGATCCTGCAGGCCGCCGACAACATCCGCCATGCGGGCGCGGAGTATGCCGGTGCGACGACGGGGGTGCTGTCCATCGCGGCGACACACTCGCAGGCGCGCTACGCGCTCCCGCCCGTCATCAAGGAATTCCGCGCGCGTTATCCGGAAGTGGTATTGCACCTGCACCAGGGCTCGCCCAAGCAGGTCTCCGAGATGCTGCTCGAAGGCGAGGCGGACATCGGTGTGGCCACGGAGGCGGTGGCCGATTACTCGGGCCTGGTGAACCTGCCTTGCTATCGCTGGACGCACAGCGTCATCGTGCCGCCGCACCACCCGCTGGCCGGCACCGTCGCGCCCACGCTATCGCAGCTCGCCGCCTATCCGATCATCACCTACGGACATGGCTACACGGGCCGCGCGCATATCGACGAGGCGTTCGCGCGCGCCGGCATTACGCCGGATATTGTCATGACGGCCATGGACGCCGACGTGATCAAGACCTACGTCGAGCTCGAAATGGGCGTGGGCATCGTGGCCTCGGTTGCGTGGGATGCGGAGCGCGATACACGCATCACGGCCATCGACGCGCGACATCTTTTCGAGATCAACCTGACGCGGCTGGCCGTGCGCCGTGGCGCGTGGCTGCGCGGTTACGCCTATCACTTCATCGAGCTTTTTGTGCCCACGCTGACGCAGCCCATCGTCGAAGCGGCGCTGCGCGGCGAGGACATCGGCGAGTGACGACGCGCGCAACCGTGGCGCCGCTGAAGCGGCGGAACGCGCGTCCATCAGGCTAATCCCGTCGAGCCAATTTTCTTAGCGCCCGGCCGGCGGATCGAGATACACGTCCGCCAGATTCGACTCCACCCCGTCGGCGGTGAGCGAATGATCGTGAACGCGCTGGTTTGCGATCGTGATGAACTCCGGCTGATAAAGGTTCAGATCGGGCACTTCGCGAGCCACGATCTCCTGGAACTCCTTGAACAGCGCCACGCGCCGCGCTGGGTCGTTTTCCACGGCCGCGGCCTCAAGCAGGGCATCGACCTTCGGGTTGCTGTAATGCGTGCCGTTGGAGAAAGGCACACCCTTGATGAAGTTCTTTGACCAGTACAAGCGCTGCACGCCCACCGTCGGGTCGAACAGGTTGCTCGCGCCGTTTGTCGTGAACGCGAAGTCGCGGTCGGTGTAGACGCGCTTGATGAACGCCGAGGCGTCCTGGGCGCGCACGTTGACGGCGATACCCACGCGGCCAAGCGTGGTCCGCAGATAGTCCGCCAGCCGCGCGCCATCGGCGCCGATGGGATTGAAGTCGAGCGGGACGGAGAAGCGCACATTGTTCGCGCCGCGCGGGTAGCCTGCTTCGTCGAGCAGGGCGTTGGCGCGCTTCAGGTCGAAGGGATACGGTGTCGGGGCGGGGTCGTTGTAGGCCTTCAGTCCCGGGGCGATTGGCGAGTAGGCCACCTGCCCGACGCCATAGTTCACGACCTTCAGGATCACGTTGCGGTCGATGGCGTGCGCGATCGCCTGGCGCACCTTTTCGTTCTTGAAATAGGGGTTGTCGAGATTGAACTCGAGGCGCGTCACGTTGAACGAATAACTGTTGCCCTTGGTCTCGAAGCGCAGGCTGGGCACCTTGCGCAGGCGTTCCAGGTCGGCGAGCGGCACCGGTGTGCGGTAGCCTAGGTCGACCGTGCCGGTTTCAAAGGCGATTGCCGCAGCGGCCGGATCGGCGATCACGCGCACGATCAGGCGGTCCACGTAAGGCTTGGGCTTGTCCCAGTAGTCGGGATTGCGTTCGTACACGATGTGGCTGCCGCGCACCCATTCCTTGAACTTGAATGGGCCCGTGCCGATCGGGGCCGCCGTCGCCGGGTTGGAGAGCGGGTCGGTTCCCTCGTAGATATGCCGGGGAACGATCGGCGTTTCGGTGGCCACGAAGGCGCGGATCAGATAGGGCGCCGGCTTGGACAGGCGCAGGACCACGGTGTGTTCGTCCGGCGTCTCGATCGCCGTGACGTTGGCGAAAGTGTTGCGTCCGCGAGGGTGGATCTTCTTGAGCAGGTTGAGCGAATAGGCGACGTCCGCCGAGGTGAACGGCTTGCCGTCGTGCCAGCGCACGTCCTGGCGCAGCGTGAACGTGTACACCGTGCCGTCGGGGCTGATCGTCCAGGCCGTGGCGAGCTGCGGTTGCGGCGTAAGGTCGTAGTCGTATTTGAGCAAGCCTTCCGTAACCTTGGCGCTGACGCTCAGGATGGGCGTGGCGACGTTGCCGACGGTCACGAGCGCGGTGGGTTCGGACGGCAGCAACAGGGTCAGGGTGCCGCCCTTGGGCTTGGCGGCGGCTTGGGCTGCGGCGTTGCTGGGCAACGCGAAGGGAGCGGCCAGCGCGGTGGCGAGGGCGGCGTGCAGAAGCGTACGGCGGGTCAGGGTCATGGCAATGGCTTGTGATTGAGTAGGAAAGAGGTGCCGGCAGGGTTTCAGGAGGCGCGATAGCGGTCGCGCGATTGTTCTGGGCTCACCAGGCCTAGCCGCAGGTCTTCCCGCAGCAGCGCGGGCGCGCGGTCGGCCGGATCGCCCAGGCCGCCGCCGCCCGGGGTGTGGACCACCAGGGTCTCGCCGGCAGGGATGAGCTGGCGTCCTTTGGCCCGCAGGACCGCGCCCGAGGCAAGGCCGAGGTGGCCGGGCGCGCCGTCTTGGCCGCCCAGCGCGCCGCGTGCGGGATGCACGACGCGGTCGAAGGCCGCGGCGATGATCATGCCCGCCTGCGGATCGGCGTGGCGCACGGCGATGGTCTGTCCCAGCCCGCCTCGCAACGCGCCCGGACCGCCCGAGTCGGCGCGGTACTCCTTGCGCTCAAACACCAGCGGATTGGCGGCCTCAAGGATTTCGACCGAGACGTTGCGCACGCCGCTCGGGTAGGACGTGACGGACAGTCCGTCCTTGCCCGGGCGGGCGCCGGTGCCGCCTGTCGAGAAACTCACGGCATTGAAGCGCTGGCCCCGGATGAGCGCCTCGTTCTGCTCGGCGCTGGCGCCCGCGAGCGGTTCACCGCCCACCAGGTGCAAGTTCCACAGCGACGAGCTGCCTTCCGCGGGCACCTGATCGGGCCGCGCCTGGCGCAGCGCGCCAAACACCACGTCGGGCAGCATCTGCCCGATGATGTGGCGTGCCGTTACGGCGGCGGGGAAGCGGGCATTGAGAATGGAGCCTTCGGGCGCGCTCACCTGCACCACGGACAGCGAGCCTGCATTGTTCGGCACGTCGGCGCCGATCAGGCAGCGGATGCCAAAGGAGGTGTAGGCGTCGGTGTAGGCCTTCACCACGTTGATGCCGCGCGCGACCTGGCCGGACGTGCCGTCGAAGTCAACCAGGATGCGCTCGGGCTCGACCGTGACGCGCGCGGCGAGCTCGATGGGCGCGTCATAGCCGTCGATGGTGAGCCGGTTTGTCCAGCTACCCTGCGGCCAGGCGGCGATTGCATGCAGCATCGCGAGACGCGATTGCTCGATGATCGTGTTGCCCAGCGCGTCGAGATCGTCGAGTTCGAACTCGCGCAGCAGGTCCTTCAAGCGGCGGCCGCCGACCTCGTTGCACGCCACCAGCGCATACAGGTCGCCCTCGACCGGCTCGGGCTCGCGCACGTTGGCACGAATGATGGCGAACACGCCGGGATCGGCCTGGTGCGCGTGGAAGAGCTTCACGATCGGCAGGAACAGACCCTCGTGATAGACCTCCAGGCCATCGGCGCTGCTGCCGATTCCGCCGATGTCGATCACGTGCAGCGTCGACGCGAAGAGCGCCACCAGGCGGCCCGCATGGAAGACGGGCGAGACCATGGTCATGTCGAACAGATGGCCGGTGCCTTTCCAGGGATCGTTGGTGAGCAGCACGTCGCCATCGCGCAGCGTGTCGGCGGGAAAGACGCGAAGGAAATGCTTCACCGATTCCGCCATGGCGTTGACGTGGCCGGGCGTGCCGGTCACGGCTTGCGCGATCATGCGGCCGTCGGGGAGAAACACGCCCGCGGACAGGTCGCCGGCCTCGCGCGTGGCCGTGCCGAAGGCCGAGCGGATCAATACCTGCGCCTGTTCCTCGACGACCGAGAGGAGGCGGTTCCAGGCGAGCTGGTGGCGGATGCGTGCACGCGCGGCGGTGGCGCGCGCCTGCGCGCTGGCGGGGGAAGAGGTCGACGTCATGCCGTGGTCTCCAGGAGCGGGGAAGGCGTGGCGGGAACGCGTTGCTGATCGTGCAGCACCAGCGAACCCTGCGGGCTGCGATGGGCCACGAAGCCATCGGGAACGTGGGTGGTGGTCTCGTCCTCGACGACGAGGGCCGGGCCGCGCACCAACTGGTCGGCCGCCAGGGCGCCGCGCTCGTAGACCGGCACGTCGCGCCAGCTTGCGGTAGCGAGGTCATAAAGCGAGCGCTGCCCGGCTGGGGTGGCCGGTTGGGGCCCGGCCGCGTCGATCACGTCCGCGGTGATGTCGCGGCGGGCGCCGGCCTGCGCGGCGACCGACCAGCTCACCGTCTCGGCGGGCACGTGCGGCAGGCTGCGGCCGTAGATCTGCGCGTAACGCAGCGCGAACTGTTCTCCCAGCGCCTGCGCGGCGGCCGCGTCGAAGGGGCCGGGCGCAAGATCGATCGCGATCTCATGCCCCTGGCCGGCATAGCGCATATAGACCTGGCGCTTGATCGAGATCGGCTCGTCCGGCGCGGCACGCTTCACCACGGCCTGGACCTGCGCGGTGAGATCCTCGAGCAGACCGGTGGCCAGCGCCAGGTCGATGTGATCCAGCCGCTGATGCAGGCTGCGCACGGCCTGGTAGGCGATGGGCGCCCAAAGGAAGCCCACCGCCGAACCCACGCCGGCCGATTGGGGGACGATGACCGTGCCGATGCCCAGCTTGCGCGCGAGCAGCGCTGCGTGCAGCGGCGCGGCGCCGCCGAACGCGATCAGGGTGTGTTCGTCTGCCGTCTTGCCCAGCTCGGAGGCGTGCACGCGGGCGGCATTGGCCATGTTCTCGGTCACGACCTCAAGCACGGCCTGAGCCGCCTCCGGATCGGTGAGCTGGGCCGGGCTGGCAAGATGGGCCTGCACGGCGAGCCGCGCGAGCGCGGGATCGAGCGAAACCTTGCCTACGGCGAAGCGCTCCGGCGTGATGGTGCCGAGTACCGCGTGGGCGTCGGTCACGGTGGCATGCTGGCCGCCCAGCCCGTAGGCCGCGGGCCCGGGCGTCGAGCCCGCGCTGTCGGGCCCGACCTGGATTACGCCCAGGTGATTGACCCGGGCGATCGAGCCGCCGCCCGCGCCGATCTCGATCATCTCGATGACGGGAATGCGGATGGGCAGGCCCGAGCCCTTGAGGTGGCGATGCACGCGGCCGAACTCGAAGCTGCGGCTGATCTGCGGCTGGTAGTCGTCGATGTAGCAGATCTTGGCGGTGGTTCCGCCCATGTCGAACGAGAGCGCGCGTGCCGCGCCGACCTGCTCGGCGATGTGCTGGGCCAGGATGGCGCCGCCCGCGGGCCCCGACTCCACGAGCCGCACGGGCTCGTCCACGCCGGTTTGCAGCGTGGCGATGGCGCCGCCCGAGGTCATCAGGAACGGCTCGGCCCGCAGCCCGCGTTCACGCGCGGCCGCTTCGAAGCGGCGCAGATAACCCGACACCTGGGGCTGCACGTAGGCGTTCGCGCATACCGTGGACAGGCGCGGATATTCGCGGATCTCGGCGCACACGTCGGAAGACAGGGAGATCCAGAGCGCGGGCAGCTCGGCGCGGAGCAGGTCGCGGATGCGGCGCTCGTGCGCGGGATGCGCGTAGCTGTGCAGCAGGCACACCGCGACGCTCTCGATGCGGTCCTCGCGCAGGCGGTCCGCCAGCGCGCGCACACCGTCCTCGTCGAGCGGCGTGAGCACGCGGCCCTGGGCGTCGACCCGTTCGGTGACGCCGTGGCGCCAGTCGCGCGGCACGAGCGGTTGCGGCTTGTCCAGGAAGATATCGTATTGGGCGTAGCGGTCCTCCAGGCCGATCTCGACCAGATCGCGGAAACCGGCGGTGGTGACGAGGGCCGTGCGCGCGCCCTTGCGCTCGATGAGCGCATTGGTGGCGAGCGTGGTGCCCAGCACCAGGCGATCCACGTCCGGCCAGCTCAGTTGCGCTGCGATCAGCAGTTCGTCGATGCCGGCCAGGACGGCCTGTTCGGGCGCGGCAGGCGTCGTGAGCAGCTTGGCCGAGCGCCGCGTCTCGCCCTGCTCGAGGACGATGTCGGTGAATGTGCAGCCGACGTCGACGGCTACCCTGACGGCGGCGCGCCGCGCGGCGGGCGTTTGAGGTGTTGCGGGCATGGGGACAATCCTGTTCGTGGTCTGGGAGACGCCGCGCGCCTCGGACGCGACGATGGAGAAGGCCACGATGGTAGGGAGCGGGGTCCGTGCGGGGAAGGTCGTTTTTCGTATGTCCTTATGCGTCGCAGCGGGGCTTGCAGGGCGCATATGGATAGTCGGATTTCTGCGTTGCGCCGCCCGCGGAGGGCGCCGTAGTCTGGCTGGCATCCGGCTCGCGGCGATTGCCCGGGCCTCGTACCGAACCCGGAACCGCCATGACGCAACTGCCGCCTACCGCCGACCTTTCCCTCCAGACCCAGCGTACGCAAGCCGTCGCCGCGTTCATCCGCGATGTGCGAGCCATCCTGCCCGATCCGCGACGCGCCACGCCGGCGCAGCTGGAGTCGGCGGCGGGCCTGCTGCGCGCCCTGGCCACGCGCACCGAGCTGTTCGATGCGGAAACCTTCGCATTGCATCCGGAGCGGCCGGCCACGATCTATCGCCTGGCCGAGGACGTGGACGGCGCCTATGCGCTATACCTCTCGCTCGGCGAAGCCGGCAAGGCGCAGCCGCCGCACGACCATACGACGTGGGCAATCATCGCCGGCGTGCGCGGTGAGGAGCGCAACGAGGTGTATGCGCGCAGCCGAAGCTCGGACCCCTTGCGCGACACGCTCGCGCACGTGCGCCGCGTTGACGTCGCGCAGGGCTCGTCCATCGTGCTGCAGCCCGACGACGTTCACACCATCGAACTCATCGGCGCGTCGTCCGGCGCGCATCTGCACTTCTACGGTCTGGCCCTGGACCGGCTGGCCGGACGTGTGGTGTTCGAAAGCACGGCCGGGGGCACGTACCGGACCTTCGGTCCGCCCGCGGCGATTCTCCATGCGCGTGTGGCGCCGGCAGAACTGGAGCGTGCCCTGCGCGGCCCCTCCGAAATCGCGCTGCTCGACGTGCGCGAGGCGGGCCGATACGCCGAACGCCATCTCCTCGAGGCGGCCAACGCGCCGCTCTGGCGCATTGAGCAACGCATCGACCGTCTCGTGCCGCGCCGCTCGACCCGCATCGTGCTGGTCGATGAGGATGAGTCGCTCGCTCACGAAGCCGCCGGCAAGCTGGTGCGGCTGGGCTACGCCGATGTGGCCGTGCTGGCTGGCGGCACGCGCGCTTGGGAGGCGTCGGGTCGCGAGGTCTTCTGGGGCACCAATGTGCCCAGCAAGGCATTTGGCGAAGTGATCGAGCATGAAAAGCACACGCCATGGATCGACGTTGATGAGCTGTCCGCCCGCGTGGCGGCCGGCGAGGACATCGTCGTGGTCGACAGCCGCACCACGGAGGAATTCCACAACTTCACGCTGCCGTTCTCGCATAGCCTGCCCGGTGCGGAGCTGGTCTACCGCATCGGCGAACTCGCGCCCAATCCCGACACGTTCGTGGTGGTGAATTGCGCGGGACGCACCCGCTCGATCGTGGGCGCGCAGACGTTGATTGACGCGGGCATCCCGAACAAGGTGGCGTCGCTGCGCAATGGCACGATGGAATGGCTGCTGTCGGGGCGCGAGCTGGCCTATGGCCGCCATGCGGCATTACCCGAGCCTGGGCCACAGACCCTGGCCCATGCGCGCGAGCGCGCGCGGGCCGTGGCCGCAGCGGCGGGCGTGGAGCACATCGACGCCGCGCGGCTCGCCAGGTTCGAGGCCGATGCCGCCGCTGGCGAGCGCAGCCTCTATCGCTTCGACGTGCGCACGCGCGAGGAGTACGAAGCCGGCCATCTTCCCGGTTGGCGCTGGGCGCCGGGCGGGCAACTGGTGCAGGCTACCGACGAATATGTCGGCACCCGGCGCGCGCGCGTGGTGCTGGCCGATCACGACGGGGTGCGCGCGCTGACCACCGCGGCCTGGCTTCGCCAGCTGGGCGTCCTCGAGGTGTACCTGTATGCCACGCCGCTGGGGCCGCACGCCGGCGAGCCTGGCGAACCGGTGTTCCCGGTCATTCTGGAGAGCGGGCCGGAGCGCGTGCGCGTGCTGCGCCATCGCGATCCCGCGCCGGTGGTCCGCGCCGCCGTGCTCGAAGGCTGGCTGGCCGAGCGCGGCCCCACGCGAGTGTATGACGTGGATCGCCGCCAGGCTTATGTGCGCCGCCACATCCCGGGCGCGCGCTTCGCCGCGCCGGACCGGCTGCCGGCGCTCGTTGCCGAGGATGGCGCGAACGCGGCGCGCGTGGTCATCGTGTCGGAAGACGGCGTGCTCGCGCAGACCGTGGCCGCCGAACTGCAATGGCGGCTTCGCCGTGAGACACAGGCGCCTGAGGTTTACGCACTGCAGGGCGGCACTGGGGCCTGGCAGGCGGCCGGGCTGCCACTGGAGCGCGGCGACGACGGTGTGCTGACGGGCGACGACGACCAGGACATCAGCCCGTACCTGCTGGACGATCTGGCGGCGCGCGACGCCGGGTTTCGTGCCTATCTCGACTGGGAACTGCAACTCGTGGCGCAGCTCGAACGCGCCGCCGCGCAGGATTTCCGCCTCATCGGGGTCGACCTATGAGTGGCGCGGGCGGCCAGGGCGGCGTGCGCGCCGCGTGGGCTGGACTGCGGCGCCGGCTGCGGCGCATCTGCCGGCGGGAGTGGGTGAAATGGGCACGGCAGCCGGTGTCGTGCTGGGTAGCCGCGCCGTTTGCTGTCGGACCCGCCCCAGCCTTCCCGCGCGGTGACCGGCCGCGCTCGGCCACGGATATGTGCAACGCGCTGATTGTCAGGGACGCCGCGCCAGCGCGCTGTCCTGCCCGCGGCGCCGCCTGAGCGGCGTCGTATTACCTATCTCATACTGGAGTCATGCATGGCCATTCAATCCATCAACGCCCGCAATCAGTTCCGCGGCAAGATCCGCGAAATCGTATTGGGATCCGTGGTGTCGGAAGTCGACATCGACACACCCGCGGGCATCGTGACCTCGGTCATTACGACGCGCTCGGTCAAGGAACTGGATCTGCAGGTCGGCACCGAAGTGCTCGCCTTTGTAAAGGCCACGGAGGTGTCCGTGGCCAAGCTCTGAAACGCCCACCGGGCTTGAGGGGACGAACGGGCTGGTGGTTGCATGCGCAACGGCCAGCCCGTTCCTCCTTATATGGTGCGTGTCCCAGCCACCGCGCCAGATCGCCGAGCATCTCGATCTGCATCGAGCGACCCGCGTCGCATGGATTGCTTGCTACGGGAATGACAGCAGTCCCTGGTCGTGGCCGCACACCTGCTCAACCAGATCCACCCGTGCAGGCGCAGTCTGTTTGACAAGGCGCACGAACAGACTTGCGAACTCGCGTGCCTGTTCGGAAGGGGCGTAGGAGCTCGGTAAAAGAAAACCATACGGAATGCTGAGCCTAGGCTCGAAATCGCGCAACACGATACCCGGCACGTTGGCCGCCAGGATGGGGTCGGCCAAGGCGATGCCCATCCCCAGCGCGGCAAGCTGGCAGGCCGACTGTCCGGAGGATGTTTCCATGACCAGGCGCAGTGGGAGTCGGTGTTTGGCCATCAGGTCGTCGATGCGCTGACGCAGCAGTGTGAAGGGACGCAGCGCGATAAACGGTTCGTCTTTGATGTCATCTGCGGTCACGACGTCCTTGGCTGTCAGCCGGTGGCCTTCCGGCATGGCGATCACCAGCCGCACCTCCGCAAATGTCCGCGAGCGGATTCCGGGGAAATCGATGGGAAGGGCGGCCAAGCCGAGGTCAAATTGCTGGCCGGACATCCATAGCCCGACGTCGACCCGAGAGCGGACCTCCAGCGAAACCCGTACCCGCGGATGGCTACGCGCGAATTCGGCGATGGCGGCGGGCGTAACGCTATAGGCAAAGTACGGCTGGGTCAGGATGCGCAGCCAGGCATCTTGCTGATTGCGGATGGAATCCGCAATGCGCGAAACCTCTTCGAACCCAGCCAGGATATGGCGCGTGCCTTCGTAGAAACGCAGGCATTCCTGCGTGGGTATCAGTCCGCGTCCGTGACGCAGGAACAGGGGAAACCCGACCTCTTCCTCCAGTGCCGAAATCAACCGGCTGATCTGAGGTTGAGTGCGGTGGATACGCCGCGACGCCTCAGTGACGCTTCCGGTTTCCATCACGGCACGCAGGGCTTGCAGACGGTTCAAACGCATAGGGACAAACCCGAGCAATGGTGGGGGTAGTGACGCCGGCTCAACCCTCGCGGCGTGCTGCCCAATGGGGCGGAGCGCTGAGTCGGGGGGATCCATTACAAAACTGCATGAATCAATACTTCAAACGAAATTGACGCATGGATTCGTCGAATCTTAGGATCATCCCACGTTCAATGAAAGAGGCGCAGCGTGAATATCCTAGAAAGCGCGGTATCAGTGGGTGGGCCTGCGGCTCTGTTTCCCGATGACCGCAATGGCATCGAGCAGCTGGATTGGAGCAACATCGGGCAGGCGTTCCCCATCAAACAGCGGCGGGCTTACCTCAACAATGCCTCGATCGGCGCGCTGAGCCAGCCGGTTGTGGCAGCGGTCAACCGGTTCATGGAGGACGTGCGGGACAATGGGCGCAATGCCTATCCGGAATGGTGCCGTTACGCCGAAGAAACCATCAAGGCGCGCATCGGCCGGCTGATCGGCGCGCATCGTGACGAGATCGCCTACGTCAAGAACACCACCGAAGGGTTGGTCAATGTGGCCAACGGGTTCCCGTGGCGCGATGGAGACAACCTGATCCTGCCGGATATCGAATACCCATCCAACGTCTATTGCTGGATGAAGCTGGCCGCGCGCGGCGTGACGATCCGTTGGGTGAAAAACCGTAATGGCCGCATCCTGGTGGACGATATCCGTGGATTGATGGATGAGCGCACTCGACTTGTGTCGCTTAGCGCCGTGCAGTTTTCCAACGGTTTCCGCCAAGACCTGGAAGCCACCTCCAACCTGTGCCATGAACGCGGCGTATACCTGAATCTGGATGCCATCCAGTGGGCAGGTTCGCTGGAACTGGATGTCGAGAGGCTGGGCATCCACTTCCTGTCGGTGGGAGGCCATAAATGGATGCTGGCGCCGATCGGGACGGGATTTTTCT
>Ga0182736_1001852_pt1 | contig 18308 bp, 18 predicted proteins | sample eDN5th30CKraftBY_FD_128882 | JGI IMG/M metagenome (GOLD analysis project Ga0182736, IMG submission 128882) | Enriched backyard soil microbial communities from Emeryville, California, USA - eDNA 5th pass 30_C Kraft BY (version 2) (version 2) | ecosystem: Environmental > Terrestrial > Soil >... | reverse complement strand
GGCGGCAAGACGCTCGCCCTCGGCGCGATGATGCGCTCGACCGGCCGTCTCTACGCCTTCGACGTGTCCGATCGCCGGCTCGCGAAGCTCAAGCCGCGGCTTGCGCGCAGCGGTCTGTCGAACGTGAATCCGGTGCTGATCGACAGCGAGCACGACGCGAAGATCAAGCGTCTCGCGGGCAAGATCGACCGCGTGCTCGTCGATGCGCCGTGCTCGGGCCTCGGCACGCTGCGTCGCAATCCGGATCTGAAGTGGCGCCAGTCGCCCGCGACCGTCGCGGAACTCACGCCCAAGCAGCTCTCGATCCTGTCGAGCGCCGCGCGCCTCGTGAAGACCGGCGGCCGTCTCGTCTATGCGACCTGCTCGATGCTCGAAGCGGAGAACGAAGACGTCGTGAAGCAGTTCCTCGAGACGCATCCGAACTTCCGCGTCGTGCCCGCGCGCGACGTGCTGGCGGAACAGCGCATCGATCTCGATACGGGCGAATTCCTGTCGCTGTGGCCGCACAAGCACGGCACCGACGGCTTCTTCGCGGCGGTGCTGGAGCGCGTGCCGGACGCCGCAAAAGCGCCCAAAGCGGCCGAAGAAACCGCTTAAGCAATGCAGAACCACTTCCTGAACGAACTCTCCGCGCGGCTCTTCCGCGATTTCGGCGAGCCGGAAGTGATCTGGCAGGTGGCCGCGCTCGTCGGCCTGCTCGTAGTGGCGTGGTGGTGCGCGCGTCTGCTTCGCAAGAAGCTCGATGCGCGCCGCCAGTCGCGTTTCGAAGCCGTGCGCTTCGGCGCGGAAAGTCTCAACAAGGCGCTGTTTCCGTTGCTCGGCACGGTTTTCGTGTCGATCGCGCAGGTCGTGCTCGCGCCGTTCATCCATACGTCGCTGTTGCGGCTCGCGCTCGTGCCGCTGTGCGGCATCACCGTCATCTACACGATGCTCTACGTCGCGCGGCGCGTGTTCAGCCGCGGCCAGACGGAGCACGAGGCGAACGCGCTGCTGTATCTCTTCGAGAAACTCGTCACCGTGATCGTCTGGGTGACGATGGTGCTCACCGTCATGGGCATTCAGGACGACGTCGTCCACTGGATGGCGAGCGTGCGCTTCAACTTCGCGAACGCGCACATGACGCTGCTCTCGCTCGCCTCGGGCGTGCTGTGGGTGTGCGTGACGCTGATCGTCGCGATGTGGGCGGGCGCGCTGCTCGACGACCGCCTGATGCGCGCCCGCTCGCTCGACGCGAATCTCAAAGTGGTGCTCGCGCGCGTCGGCCGGGCGCTGATGATCCTCGCCGCCATTCTGGTGAGCTTGTCGATCGTCGGCATCGACATCACGGTGCTCGGCGTGTTCGGCGGCGCGCTCGGCGTCGGGCTGGGCTTCGGCTTGCAGAAGATCGCGAGCAATTACGTATCGGGCTTCATCATTCTGCTGGACCGCTCCTTGCGGCTCGGTGACATGATCAATGTCAGCGGAAATCAGGGCACGGTCACGCAGATTCGCACCCGATACACGGTGGTGCGCGGCCTCGACGGCATCGAAACGCTGATTCCGAACGAAAAGCTCATCACCGACGTGGTGCAGAACCATTCGTCGTTTCTCACGCGCGGCAACGCGAAGATCGCGGTGCAGGTGAGCTATCGCTGCGACGTCGAACGCGCGATGCAGTTGCTCGTCGAAGCAACGCAGGGCGTCGAGCGCGTGTTGCAGGACCCGGCGCCCGCGGCACTGCTCGCGAGCTTCGGCGCGGACGGAATCAACCTCGAACTGAGCTTCTGGATCGAAGAGGCCGCCAAAGGTACAGGCGGCGTAAAGTCGCACGTAAATCGGGCGGTTTGGCGGTTATTCTGCGAGCATGGCATTGAAATCCCGTACGCTCAGCGCGAGATAAGGATTATCGACGGCGTGCCCCGCCCGGGCGGCGAATCGGTACTTAATGCCGGAAGCGGCGGTGAAAGCGCTGCGCCTGCCGCCTGATCGCTGATCGTCAGAACCAATCTTTCGATTTGGCGTCGGAATCAACACCAATTCGGGGCGTGAGTTTTTCCTCGTTTTGGTACGATTCAAAAAATTTCACCTTTAGGACAAAGACTTGGAACGCATGCAGTAGAATGCGATCGAACTTGCGCACGTTCCTTTCATGTGCCCAACGCGTTGTTCGAAGTCTGTTCGACCGGCCATTTTTCCCGAATTTCACAGCTACACAGGTAACTGCCTTGCTGAATTCTTCCCTTGAATTTCTCGCCAACGGATTGCTGGACTTCTCCTGGTGGCAGATTCTGCTGTTCACGCTTGCGATGACTCACGTCACGATCGCCGGCGTCACGATTTACCTGCACCGTTGCCAGGCGCATCGCGCGCTGGATCTGCATCCGGTCGCGAGCCACTTCTTCCGTTTCTGGCTGTGGATGACCACCGGCATGTTGACCGGCCAGTGGGCGGCGATCCACCGCAAGCACCACGCGAAGTGCGAAACCGAAGAAGATCCGCACAGCCCGCAGACGCGCGGCATCTGGAAGGTGCTGCTCGAAGGCGCGGAGCTTTATCGCGCGGAAGCGAAAAACGAAGAAACCATGCGCAAGTTCAGTCACGGCACGCCGAACGACTGGATGGAACGCAACGTCTACACGCGTTATCCGATCCTGGGCATCAGCATCATGATGGTCATCGACGTGGCGCTGTTCGGCATCGTCGGTCTGTCGGTCTGGGCCGTGCAGATGATCTGGATCCCGTTCTGGGCGGCGGGCGTCGTCAACGGTCTCGCGCACTGGTGGGGCTACCGCAACTTCAATTCGTCGGATGCATCGACGAACATCTTCCCGCTCGGCATTCTGATCGGCGGCGAAGAACTGCATAACAACCATCACACGTTCGCGACGTCCGCGAAGCTGTCGAGCAAGTGGTACGAGTTCGACATCGGCTGGCTGTACATCCGCATGATGTCGATGGTCGGCCTCGCGAAGGTCAAGAAGGTCGCGCCGACGCCGAAGCTCGCCGCCAGCAAGGCCGTCGTCGATCAGGACACGCTGCAGGCCGTGCTCGCCAACCGCTACGAAGTGATGGCGCGCTACGGCAAGACGCTCAAGCACGCCTACGCGCAGGAACTGGCGAAGCTGAAGGAGGCCGGCGCGCGCGAGAAGTATCAGTTGATGCGCGGTGCGCGCAAGTGGTTCCACAAGGAAGAAGACGGCCTGAACGAGCCGCAGTTGAAGCAACTGCCGGAGCTGACTTCGGATAATCAGAAGCTGCGCACGTTCATCGAGCTGCGCAAGGATCTGTCGGCAATGTGGGATCGCTCCAACGCATCGCGCGAGCAACTCGTCACGCAATTGCAGGACTGGTGCCATCGCGCGGAAGAAAGCGGCATCAAGGCGCTGCAGGACTTCGCGTTGCGTCTGCGCCGCTACGCCTGACGCGCGATATCCGTTAAAATTTAAGGACGTCACAAGACCCCGCTCTGGCGGGGTCTTTGTTTTTGTGCAGCCGATTCTTGCGTTACGTTGTTGGCACGGAGCAGGGGACAGGGACATGGAAGCGATCAGGAGCGTCGAGTACGACCGGCCGCAAGGCCTGACGTGTGGAGTGGGCGAAGCGTGGGCGCGCGTGCCGGACGCACCGTCGGCCGAACGGAAGCGCGAGTTGAAGGAGCGCATTCGCGCGTTGCTCAAGCGCGAAGAAGCCGTGCTCGTCGCGCACTATTATGTCGACGCTGAGCTCCAGGAACTCGCCGACGAAACTGGCGGCTGCGTTGCCGACTCGCTCGAAATGGCGCGGTTCGGCCGCGATCATGCTGCGAAAACGCTGGTCGTCGCGGGCGTGCGTTTCATGGGCGAGACGGCCAAGATTCTGAGTCCGGACAAACGCGTGCTGATGCCCGACCTCGACGCGACCTGCTCGCTCGACCTCGGCTGCCCGGCCGACGAATTCTCAGCATTCTGCGACGCGCATCCGGACCGCACGGTCGTCGTGTACGCGAACACGAGCGCGGCCGTGAAGGCGCGCGCGGACTGGATGGTCACATCGTCGATCGGGCTTGAAATCGTCGCCGATCTACACGCGCGCGGCGAAAAAATCCTGTGGGCGCCGGATCGTCACCTCGGCAGCTATATCCAGAAGAAGACCGGCGCGGACATGCTGCTGTGGCAAGGTTCATGTCTCGTCCACGACGAGTTCAAGGGCATCGAGCTCGACCTGCTGCGCAACGAATATCCCGACGCGAAAATCCTCGTGCACCCGGAATCGCCGGAAGGCGTCGTCGCGCTCGCGGATGTCGTCGGCTCGACCACGCAACTCATCGACGCCGCGGTGAAGCTGGACGCGAAGCGCTTCATCGTCGCGACGGACCTCGGCATCCTGCACAAGATGCGGCTCGCCGCGCCCGGCAAGATTTTCATCGAAGCGCCGACCGCCGGGGACAGCGCGACCTGCAAGAGCTGCGCGCACTGTCCGTGGATGGCGATGAACGGTCTCGCCAATCTCGCCGACGTGCTCGAACGCGGTCACAACGAGATTCACGTCGATCCGGCCATCGGGCAGCGCGCGCGCGTGCCGATCGATCGCATGCTCGACTTCGCGGCGCGTCACAAGAAACGCGTGCAGGCGAGCGGCGATCTCGCCAAGGACGGAACGCTGTTTTCGAACGTGGGAGCCGCGTGATGACGTATCCGGCGATTTTCGAGGAAGTCCGCAAGCAATACGGCGAAGCATTCGACGATGCGCTCGCACGCAATGTCGTCGATGCGCTCGAAGAAGACGTCGGCACGGGCGATCACACCGGGCGCCTCGTGCCCGCCGACGCCCGCCGCACCGCGCGCATCATCGTGCGCGAGGAAGCGGTGCTGTGCGGCGCGCCTTGGTTCGACGAAGTCATGCGCCGCGTCGATCCGACGATCGAAGTCGAATGGCAGTATCGCGAAGGCGATCGCATGGCGGCCAACTCCACGGTCGTACTGCTGCACGGCCCGGCGCGCTCGCTTCTGACGGCGGAGCGCAACGGCCTCAACTTCCTGCAATTGCTGTCGGGCGTCGCGACCGCCACGCGCCGCTATGTCGACGCGATCGAAGGCGCGCGCGCACGGATTCTGGACACACGCAAGACGCTGCCGGGCTTGCGGCTCGCGCAGAAATACGCGGTGCGCGTCGGCGGCGGCGCGAATCAGCGCCTCGCGCTCTACGACGGCATTCTCATCAAGGAAAACCATATCGCAGCGGCGGGCGGCGTCGGCGCGGCGATGGATGCGGCGCTCGCGCTGAAGGCGGGCGTGCCGATTCAGATCGAGGTCGAAACGCTGGAGCAACTCGAGACGGCGCTCGCACATCGGGCCGAATCGATCCTGCTCGACAACTTCACGCTCGACATGATGCGCGACGCGGTGCGCATCACGGCCGGGCGCGCGTTGCTCGAAGTGTCGGGTGGCGTGAACTTCGACACGGTGCGCGCGATCGCGGACACGGGCGTCGATCGCATTTCCATCGGCGCGCTCACAAAAGACGTGCGCGCGGCCGATTTCTCGATGCGTCTGCTCTAAAGGCTCGTGCGGCGCGCGGCCGGCGGCATCAGCACCGTCGGCAGCGCTTTCGGCAAGGTCGCGGGCCAGTCGCGGCTGTAGTGCAGGCCGCGGCTCTCGCGGCGCGAGCACGCGCTTTCGACGATCAGCGACGCCACATCGACGAGATTGCGCAGTTCCAGCAGATCGCGGCTCACCTTGAAGTTGGCGTAGTACTCGTGAATCTCGTCGCGCAGCAGCGCGATGCGATGTTGCGCGCGCGCAAGGCGCTTGTCCGTGCGCACGATGCCGACGTAATTCCACATCAGGCGGCGCAGCTCGTCCCAATTGTGCGCGACGACGACTTCCTCGTCCGGATCGGACACGCGGCTTTCGTCCCAGTCGGGCAGTTGGGCGTGACAACCATTCGAGAAGCCGTCCGCTTCAATCGCCTGCGCCGCCGCGCGCCCGATCACGAGGCATTCCAGCAGGGAATTGCTCGCGAGCCGGTTCGCGCCGTGCAGACCCGTGTACGACGTCTCGCCAACCGCATACAGCCCCGGACGATCCGTGCGCCCCGCGAGGTCCGTGACGACGCCGCCGCAGGTGTAATGGGCGGCGGGCACGACGGGAATCGGCTCCTTCGCGATATCGATGCCGAATTCGGCGCAGCGCGCGAGGATCGTCGGAAAGTGCTCTTCGAGAAACGCGCGCGGCTGGTGGCTGATGTCGAGATACACGCAATCGATGCCACGCTTCTTGATCTCGAAGTCGATCGCGCGCGCGACGATATCGCGCGGCGCGAGTTCGGCGCGCTCGTCGTGCGCGGGCATGAAGCGCGTGCCGTCCGGCAGACGCAGCACGCCGCCTTCGCCGCGCACCGCTTCGGAGATCAGAAACGACTTCGCATACGGATGGAAGAGGCACGTCGGATGGAACTGGATGAACTCCATGTTCGCGACGCGGCAGCCCGCGCGCCACGCCATTGCGATGCCGTCGCCGGTCGCGGTGTCGGGATTGGTCGTATAGAGATAGACCTTGCCCGCGCCGCCTGTCGCGAGAACGGTGTGCGGCGCCTGGATCGTCACGGTGCGGCCCGAGTTCAGATCGAGCGCGTAGAGGCCGTGACAGCGATGGCCGGGCAGCCCGAGACGGTCGGACGTGATCAGGTCGATCGCGTAGTGATCTTCGAGGACGGTGATGTTCGGATGGTTGCGCACGCGTTCGGAAAGCGTCGTGACCACCGCGTGGCCGGTCGCGTCGGCGGCGTGGATGATGCGGCGATGACTGTGACCGCCTTCGCGCGTCAGATGGAAGCCGAGTTCGGCGGAGACATCGCGCGTGAAGGGCACGCCTTCGTCGATGAGCCATTCGATCGCGGCGCGCCCGTTTTCGACGATGAAGCGCGTCGCGGCTTCGTCACACAGTCCGCCGCCCGCGACGAGCGTATCGTCGACGTGATTGTCGACGCTGTCGGCGGAGTCCAGCACCGCCGCGATGCCGCCTTGCGCCCAATCGCTCGCGCCGACGCTCGCCGCGCGCTTCGCGAGAATCGCGACGCGCCGCGTCTCGGCCAGATTGAGCGCGACGCTCAGACCCGCGAGGCCGCTTCCTACGATCGCCACATCGAAATTCATGCTGCCGGTTCTCCGTCCGTGTTCTTCGTCGATAGCCGGCAAGCATAACGCGCATGAACATTCCGTGACAGCGAAAACCCCCGCACGATCGTGTGCAAAGCGTGTTAAAGCGGCGCCGGAAAACAAAAAGCCCCGCGAGGTGCGGGGCTTTCTGCTGTCTTCGTGCAGGCTACTCAAAAATCAAGCGGCTTACTTGATCTTGGTTTCCTTGTACTCAACGTGCTTGCGGACGACCGGATCAAATTTCTTGATCAGCATCTTTTCCGGCATGTTGCGCTTGTTCTTGGTCGTGGTGTAGAAGTGACCCGTGCCTGCGGTCGATTCCAGCTTGATCTTGTCGCGTGCGCCCTTGGCCATGTGCGTGCTCCTTAGATTTCACCGCGTGCGCGCAGGTCTGCGAGCACGGCGTCAATACCGTTCTTGTCGATCAGGCGCAGGCCGGCGTTCGAAACGCGCAGACGCACCCAGCGATTTTCACTTTCAACGAAGAAACGGCGATTCTGCAGGTTCGGCAGGAAGCGACGCTTGGTCTTGTTGTTTGCGTGGGAAACGTTGTTGCCCGACATCGGGCCTTTCCCAGTTACTTGGCATACGCGTGCCATGGTGACACTCCTAATACACGTTGAGTCCGAGACGAACGCTCGAATCGAAAGCACTCGCTTTCAGCTTCGATGCCTCTTATCGCCCAATTTGCCGATCGGGGACTTGGCAGCACGGTTATGCCAATGAGGGCCGCATTCGTTCAGAACAGGCGGGTTGAGAAAAGCAAACGAGGATTCTAACAGGAAAAACGCTGCAATATCAAACGTTTTATGCCGTCACAGCCAGCCATGCCGCGCGAACGAGAAGACCTCGTTCGCCGCCACGACGATGTGATCGAGCAGCCGCACGTCGATGAGCGTCAGCGCGTCCTGCAGCGTCTTGGTGAGTCGCCGGTCGTTCGCGCTCGGCTCGACGCCGCCCGACGGATGATTATGCGCGACGATGAGCCCCGCCGCGTTCAGCGTGAGCGCGCGCCGCACGATCTCACGCGGATACACGGCCACGCGCGTCAGCGAGCCGCGCGCCGACTCCTCGACATGCAGCAACTGATGGCGCGCATCCAGATACAGAGAGATGAACACCTCGTAGGGCCGCGTGCCGATCAAGAGCCGCAGATAGTCTTCCACCGCGCCCGGCGCGTTCAGCAGTTCGCGATCGCGCGCCTTCTCGGCGAGCGCGCGCCGGCACAATTCCGATACGGCGATGAGCGTCGCCGCCCGCGCCGGCCCGATGCCGCGCAGTTCGCGCAATTCCGCCGCCGACGCGTCCAGCACGCCGCGCAGCGACCCGAAACGCAGCAGAAGCTGACGCGCCACATCGACGGCCGTGGCCCCCGGAAGGCCGGTGCGCAGGAACAAGGCGAACAGTTCCGCGTCCGACAGCGACGCCGGGCCTGTATCGAGCAGGCGTTCGCGCGGCCGGTCCGCGCGCGCCCACTTGCGGATCGGCAGGAGAGGCGCGATCGCGGACAAACTGTCGCCGTCGGGTGCGACGAGCGGCGGCACGAGCCGCAGATCGGCGCTCATCGCGGTGCTCCCGGACCGCGTGGCGTGCGGGCAAGCGCACACGGGACTGAGCCGCGTGACGCGTGCTGCCACAACTCTGTCTTACAATAGCGGTTTTGGCGCCCGGTTCGCACGGGCGCCGTGCGGTTCGCTGCCACGCGCCGAAGAGCCGCCCCATGCGGGGCCTGCGCCCTGCCTTCAAACGAACGGCCACATCCAATACTCATGAGCATCATCGATATCTCCGAGGTGAAACCCGGTTCGCACGTCACGCTTCATTACCGGCTCGCGCTTGCCGATGGTGCTGACATCGTCAATACGTTCGCCGACAAGCCCGCGACGCTTCTGCTAGGCGCAGGGCAACTCGCCGAACCGTTGGAAGAGATTTTGCTGGGACTGAAGGTCGGCCACCATTCGACCTTTCAGCTAACGCCGGATCAGGCGTTCGGGCCGCGCAATCCGGAACTGGTCCAGTGGGTGTCGCTCGCGACGCTGCGCGAAAACAGCATGATCGGCGAGGATTTTTCTCCCGGCGATCTCGTCGAATTCAACGCGCCGAACGGCGGGCGCTACGCCGGCGTGCTGAAGGAAGTCGGCGAAACGGCGGCACTGTTCGATTTCAATCACCCGCTCGCGGGCCAGGCGCTCGTCTTCGAAGTGAAAATCATCGGGATTCTGTAACCATGATTGAAAGCCTCAACGAAGTTCAGACCGACGTCGAAATCCTGCTCGCGCAGCCGCGCGGGTTTTGCGCGGGCGTCGATCGCGCGATCGAGATCGTCGAGCGTGCGATCAAACTGTTCGGCGCGCCCATCTACGTGCGCCATGAGATCGTGCATAACGCATATGTCGTCGCCGATCTGCGCAAGAAGGGCGCGATTTTCATCGAAGAGCTGTCCGACGTGCCCGAAGGCGCGACACTGATCTTCAGCGCGCACGGCGTCTCGAAAGCGGTGCGCAGCGAAGCGGAGGCGCGCGGCCTGCGCGTGTTCGACGCAACGTGCCCGCTCGTGACCAAGGTGCATATCGAAGTCGCGAAGATGCGTCAGGAAGGCTTCGACATCGTGATGATCGGCCACAAGGGTCATCCGGAAGTCGAAGGCACGATGGGCCAGTCGGGCGAGGGCATGCATCTCGTCGAGGATATCGACGACGTGCTGAAGCTCGATCTGCCCGATCCGCAGCGCATCGCGTACGTGACGCAGACGACGCTTTCGGTCGACGATGCCTCCGCGATCATCGACGCGCTCAAGAGCAAGTATCCCGAGATCAAGGAGCCGAAGAAGCAGGACATCTGCTACGCGACGCAAAATCGCCAGGACGCGGTGAAATTTCTCGCGCCGCAGTGCGACGTCGTGATCGTCGTCGGCAGCCCGAACAGCTCGAATTCGAGCCGTCTTCGCGAAGTCGCTGAGAAGCGCGGCATCCCTTCTTATATGGTCGATTCGCCGACGCAGATCGATCCGCGGTGGGTGGAAGGCAAGAAGCGCATCGGCGTGACGGCGGGCGCATCGGCGCCGGAAGTGCTGGCTCAGGCCGTGATCGCGCGTCTGCGTGAACTCGGCGTGCGCAACGTGCGCTCGCTCGAAGGCATCGAAGAGACGATCTCGTTTCCGCTGCCGCGCGGACTGTCGCTGCCGCAGTAACTAGCGGCCTTCCTCTAAAAAAGCGCCTGCGGGCGCTTTTTTTTCGCGCTTGAAACCCATCGGGCGCCATCGAAACGGAACCCTCACGCGAGAGATGACACCAAGCGTAAGCACCGATATGGGGCGCGCGCCGCGACGAGCAATTTCGCCGAAAGCCTTCAGGGTTTCCCCGTAAATCGGATAAGCAAACGTAACCGTCGGAACCGATCGATTAAACCTGTTCCCGTTGTGGTGCAACTGCTGCACAAATGCGGATCGCAACCCGGTTGCGCTCTAGCCGGAAAATCGCTCGAAAATGCTGGTTGCAATGCTGGAAAACCCCGCCACGCAAGAATATTGCTCGTCTCATATTTAGCGTTACAATGCGCGCGTCTTGAGGCCAGAAGGGTTCACGACGACAGTTTTTAGAGGCGCAGGAGACCTATTTGATGCGATTCAAGTTTGCTCACGCCGTGTCCATCGCGGCTGCGGTTGCAATGGCAACCGCATGCGGCAAGAAGGATGAAGGCGGGGCGAGCACAGCGGCATCGGCAGCGAGTTCCGCCGCCGTGCCCGTTGCGTCCGCGCCGGCGCCAGCGCCCGCGAGCGAAGCAACTGTCGTGAAGATCGGTCATGTGGCGCCCCTCACGGGCCTGCAGGCTCACCTCGGCAAGGACAACGAAAACGGCGCGCGTCTCGCACTGGAGGAGATCAGCGCGCAAGGCTTGACCATCGACGGGCGTTCCATCCGCCTCGAGCTCGACGCCCAGGACGATGCGGCCGATCCGCGCGTCGGCACCGAAGCCGCGCAGAAGCTCGTCGATGACCACGTGGTTGCGGTGATCGGCCACATGAATTCGGGCGTGTCGATTCCGGCGTCGAAGATCTACAGCGATGCGGGCATCGCGCAGATTTCGCCGTCGACGACGAATCCCGAGTACACGAAGCAGGGCTACAAGACGACGTTTCGCGTCGTCGCGACCGATGCGTTGCAGGGCCCGGTCCTCGCCGGCTACGCGATGAAGACGCTGCACGCGAAGAAGATCGTCGTGGTCGACGACGCGAGTGCCTACGGCCGCGGCCTCGCCGACGAATTCACGAAGAGCGCGCAGGCCGGCGGCGTGAAGATCGCCGCGCGCGAAGCAACGACCGAGAAGGCGCGCAACTTCAAAGCGATTCTCACGAAGATCAAGCGCATCCAGCCGGACGTCGTGATGTACGGCGGCATGGACGTGACGGGCGGCCCGTTCGCCAAGGAAGCGGCGGCGCTCGGCATCAAGGCGAAGATTCTGGCGGGCGACGGCGTCTGCACCGACAAGGTGGCCGAGCTCGCGGGCGACGCGGTGCAGAACATCGTCTGCTCGGAGGCGGGGCTCGCGCTTTCGAAGATGGACAAGGGAGCCGACTTCGAGAAGAAGTACGAAGCGCGCTTTCACACGCCGGTGCAGATTTACGCGCCGTTCACGTATGACGCGATGTACGTGATCGTCGATGCAATGAAGCGTGCGAACTCCATCGAAGCGCCCAAGGTGCTCGCTGCGATTGCCACGACCGACTACAACGGTCTGACGGGGCATATCGCATTCGACGACAAGGGCGATCTGAAGGCGGGGACCATCACGCTGTACGACTTCAAGGACAAGAAGAAGGACGTACTCGACGTCGTCAAGCAGTAGGCAGTCTGGCGGCGCCAGCTATCCGGCGGCGCTGTTTTCGTATCCGTCCGTGAACCGCTCGCAGCCTCATCCGGCCGCGGGCGGACGATCGGCGCTCAACCCTTACCGGTTTTTTAAAAGTACGCGCAGTGCCGCTTCAGATTTCACTTCACACCGGTTTATCGGCCGGTGATAAAGGCGTTATCGAATCGCACGGGGCTAAGGAGCTTTAAATGGATATTTTCATCCAGCAGATCCTCAACGGTCTGGTGCTTGGCAGCGTCTACGCCATCATCGCGTTGGGTTACACGATGGTGTACGGCATTCTCGGCATCATCAACTTCGCGCACGGCGACGTGCTGATGGTCGGCGCGATGGTCGCGCTCTCCGCCATCGGCGTCATGCAGAATCACGCGCCCGGCTTGCCCGGGCCGATCATGCTGACGATCGCGCTCGTTATCGCCGCGATCGTCTGCGCGATCGTCGGTTACACCATCGAACGCGTCGCGTACCGGCCGCTGCGCAAGGCGCCGCGTCTCGCGCCGCTGATTACCGCGATCGGCGTCTCGATCCTCTTGCAGACCATCGCGATGATGATCTGGGGCCGCAATCCGCTCGCCTTCCCGCAGCTTCTGCCGACCGATCCGATCAACGTGATCGCCGCCGACGAAACCCGTCCGGGCGCGGTGATCTCGATGACCGAAATCGTCATCATCGTCGTCGCGTTCCTCGTGATGGGCGGCCTGCTGCTCCTCGTGCACAAGACCAAGCTCGGCCGCGCGATGCGCGCGATCGCCGAGAACCCGGGCGTCGCGTCGCTGATGGGCGTGAACCCGAACTTCGTGATTTCCGCGACCTTCATGATCGGCTCGGCGCTGGCTGCGTTGGCGGGCGTGATGATCGCGTCGGAATACGGCAACGCGCACTTCTACATGGGCTTCATTCCCGGCCTGAAGGCGTTCACGGCGGCGGTGCTGGGGGGCATCGGCAACCTGGGCGGCGCGATGGTGGGCGGCGTGCTGCTCGGTCTCATCGAACAGTTGGGCGCCGGTTACATCGGCAATCTGACGGGCGGGGTCTTCGGTTCCAACTACCAGGACGTCTTCGCCTTCGTCGTGCTGATCATCGTGCTCGTGTTCCGTCCGTCGGGTCTGCTCGGCGAACGTGTCGCGGACCGCGCTTAAAGAACGTGTGAGGAGCTCAAAAAAATGACTTCGATTCAACCGATTGAGCCGTCCACGACGCTCATCCCCGAGAAGAACATGACGAAGACGCTCGTCATCGGCATTCTCACCGCTGTGTTCGTGATTGCCGCGCCGATGGTCATCGGCGCAGCGGGCGGCAACTACTGGGTCCGCGTGCTCGACTTCGCGATGCTCTACGTCATGCTCGCGTTGGGTCTCAACGTCGTGGTCGGCTTCGCCGGCCTGCTCGACCTCGGCTACATCGCGTTCTACGCGGTCGGCGCTTACACGGCGGCGTTGCTGTCGTCGCCGCAACTGTCGACGCAATTCGAGTGGATCGCGGCGCTCGCGCCGAACGGATTGCATGTGCCGTTCCTCATCATCGTGCCGATCGCGATGGCGCTCGCCGCGACCTTCGGCGTGCTGCTCGGCGCACCGACGCTGCGTCTGCGCGGCGACTACCTCGCGATCGTGACCTTGGGCTTCGGGGAAATCGTCCGGATCTTCATGAACAACCTCGATCGTCCGGTCAACATCACGAACGGTCCGAAGGGCATCACGGGTATCGATCCGGTGCACGTCGGCGGCTACAGCCTCGCGCAGACGCACGAGTTCTTCGGCTTCAAATTCCCGTCGGTGTACCTGTACTACTACCTGTTCGTGCTGTGCGCGCTGTTCGTGATCTGGGTGTGTACGCGCCTTCAGCATTCGCGTATCGGCCGCGCGTGGGCCGCTATCCGCGAAGACGAAATCGCCGCGAAGGCGATGGGCATCAACACCCGCAACGTGAAGCTGCTCGCATTCGCGATGGGCGCGTCGTTCGGCGGTCTGTCGGGCGCGATGTTCGGTGCGTTCCAGGGCTTCGTGTCGCCGGAATCGTTCACGTTCTGGGAGTCGATCGTCGTGCTGGCGTGCGTGGTGCTGGGCGGCATGGGCCATATTCCGGGCGTGATTCTCGGCGCGGTGCTGCTCGCCGTGTTCCCCGAATTCCTGCGCACGACAATGGGTCCGCTGCAGAACGCCATCTTCGGTCATCAGCTTGTCGATACCGAAGTCATCCGCCAGTTGCTGTACGGTCTGGCGATGGTGCTGATCATGCTGTATCGCTCGGAAGGCCTGTGGCCCGCCGCGAAACACGAAGACAAGATCGCGAAGATCGCGAAGCGCAACGGCAAGAAGCCGGTGCGTGCTTAAAGGCGGGGGATTGAAAGATGAGCGATAAGCAAACACGACTTTCCGTCACGGGCGTCAACAAGCGTTTCGGCGGCTTGCAGGCGTTGTCCGACGTACGCCTCGAAATCAAGGAAGGCGAAATCTACGGTCTGATCGGCCCGAACGGCGCAGGCAAGACGACGTTCTTCAACGTGATCACGGGTCTCTACACGCCGGATTCGGGCGAGTTCAAGCTCGACGGCCAGGCGTACACCCCGACGGCGGTTTATCAGGTGGCGAAGGCGGGCATCGCGCGCACGTTCCAGAACATTCGTCTTTTCGGCGGCATGACGGCGCTGGAGAACGTGATGGTCGGACGTCACGTTCGCACGAAGCACGGTCTGGTCGGCGCGGTGTTCCAGACGCCCGCCGAACGCCGCGAAGAGCGCGAGATCAAGGAGCGCGCGCTTGAACTGCTGGAATACGTCGGCGTGCTGCAATACGCGGATTACACGTCGCGCAATCTGTCGTACGGGCATCAGCGCCGTCTGGAGATCGCGCGCGCGTTGGCGACCGATCCGAAGCTGCTCGCGCTCGACGAACCCGCCGCCGGCATGAACGCGACGGAGAAGGTCGAGCTCACTCGTCTGCTCGACAAGATCCGCGCGGACGGCAAGACGATTCTTCTGATCGAACACGACGTGAAACTCGTGATGGGATTGTGCAACCGCATGACGGTGCTCGATTACGGCAAGGTGATCGCCGAAGGTCTGCCGCAGGACGTGCAGAAGGACCCGAAGGTGATCGAGGCATATCTGGGTGCGGGGGTGCACTAAATGGCGACCACAAGCGCAATGTTGAAGGTCAAGGGTCTGCAGGTGAATTACGGCGGCATCCAGGCGGTGAAGGGTGTCGATCTCGAAGTCGGGCAGGGCGAACTGGTTACGCTGATCGGCGCGAACGGCGCGGGCAAGACGACGACGATGAAGGCCATCACCGGCCTCAAGCCGTACTCGGGCGGCGATATCGAGTACATGGGCCAGTCGATCAAGGGCGTGCCGACGCACGAACTGCTCAAGCGCGGCCTCGCGATGGTGCCGGAAGGCCGCGGCATCTTCGCGCGCATGTCGATTCTCGAGAACATGCAGATGGGCGCGTATCTGCGCAACGATTCGGACGGCATTCAGAAGGACACGGAGCGCATGTTCGGCTTCTTTCCGCGTCTGAAGGAACGTGCGTCGCAGTACGCGGGCACGCTGTCGGGCGGCGAACAGCAGATGCTCGCGATGGCCCGCGCGCTGCTGTCGCGCCCGAAGCTCTTGCTGCTCGACGAACCGTCGATGGGTCTTTCGCCGATCATGGTCGAGAAGATCTTCGAAGTCGTGCGGGAAATCTCGAAGGAAGGGCTGACGGTGCTGCTCGTGGAGCAGAACGCGCGTCTCGCGCTGCAGGCGGCGAATCGCGGTTACGTGATGGATTCAGGCACGGTGACGATGTCCGGCGACGCGAAGGTCATGCTCGATGATCCGAAGGTCAGGGCGGCGTATTTGGGTGAGTGAAGACTTAACCGTCCGATGCTCGAAAGGGAGCCGACTGTCGCGAGACAGTCGGCTTTTTTCTTTTCCAGGATTACGGGTGCTTCGCCAAATCGTTCTCGCTTTCTTGTCATCTGTCGCATTACCCGCTTTCTCAGATTCTTCCCACTATCGAAGCTCAGGATGCCGATCAAGAATCGGGGATTTTGCGCGATGTTCACCTCCAGTCTCAGCCAGCTGCCGAAGCGCGGCCACCTCCTCATCGCAGCCACGATGGCACTGACGGGCTGCGGATTGTTTCCGCAGCCCAGTCATAACGTGACCGTCGCGGCGCCGGAATACGATAGCGCGGTCTCTGCGCGTATCAGACTTCTCTCCGGCAACGGAACGCGCACTGCCTCGTACCTTCCCAATCACGCCTGTTATGGCGGTTCCGTCGAGGGAGCTGAATGGGTGGCCGGTGACGACGGTTTTTTTGCCAATTGGAAATATTCGTCGCGGAGCGAGGTTATCGGCATGCCGCCGAGCCCGCGCGAGTTCATGCGAGTCGACGGCCTGGAGTTCAAGGATTCCATCAGAGAGTATGTGGTGGCGGGCGGCCAGCCGATTGTCCTGAGCATGGGAACGAGCGGCAGTGCGGGTAACGCCCATTGGTGGTGTACTCCACCGCGTGTGACTTTCAGTCCGGTTGCGGGCCGTGACTACGATGCGTTTCTCGAGATGAAGGGCAGGCAGTGCTGGATATCCGTTCGTCTTATCGACGGCCATGACATGGATGAACCCGTCGCTGTGACACGCGCTGCCAAATGTGCCGACGCGAGAGTTGACACGGATTCGAATTCAACTTCGCAATGATCGCGAGCCTTGCATCGCCTTTCGCTCGGCCATTCACATTCGAACCTCTCAGATCAGATAAGAATATATGCAACGCTTGAAAATCATACGTTGGCTCTTGGCTGCCTTCGCTTTCCTCTCGATAGCGACGGCGGCAGGACAGACTCAACCGATCGCACCCGTATCCGCCGAGACGAGAGACTTGGCGGACTTCAACTCGCGGCTTGCATCATCAGGTATCGACCCGGATTCGCCGCAGGGCGCGATGCTGCGCCAATACTTTTCGAAGCTATGGCGAGGTGGTGCAACGCGGTCTTCCCGCTAAGGGCAGCCAGATTCTTCCCTACAAGCGACTGATCATCGAAGCAGATTGGGTCGATTCACGCTCACCACTGAAGCGTGTGCCCTTCACGTCAACTCTTGTGAACCGTCACGACAATGGTGTCGTTTCGGAGCAAAGCGTCACGACCGCTGGAGATAGTGCGGTTACATGGGCCTATTTCCGGACCTACTACCGAATGGCGGACCTGCGTTCTCAGGAACTGTGGGGCGATAGCCAGATCGGCATGGCGAACCTCAAAGATAGCCCTGCGATCCGCGCGACCCCACAGACCCTGGTCAAAGGGGCGGAATTTGTTATGTCCGTTCCTCAGCCTTCCCGAAAGGGCGAGAAGCGCATGCAGTGCCGGGTCGGAAACACAAAACCGGCGTTCGACGTGTTTGCTTCGCTCACCGGCTCCGCAGTCGAAACCCACTGCTCAGTAGCGACGCAGAGCGGATTCGTCGTGGAGTACGACGGCGTTTGGCTCACTGATTACAACGTAGACCTGACGCTGAAATACAGGGAAGAAAGCGGCACAACGGACGTGGTCTTTCGCAACATTTCGATCGAACCCAATCCGTCGTTGAAGGTGCGCGGCTCGTCGGTAGAAGATGCGGCGCGCAATCCGCAAAGAAAGCAAAGACGCGCAGCGGCCGTCGACGAGATGCCTCAAATCTGCTTTTCTTGTTGAACCTGGTCGACATCTGAGAAAGATAGCGGCCTTGTCGAAGCGTTCAGCCTGAGTTCGCGCGTCAAAGCCGCTTCCCCAAACTCACCACTTCATCCATCCGATACCCGAGCCTTTCATAGAACCCGCGCAGCTCCGTCTTGAACGACAAAATCTGCAGATTCACCTTCGGGCAGCCGAGCTTCGTCAACGCCGCTTCCGCGTGCTTCATCAACGCACTGCCGTATCCGCGGCCGCGCAGCGCAGGCGTGACAGCAAGCGAATACACCCAGCCGCGATGCCCGTCGTAACCGGCCATCACCGTGCCGATCACTTCGCCATCCATCGAGCCGACGAAGAACAGCTCCGGTTGCGTGCGCATCTTGTTCTCGATCGACAGCGCCGGATCGCGCTGCGGCCGCGATGCGTCCGCGTACTCCGGAAACACATCGCGCCACAGGGCGGTCACGGCGTCGCGATCGCCTGCATCGAAAGTGCGGATGATCACAGCGAATCGAGCACCGAACGCAGCATCGTCATCATCTGGTCGATCTCGTCCTTCGTCACGTTGAGCGCGGGCATGAAGCGCAGCAAATTCGGGCGCGCCGCGTTGAGGAGGAGGCCGTCGGGCTGCATCAGACGCGCCTTCTCGACGATTTGCGGACCCTTGTCGCTG
>Ga0182736_1001850_pt1 | contig 18341 bp, 20 predicted proteins | sample eDN5th30CKraftBY_FD_128882 | JGI IMG/M metagenome (GOLD analysis project Ga0182736, IMG submission 128882) | Enriched backyard soil microbial communities from Emeryville, California, USA - eDNA 5th pass 30_C Kraft BY (version 2) (version 2) | ecosystem: Environmental > Terrestrial > Soil >... | reverse complement strand
GCGGCGGGCGGGCGGCGACGAGGTGTTGAACGCCTCGACCTGGGCGCGCAGCCAGCTGCCGGCCGCGTCCACGTAGCTCTTCGCGCGCTCGGTGTCGATGCCGTAGTCGCGGGCGAGGTCCTCGACGTCACCCTGCTGCAGGCGCTCGACGCCGCGGTTGACCTCGTCGGCGATCGCGCGCAGCGTCTCCTCGAAGGACTTCGGCTTGTCTTCGTCGCTCATGCGGCGATGATCGCACTCCAGCCTTGGCGGAACCTCAACGCCGGGCGACGGTGTACTCCTTCCATGGCACCCGCCGCGCGCCTGCTCCTCCTCCCCCTGCTCGCCCTCGCCGGCTGCGGCTCGAGCGCCACGAGCGACTGCGGGAAGCTCACCACGAGCGTCCTGCCCGAATGGGCGCGGACCGGCTTCAGCGACCCCGAGCCGAAGATGCCGCACGTGCTCGGCGACCGCGGGGAGATCACCGCGATCGTCTTCGGCGACGCCCTGTACGCCCCGCCGCTCAAGGACCGCGGCAACAAGATCCTCTGGGTCGCGCGCGAAGCCGTCAACGAGCCGACCACGCTGAAGATCCACGCGGTCGACGGCGACGACGTCGCCGACCGCGAGGTCGCCGGCGGCCCGGGCCCGTCCGGCATCGACCTCCCCCACGCCGGCTGCTGGCACGTGACCCTGCGCTGGGCGGGCCGCGAGGACACGCTCGATCTGCGCTACGAGCGGCCCTAGCCGGTTGTCGGTTGCACTTCCCCGCACCGATCGGGGATCATCCGCCCGTGAAGGGACGGATTCCCGTCGCGCTCGCCGCGGCGGCGCTGCTGGCGAACGCTGCGCCCGCGTGGGCGGACCTGACGCAGGAGGGCGGCCCCTACCCGACGGGCGGCGGTCCTTACGCGGTCTACGTGGGCGACTTCAACGGCGACGGGCGGCCCGACGTCGCGACCGCCAACGGGGACAGCATCTCGGCGTCCGTGTTCCTGCGTCAGGCGGGAGGCGGCTTCGTGCAGGAGCCGGGCTCGCCGTTCCCGGCCGCCAACAGCAGCGGCACCGTCGCCGACATCAACGGCGATGGGCGTCCGGACATCGTCACCACCGGCTTCGACAGCGCCGGCGTGTCGGTCCTGCTGCGCAACCCGGGCGGCGGCTTCACCGACGAGCGCACGGTGTACGGGGTGTCGCTCGCCGGCGCCGGCGCGGGAGACTTCAACGGCGACGGGCGGACCGATCTCGCCATCTCGCAGGCCAACGGCAACCTGCAGATCCTGCTGCGCAACGCCACCAATACCGGCTTCACGTTCGGCCAGGCGATCGCCGGCGTATCCACCCCACGCGGGATCGCGGTCGCGGACTACAACGGCGACGGCGCGCTGGACCTCGCGGTCGCCAGCGATGCCTCCGGGACGGTGACGGTGCTGCTCGGCAACGGCACGGGCACGTTCACCACGGAAGGCACGGTCTACCCCGTCGGCGGCCAATCGGACAGCATCGTCGCCGCCGACTTCGATGGCAACGGGCGTCCCGACTTCGCCGTCGCCAGCTACGCCACCGACACGGTCTCGATCTTCGTGCGCAACGCCGCCAACACCGGCTTCGTCCCCGACGCCGGGTCCCCGGTGACGGTCACCGACCGCCCGGTCCAGATCGCCAGCGGCGACTTCGACGCCAACGGGACGCCGGACCTCGCCGTCGCCGCCAACGGCGGTGCGCTCAACGTCCTGCACCGCGGTGCCGGCGGCTGGACGCGCGACACCCCGACGCCGGTCCCGGGGACGCCGAACGGCGTCGCGGTCGCGGACTTCAACGGTGACGGCCGAGCCGACGCCGCCGTCAGCTCGATCTTCGTCAACCAGCTGTACGTGCTCCTGAGCCCGTCCCCGGCGCAGCCACCGCCCCCGCCGACCCCCACCCCGACGCCGACCCCGACGCCGACGCCGCTTCCCCGCCCCGACCGCGGCGAGGTCAACATCATCCCGGTCAGCGGCAAGGTTTTGATCAAGCGCAAGGGCGCCAAGTCCTTCTCGACGCTGACCAAGGGCGAGCAGATCCCGGTCGGCGCCACCGTCGACACGCGCCACGGCCGCGTCACGATCGAAGGCCCGGCCGCGAGCGACCACGCCGACTTCTACGCCGGCCTGTTCAAGATCAGCCAGAGCAAGGGGCTGACGACGCTCACGCTCACCGAGAAGCTCGCCTGCAAGGGCCGCAAGAGCGCCCACGCGGCGGCGAAGAAGCCCAAGTCGCGCAAGCTCTGGGGCGAGGGGAAGGGCCGCTTCCGCACCAACGGGCAGTACGGCGCGGCGACCGTGCGCGGCACCAAGTGGCTGCTGACCGACACGTGCAGCTACACGCGCGTGCGCGTCGCGCTCGGCGCGGTCAGCTTCCGCGACAAGGTCAAGCGCAAGACCGTGATCGTGCGCAAGGCCAAGCTCTACACGGCGCGCAAGAAGCGCTAAGCCGCCGCGACCAGGCGCCGCGCGCGCAGCGAGTCCCAGGTGAAGATCGAGACCGCGACCCAGACCAGCGCGAACCCGGCCCAGCGCGACGCCGGCATGGCCTCGTGGCGGATGCCGACGCCGATCGCGAACTGCAGGATCGGCGCCATGTACTGCAGCAGGCCGATCATCGTCAGCGGGATCCGCACCGCGGCCGCGCCGAACAGCACGAGCGGGATCGCGGTCGCGACGCCGCCGCCGACCATCAGCAGCGCGTGGCCGGCGCCCTCGGAGACGAACGTCCCGCGCCCGCTCAGCTCCAGGTAGAGCACGACCGCGATCGCCGGCGCCGCCAGGAACGCGGTCTCGACCGCGAGGCTCTGCGACCCGCCGACCCCGACCTGCTTCTTCACCAGGCCGTAGAAGCCGAACGAGAACGCCAGGATCAGCGCGATCCACGGCGGGCGGCCGTACGCGACCGTCAGCACGATCACCGCGAGCGACGCGACCGCGACCGCGCCCCACTGCGCGGGCCGCAGCCGCTCGCCGAGGATCAGCACCGCCAGCGCGACCGTGACCAGCGGGTTGACGAAGTACCCGAGCGACGTCTCGACCACGTGGCCGCTGTTGACGCCGTAGATGTACGTCCCCCAGTTGACCGTGATCAGCGCCGCGGCGACGCCGAGCAGCAGCACGCGCCGGCGCCCCAGCGTGCGCACCCAATGGAAGCCCTCGGTGACGGCCAGCAGCACGACCACGACCGCGATCGACCAGATGATCCGGTGCGAGAGGATCTCGATCGCGCCGGCGGGCTCGAGCAGCGGCCAGTAGAGAGGAAAGAGGCCCCACAGCAGATACGCCGCGACGCCCGCGACGTATCCGGAGCGAGGCACTCCGCTTACGCTAGCGGGTAGCCTGCTCGGTCGCAGGGTGCAGACGGATCTCCAGGCCATTCTCGACGCGACGATGGACGTCGTCGCCGTCTTCGACTCCGATCGGCGGTTCCTCTCGGTCAACGCGGCCGCCTGCCGGTTCTACGGCCGCACGCGCGAGGAACTGATCGGCGCGCGGCTCGACGACTTCATCGGCAGCGAGCGCGCCGAGGCCGACTGGGCGGGGTTCCTGACGCCCGAGCGGATCGCGCAGGGCATGCTCGAGAACGTCTGGGACGGCGAGCAGGACGGCCGCCGGCTGGTGCTGGAGGTGCGCGCGACGCCCGAGTTCCTCCCCGGCCAGCACCTGTTCGTCCTGCGCGACGTGACCGTCCGTCGCGAGCTCGAGGAGCAGCTGCGCCAGTCGCAGAAGATGGAGGCGGTCGGGCAGCTCGCCGGCGGGATCGCGCACGACTTCAACAACCTGCTGACCGTGATGTCCGGCTACGGGGAGCTCGCGCGGTCGCGGATCGGCGCCGGGCCGGGCGCGTCCGAGCTGGGTGAGATCCTGCGTGCCGCGGAGCGCGCGGGCGCGCTGACGCGCCAGCTGCTGGCGTTCGGGCGCCGCCAGGTGCTCGCCCCGGCGCTGCTGGACGTCAACGCGGTCGCGGCCGGGCTGGTGCCGATGCTGGGGCGGCTGATCGGCGAGACGGTCGAGATCGCGATGCTGGCCGGCCACGATCTCCCGCCGGTGCTGGCCGACCGGGCGCAGCTCGAGCAGGTGGTGATCAACCTCGCGATCAACGCGCGCGACGCGATGCCGGACGGCGGGACGCTCGCGATCGAGACCGAACGGGCCGGTGCGCACGTGCGGCTCGCGGTGTCCGACACCGGGACCGGGATCGCGCCCGAGGTGCTCGAACGGATCTTCGAGCCGTTCTACACCACCAAGGAGATCGGGCTGGGGACCGGGCTCGGGCTCGCGACCGTGCACGGGATCGTCACGCAGTCCGGCGGGCGCGTGGAGGTGACGTCCGAGCCGGGGATCGGCTCCACGTTCACCGTGCTGCTGCCGGCGGCGGAGCCGGACGCCGTGGCGGTGCCGGGCGCCGTCGCCCCGGCTGGGCGGCAGCGTCCCGGCGGGGACGAGACGCTGCTGGTGTGCGAGGACGAGGACGGCGTGCGGCGGCTGCTCGAGCTGATCCTCACCGACGCGGGCTACACCGTGATCGCGTGCGCGCATCCGGCGGAGGCGCTCGCGGTCCGGCGGCCGGTCGACGCGCTGATCACCGACATCGTGATGCCGGACCTGTCGGGCCTCGAGCTGGCCGCGCGGCTGGCGGTACCGCGCGTGCTGTTCATCACGGGCTACTCGGCCTCGGCTGCGGAGCTGCCGTGGGGCAGTGAGCGGTTGGAGAAGCCGTTCGACCGCGCGACGCTGCTGGCGCGCGTGCGCGGGATGCTCGACCGGCCGGCGCCTAAGGTCTTCCGCTGATGAGTGATGTGAGCATCCGCCTGGCCGGCCCGGACGACGCCGGCCTCGTCGCCTCGCTGCTGGGCGAGTTCCGCGACTTCTTCGGCTACTCCGGGCCGCCGGACTCCACGTTTGCGGCGACGGTTCCCCAGCTGCTGGCCGATCCGCGGACCGAGTTCGTGCTCGGCGGGACCGACGGGGTGGCGCAGCTGCGCTACCGGCTGAGCGCGTGGACCGGGGTCGAGGACTGCTGGCTGGAGGACCTGTTCGTGCGCGACGCGGCGCGCGGGTCCGGGCTCGGGCGGGCGCTCGTCTCGGCGTGCTTCGAGCGCGCCCGGGAGCGCGGCTGCCGCCGCATCGAGCTCGACGTCAACGAGGTCAACACGCGCGCGATCGGGCTCTACGTGAGCTGCGGCTTCTCGCTCGAGCCGAAGGGCCCGGGCCGCACGTTCTTCCTCAGCCGCAAGCTCTGAGCCGGCGCCGCCTGCGTCAGCGCGGCGGCCGCGAACGCGAGCAGGACCGCGGGGGCGACGCCGGCCACGGGCGCCAGCGTCGCCGCGGTGACGCAGAACGCCAGGTAGCCACGCAGCCCGCGCAACATGCCCTTCAGCGCGCGGGCGGCGTCGGGCGCGCCGCTGCGGTGCGTGATCAGCAGCGCCAGCGTGCCGCTCAGCGCGGGGAACGCGCTGATCGCGCCGGCCGTTCCCGGCCCCACCATGCGCGTCGCCTGCAGCACGACGGCGACGACCACGACCACCGTCGCAGCGCCCACCACCGCGTCCACCCGCCTCCGCCTCATTGAGGGGTCAGACCCCTCAACAATGCGATCCGGCGCTGAGCAGGGCTTTTTGTGTGAACGAATGGTTGAGGGGTCTGACCCCTGAAATATCAGTGCGGGGAACGCGAGTGCGATGGCCAGGAGCGGTGGGAGCGGCGCGGTGAGGAGGGAGACCGCGGCGAAGGCCAGGGCGCCGGCGAGGAAGCCGGCGGCGGCGCCGCGGCGGGTCACGATCGCGGCGAACGCCAGCGCGAACGCGACCTGGGCGATCACGTGCGCGGCGGCGCCGCTCGCCAGCGCCGCGCCGGCGGCGCGGCCGAGCTGAAGGCCGACGGTCAGCACGACGATCGCGATCACGATCGGGGCGGCGACCACGGCGCCCGCGATCGCCGGGCCGAAGCGGCGCTCGGCGGCGGACGCGGCCAGCATCAGCGAGGGAGCGGCGAGCAGCGGGACGAGGACCATGCGTTCGAGGCTGGTGGACCCCGCCCTTCGATTCCAGCGATTGTTTCGCACGTGAATGCGTGCGAGAATACGAACGATGGAGCTCCGGCGGCTGCGCCTGCTGCACGAGTTCGCGCGCCAGGGGACCGTGGCCGCGGTCGCCGGCGCGCTTTCCTACAGCCCGTCCTCGGTGTCCGTCCAGCTGGCCGAGCTCGAGCGGGAGGCGGGCGTGCCGCTGCTGCGCAAGACCGGCCGCACGCTCCAGCTCACGCCCGCGGGGCGCCGGCTCGCCGAGCACGCCGCCGCGGCGCTGACCGCGGACGAGGCGGTGCGCGCGGAGCTCGCGCACCTCGACGGCACGCCGCGCGGCGTGCTGCGGCTCTCGTTCGTGCAGACGCCCGCGCTCGCGCTGCTCGGCGGCGCGCTGGCCGAGCTGGCGGTGACCGCGCCGGACCTGCGCGTGGAGGTCGTGCAGGCCGAGACCGCGCCCGCGCTCGCGGACCTGCGCTCACGCGCGATCGACGTCGCCGTCGGCATCGACTACGACCCCGTGCCGGCGCCGCGCCACCGCGATGTCGATCGCCACGACCTGATCCGCGAGCAGGTCAAGCTCGTCCTGCCCGTCCGGCACCGCCTCGCGCGCCGTGGCGGCCCGGTCTCGCTGGTCGACGTCGAGCACGCCGCCTGGGCCGCCGGCCGGCCCGGCACCGGCCACGCGGCCGCGATCGACCACCTGTGCAACCGCTACGGCGGCTACACGCCCGACATCCGCCACCGTACCGACGACGGTCTGATCCTGCGCGCGCTCGTCGCCTCCGGCCAGGCGGTGACGCTGCTGGCGGCGCTGCTCGCGACCGCGACGCCGCACGTCGCCGCGCGCACGATCGCCGAGAGCGCCGTGCACCGCACGGTCTTCACCGCCGCCCGGCGCTCGACGGTGGACGCGCCGGCCGTGCGCGCCGTCCGCACGGCGCTGGCGAACGCCGCGGCCGCGGCGACGGCGGGGCGCGACGACGTGACGCTGCTGGTGTAGCGCGCGGCGAGGGTGCGGGCGGCGGCGCGGGTGCGGGCCGCGGTGCGGCGCGCGCTCAGTCCCCGACCACTCCTCCGCCGTCCGGCAGCCGGCGCCGGGCCAGCTCGCCGGGCGGGCTGCCGGAGAACTGGACGAAGTCCCGCACCATGTGCGCCTGGTCGTAGTAGCCGCAGCGCGCCGCGATCTCCGCCCAGCCCGGGCCGGTGCCCGCCAAGGCCAGCGCGCGCTGGAAGCGGAGGATCCGCGCCAGCAGCTTCGGGGACACGCCGACCTGCTCGCGGAACCGCGCGCTCAGGTGCCGGCGGCTGCAGCCCAGCTCGCCCGCCAGCGCCTCCACGCGCACGGCGCCACCGGACGCCCGCAGCCGGGCCAGCGCACGCGTCACGCTCGGCACCGGCGACAGCGCGTCGTCGAGCCGCGCGAGCAGGAACGCGTCCAGCAGCTCGAACCGCGGCGCCCAGCCCGGCGCGCACGCCAGCGCCTCGTGCAGCCGGACGCCGGCGGCGCCGAACAGCGCCTCGAGGTCCACCACCCGGCCCGCCAGCTCGTGCGCCGGCACGCGCGTCAGGACGTGCGCGCCGACCGGCGTGAAGTCGATCTGCACGCCCCGCTGGGCGCCCGCCGTCTCGGTCACCGCGTACGTGTCGCACAGCCCGGACACGAACCCGAGCGCCGGCGCCGCGGACGTCCCGCCCAGCGTCACCCGGACCGGCGCGCCGAGGTTGACGATCGCCACCACGTGCTCGCCCGGCAGCTCGCGCCGGCGCGTGAAGCTCCCGGTCCGCTCGTCGTACGCGCAGTAGCCGAGCACCCAGGCCGCCAGCCGCGGGTCCGGCGCGCCGTGGACCAGCTCCCACCGGTCCCGCACCGAGACGTGGCGGACGACCCGGGCCATCAGCTCCGCGGCGGCTCGTGCAGGCCGAACGGCGAGCCCTGGTCGTCGCGGCAGAACTCGAAGCGCCCGAACCGCGCCACCGTCTCCGAGCTGTCCGACAGCCCCATGTCGACGATCTCGCCGCCCAGCGACCGCACGCGCGCCAGCGCGGCGTCCATGTCGTCGACCGCGAAGAACAGGTACGGCGAGGCGCCGGGATCGCCCGGATGCATCCCGCCCGGCACGCTCGGCGTGGTGATGTGCCAGCCCGCGCCGGACGGCCCGGTGGCGAACGCCCAGCCGAACAACCCGGCGTAGAACGCGCGGCCCCGCTCGGCGTCCGCGACGCCCAGCTCGAAGAAGGAAATGGCTCCGTTCATGCGCCCCACCGTACGCCCGGGACCCACGCTCGTCTTGGACGGATGGGACCGTGTGAAATCTCTACGTCTGCCCACTGGCGCGCGGCCCCCGCCATCGTCACAGTTCCGCGCCATGGAGACGCACCGGTCGATCGTGATCGTCCCTTCCCGGACGATCGACAAGTTCCACGAGCCCGCGGCGGAGACGCAGGCGTACGAGGAACGGCTGCTGTGTCTGCTGCTGATGCTGCGCGACCCGGACCTGCGGGTGATCTACGTCACGTCCTCCCCGGTCGCCGAGCCGATCGTCGACTACTACCTGTCGTTGCTGGCCGGCGTCCCCGACGCCCGCGAGCGGCTGACGATGCTCGCCGCCGGCGACGCGTCCGTGCGCCCGCTGTCGGCCAAGCTGCTCGAGCGTCCCGCGCTGCTGGAGGAGATCGCGAGCCGGATCCCGGACCGCGCGCGCTGCCACCTGGTGCCGTACGTCTCGACCGAGCTCGAGCACGCGGTCGGCGACGCGCTCGGGATCCCGGTCCACGGCGCCGACCCGGAGCTGGCCGACCTCGGGACCAAGAGCGGCTCGCGCGAGCTGTTCGCGCGCGCCGGCGTCGCGCACCCGCTGGGCAGCGAGCGGATCACCGGCCGCGCCGACGCCGTCGCGGCGATCGTGCGCCTGCGGGCCGAGCGGCCGGACCTCGCCGAGGTCGTCGTCAAGCTCGACGCCGGCGTGTCCGGTGAAGGCAACGCGCTCGTCGACCTGACGGGGCTTCCACGCCCGGGCGCGCGCGGCGAGAAGCGCCGGATCGGCGAGCGCTTCGACGCGCTGGCGCTGGAGGCCGACGTCCCGCTGGAGCTCTACCTCGAGCGGCTCTCCGCCGGCGGCGTGGTCGAGGAGCGCATCACGGGCGACGAGCTGCGCAGCCCGAGCGTGCAGCTGGAGCTGACGCCGGGCGGCGAAGCCCGGATCGTCTCCACGCACGACCAGATCCTGTCCGGCCAGCGCTACCTCGGCTGCCGCTTTCCCGCCGAGCCCGCGTACGCGGGGGCGATCACCGCCAGCGCGCGCCGCGTCGGGGCGCTGCTGGCGCAGGCGGGCGCGCGCGGCCGGGCCGGCATCGACTTCGTGGTCGCGCGCGACGACGGCGGCGCCTGGCACGCCTACGCGATCGAGGTCAACCTGCGCAGCGGCGGCACGACGCACCCGCTGACCGCGCTCGAGCTGCTGTCCGGCGGCGTCTACGACGCGGACACGGCGATCTTCACCACGCCCTGCGGCGCCGCGCGCCACTACGTCGCCACCGACCACCTGGAGTCCCCGCGCCTGCGCGAGCTCGGCCACCGCGGGCTGCTCGCGCTGCAGGCGCTCCCGCGCCTGGCGGCGGACGGCTGCGGCGTGGTCTTCCACATGCTCAGCGCGCTGGACGAGCTCGGCCGCGTCGGGCTGACCGCGATCGGGTACACCGCGGCCGACGCGCAGAGCCGCTTCGAGCACGCCCAGGCGCTGCTGCTCGAGCCCGATCAGGCCGTCCTGACGCTGTAGACGGGCGGCAGCCGGGTCGCGGCGGTGAACCACGTCGCGCCCGCGTCGCCCGAGCCGAACACGTCGCCGGACGTCGCGCCGAAGTAGAGCTCGAGCCCGTCGCCCTCGCCGCGCCGGTCGAACGCTTCGCGCAGCACCGTCAGGTACGCGTGCTCGGCCGGCAGCCCGTCGCCGCGCGGCGCCCACGTGGCGCCCGCGTCGCGCGTCTCGTACACGCGCACGCGGCCGCCGGGCGTGACCCGGTCCATGTCGGCGACCAGCGGGATCACGTACGCGCTGTCCGGGTCCGCGGGGTCGACGACGAGCGGGAAGCCGAAGTCCGACGGCAGCCCGTGGCCGATCTCCGTCCACGACGCGCCCGCGTCGTCGGAGCGGTAGACACCGCCGTGGAACTGGATGAACAGCCGCTCCGGCCGCCGCGGCGCGCGCTGCAGGTCGTGCACGCAGAGCGCCAGCGTGTCCGTGCTCTCCTCGGGCAGGTAGCGCGCACCCAGCCCCGCGTTGCCGTGCGACCAGGTCTCGCCGCCGTCCTCGGTCAGCCACACGCCGACGGCGGACAGCGCCAGCGCGAGCCGGTCCGGCTCCCCCGGCCACGGCGCGATCGAGTGCAGGCAGAGCCCACCGCCGCCCGGCGTCCAGTCCGGGCGCGTCGGGTGCTCGAACAGCGAGCGGCAGAGCTCCCAGGTCTCGCCGCCGTCGCGGCTGACGAACAGCACGCCCGGGTCGCCGCCGGCGTACAGCGTGCCGGGCGCCTCGCCGGGCACGATCACCCAGATCCGCGCGAGCGCCTCGTCCCCGCCCTCGGGCAGCGCGAGGCCGGCCGCCTGCTCCCAGTCGCCGGACGGGTCCTCGGCGTAGAAGACCTTCGGCCCGTAGAAGGGGTTGATCACGCCGGCCAGGATGCGGTTCGTGCGCGGGTCGCGCATCGCGTACTCGACCGGCTCGCCCGCGAACGCGCGCGCCTTGACCTCGAACGGCGCGCCCGGCTCGCCCTCGAGCACGAACAGGCCCTTCTTGGTGCCGACCAGCAGCTCGGTCATGCCGCTCCTCCCGAGATCGCGGGGAGCACGTCGACGCGGTCGTCGGGCGCGACCGGCGTGGCCTCCCCTCCCTTCTCGCCGTTGACGAAGACGTTGATGTGGCGGCGGATCCGGCCGCGCTCGTCGAGGATCCAGCCGTGCAGCGCCGGGCGCTCGCGCTCGAGGCGCGCGAGCAGCTCGGCGATCGTGGTGCCCTCGACCGGATGCTCAGCGCCCCCGGCGAGGGTCTTCAGCGGTCCGCGCAGGCGGACGAGGGCCATGGCGTGCATTGTCCACGATTGGACTCGCGCCGGGGCGGGAACTCATCGGTCCTTTCAGAGCAGCGCCTGGAGGTCGTCGCGCAGGGCGCGCAGCCCGTCGACGTCGAGCGCCGGGTGCGCGCTCTCGCTCATCCCGCGCTGGATCTCCGGCGGGATCACCAGCGTGCCCATGCCGATCGAAGCCATCACCTGGTCCATCAGCGCTTCGATCTCGGCGCGCAGCCGCTCGCTCTCCTCCATCGCGGAGGATCTTCTCAGACGCCGAGCAGCCGCACCGCCGCGGCCCGCGCGCGCCGCGCCGCCTGCCAGTCGCCCTCGACCAGCGCGGTCACGATCGCGCCTTCCATCAGCAGCGTCAGATGGTCGGAGACCGCGTCGGCGTCGGGGAGCCCGGCCTCCTGGGCGAGCCGGCGCAGCAGGTCCCGCGCGCGCCGCTTGTGGTTGGCGATCGCCGCGGCCGCGGGATGGTCGCGGTCGGCCAGCTCGACGGCGGCGTTGATGAACGCGCAGCCGCGGAAGTCCGGGCTCTGAAACCACTCGTCGTAGACGTCGAACATCGCCAGCAGACGGTCGACCGGCGCCTCGGCCCGCCGCTCGACCTCGTCGACGAACCAGCGGAAGTAGCGCTCGTCGAGCCGCTCCAGGCAGGCCGCGATCAGCTCGTCCTTGGAGCGGAAGTGCTCGTAGAGCGTGGTCTTGGCCACCTGCGACTCGCTCACCACCGTGTTCACGCCGACCGTGCGGATGCCGCGGCGGTAGAAGAGCCGCGTGGCCACGGAGATGATCCGGTCGCGGGCGGGCGCCGCCGTCGCCGCGGCGGGCAGATAGCCGCTCTCGCTCGGGGTGTGGCTTGACAGCGCGATAGCCCGGCAGTATGACAAAACAGACAAGTCTGTAGGGTGGAGAGAGGTGCTATGCGGATCGAAGCCGGATACCTGTCACGCCAAGCCGCCGAGTGGTTCGGCGACGCGCCGGCGCTGACGTTCGCGGGCGAGACGCGGAGCTTCCGCGCCGTCAACGAGGGCGCCTGCCGCCTGGGCTCGGGGCTGCTGGCCGCGGGCCTGGAGCGCGGCGACCGCGTCGCGGTGCTGGCCTACAACCGGCCGGAGCTCGTGGAGACCTGGCTCGGGCTGGAGAAGCACAATCTGGTCCGCGCGGTCCTGCACAGCCACATCGACGCCGAGGCGCACGCCTGGTCGATCGACCACATCGACGCCCGCGCCGTGCTGTTCGACTCGCGCCTGGCCGACATGATCGATCCGTCCCGTCATCCGGGCGTGCGCGCGTTCGTGGCGATCGGCCCGGACGCGCCCGCTTGGGCGGTCCCTTACGACCAGGTGCTGGCGGCGGGCTCCCCCGAGGAGCCGTTCGTGGACGTCGACGAGGACGCCCCGTGCTTCCTGCAGCTGACGTCCGGCACCACCGGCAACCCGAAGCCGTGGATCAAGACGTACCGCTCCTGGCACGCGGTGGTCGACCACAACCTGCACCACCTCGACACGTTCGGGCCGGGTACGCCGCCCGTGCAGGCCGACGACGTCAACCTCCACTTCCACCCGCTGCAGTGGGCGACCGGCTTCCAGACGCTGTACCCGTACCTGCTGCGCGGCGGGCGCACCGTGCTGCTCGACGACGAGCGGTTCGACCCGGACGTGCTGCTGGACACGATCGCCGCCGACGGCGTGACCGGCACGTTCATGCCCGGCCCGCTGCTGACGCCCGTGCTGGACGCGGTCGCGGCCCGCGGGCGCTACGAGCACCAGCTGCGCCGGATGGTGATCTTCTTCGGGACGCCGGACCTGCTGCGGCGCACGAGCGAGCTGCTCGGCCCGATCTGGGCGCACGGGTTCGGCTCCAGCGAGCAGGGCGCGGTCACGACGCGGCTGCTGCCGAGCGACCTCGACGGCCACCCGGAGCGGATCGAGAGCGTCGGGCGCAGCGGGTCGCCGTTCTTCGACGTGGCGATCTTCGACCCGCTCTCCGGCCGCCGGCTCGGCCCGAGCGAGATCGGCGAGATCGCGGTGCGCAGCGCGATGTCGCTGGGCGGCTACTGGGGGCTGGAGGAGGCGACGCGGGAGGCGTCCTTCGGCGACGACTGGTTCCGGCCGCGCGACGTCGGCTTCCTGGACGCCGACGGCTACCTCTACTACGCCGACCGCGCCGGGGACGAGATCCGGCTCGGCGACACGGTCGTCTACCCGCACTACGTCGAAGCCGAGATCATGCGCCACGAGGCGGTCGCGCTGTGCGGCGTGGTCGGGCTCGACGAGGCGGTCGTGGCCGCCGTGCTGCTCAAGGACGCCGGGAGCGGGACCGAGCGGCTCGAGGTCGAGCTGCGCGAGCGCTGCGCCGCCGGCGGCCAGCGCGAGCCGGACCGCGTCGTGTTCGTGGCCGAGCTGCCGACCGTGCTCGGCGGCGCCAAGGTGCAGCGCCGGCAGCTGCGCGAGCAGCTTCTGACGGCGATCTGATGCGGGACGCGCTCCTGCGGGCCGGCGACCGGCCGCTGCTGATCATGGGCGAGCGGCGGCGCAGCGGCGCCGAGCTGGAGGCGCGCGCCGGCGCGCTCGCCCGTGAGCTCGACGCGGCCGGGCTGCGCGGGCGCCGGATCGGGCTCTGGCAGCAGAACGCGTTCGCCTCGGTCGAGGCGCACCTGGCGGTCGAATGGGTGGCGGCCACGCGCGTGCCGGTCGACCCGGGCGCGGCGCCCGCGGAGGCCGCGGCGGTGTTCGCCGCCGCCGGCGTGGACGCGGTCGTCGCCGACCTCGCGCACGCCGCCGCGCTCGGCGGCGACGCGCTCGTGCACGACGACGCCCGGCCGACCGGGGACGGCGGCTTCGCGCCGGTGGCGGCCGACCCGGACACGGTGCTGCACCTGTTCCCGCGCTCGGTCGAGGGCGGGGAGCTGCGCGGCGTGCCGGTCAGCTACGGCAACTGGGCGGCGCGGCTGGACCAGAGCGAGGCGCTGCTGCGCGACGGGACGTACGGCCCGCCGCTGGGCGCCGACGAGTGCTTTCTCACCGCGCAGCAGGTGATGCACGGGACGAGCATGATCGGCACGTTCCCGTTCCTGCGGCTCGGCCTGCCGCAGGTGCTGCTCGAGCGCTTCGACGCGCGCACGGCGCTGGACGCGATCGTCGCGCACGGCGTCACCACCACGTTCTTCGTCCCCGGCATGGTCACGCGGCTGGTCGAGGCGCTCGACGGCCGCGAGCTGCCGCTGCGGCGGCTGCTGTACGGCGGGGCGCCGTTCCCGCGCGAGGAGCTGCTGGCCGCGACGCGCGCGCTCGGCGACCGGCTCGTCCAGCTCTACGGGCACTGGGCGGGCGCCTGGCCGATCTCGGTCCTGAGCGGCGCCGACCACCTGCGGATCCTGCGCGAGGACACGCCGATCGGCGCGAGCTGCGGGCGGCCGGTGATGGAGATCAAGCTGCGCGGCGGCGAGCTGTGCGTGCGCGGGCCGATGGTGGTGCGCGACTACGCGGACCCGGACGGCTGGTACGGGCTCGGCGACCTGGCCGAGCTCGACGCGGACGGCTACCTGTACCTGCGCGGGCGGCTCGACGGGCTGATCAACACCGGCGCCTACCACGTCTACCCGCGCGAGATCGAGGAGGCGCTGACCGCGCTCCCGGGCGTGCGGGCGGCGCGCGTGACCGGCGAGCAGGACCCGAAGTGGGGCCAGGCGATCACGGCCTACGTGGTCGGGGACGGCGAGGCGGACGCGCTGCGCGCGGCGCTGCGAACGCGGCTGGCGGCCTACAAGGTGCCGAAGCGCATCGAGTTCGTCACAGCGCTTGAACCTCGCTGAGGATGTCGCTCACCGAGGCCTTGGCGTCGCCGAACAGCATCGCGGTCTTCGGGTCGTAGAAGAGCGGGTTGTCGATCCCGGCGAAGCCGCTGCTCATGGAGCGCTTGAGGACGATCACGCTGGCGGCCTTGTCGACGTCGAGGATCGGCATGCCGTAGATCGGCGAGTCCTTGACCGAGCGCGCGGCCGGGTTGGTGACGTCGTTGGCGCCGATCACCAGCGCGACGTCCGTGCGCGCGAACTCCGGGTTGATGTCGTCCATCTCCTTGAGCTTCTCGTACGGGACGTCGGCTTCGGCCAGCAGCACGTTCATGTGGCCGGGCATGCGGCCTGCGACCGGGTGGATCGCGAACAGCACCTCGACGCCGCGCTTCTCCAGCTCCTTGGCCAGGTCGGCGACCGCGCGCTGGGCCTGGGCGACCGCCATGCCGTAGCCGGGGACGATCACCACCAGCCGCGCGTAGGAGAGCTGGATCGCGACGTCGGCCGCGCTGGTCGCGCGCGCCGTGCCGCCGCCCTCGCCCGCCGGCAGCGCCGCCCCGCCGGCCCCGACGCCCGCGAAGAAGACGTTCAGGATCGAGCGGTTCATCGCCTCGGCCATCTGCTTGGTCAGGATCGAGCCGGACGCGCCGACCAGCATGCCGGCGACGATCAGCGCCGTGTTGTCCAGCGCGATGCCGGCCGCGGCCGCCGACAGGCCCGTGAAGGCGTTCAGCGTGCTGATCACGACCGGCATGTCCGCGCCGCCGATCGGCGTCACCGCGAGCACGCCCAGCGCGCCCGCCGACGCCAGGATCAGCCAGAACAGCAGCTCGCTCTCGCTGCCCGCGGCGATGATCACCGCCAGCACGATCGCGATGCCCAGCAGCGCGCCGTTGACCACGCGCGGCGTGCGGATCGCGCGCTTCATCAGCTCCTGCAGCTTCAGGAACGCGATGTTCGAGCCCCAGAAGGAGATCGAGCCGATGATCGCCGCCAACAGGATCGGGATCAGCGTGTCCAGCGGGATGTCGGTCTCGCTGCGGAACTCGACGACGCTGATCAGCGCCACCGCGCCGCCGCCGACGCCGTTGAACAGCGCGACCATCTGCGGCATCGCGGTCATGTGCACGCTGCGCGCCGCGGGGACGCCGATCGCGGTGCCGATCGCGACGCCGACGACGATCAGGACCCAGTCGCCGACGCCGGGCTGCGCCAGCGTCGCGCCCACCGCGATCGCCATCCCGACCGCCGCGATCTGGTTGCCGCGCACCGCCGTCCGCGGACCGCGCAGCATCCGCAGGCCCGTGATGAACAACACGAACGCGACGATGTAGAGCAGCTGGATGACGTCGGTGCGCGTCACTTCGCGTCCGGCGATCCGGGCGGGACGTCCGCCTTCTTGGCCTTGAACATCCCCAGCATGCGGTCGGTCACGAGGAAGCCGCCGACCACGTTGATCGTGCCGAACGCGATCGCGATCGTCAGCAGCAGGTCGTTGAGGAAGCCCTCCGCGGGGCCGATCAGCATCAGGCCGCCGAGCACGACGATGCCGTGGATCGCGTTCGTGCCGCTCATCAGCGGCGTGTGCAGCGTGTTCGGGACCTTCGAGATCACCTCGAAGCCCACGAACGCGGCCAGCACGAGGATCGCCAGCTCGGTCAGCAGGTCCACTCAGACCACCTCTCCGTCGCGCACCACGCAGGCGCCCTTGACCACCTCGTCCTCGAAGTCGAAGCCCAGCTCGATCAGGCTGAGGATGTTGCGCGCGTAGAGCGCGGACGCGTGCTCGGCCATCTCCGACGGGAGGTTCACGCGGCCGACGATCTTCACCCCGTTGTCGGTGGTGTAGACCTCGCCCGGCCGGGTCAGCTCGCAGTTGCCGCCCGCCTCGGCCGCCAGGTCGACGATCACGCTGCCGGGCTTCATCGCCTCGACCGCGGCTGCGGGGATGAGCTTCGGCGCCGGGCGGCCCGGGACGAGCGCGGTCGTGACGATCACGTCGGACTTGCCCATCTGCACCGACAGCGCCTGGCGCTGGCGCTCCTGCTCCTCGGGCGTGAGCTCGCGCGCGTAGCCGCCCTCGGCCTCCGCGTCGCCGATGCCCTCGACCTCGAAGAAGCGGGCGCCGAGCGACTGGATCTGCTCCTTGACGGCGCTGCGGATGTCGAACGCGGTCACGACCGCGCCGAGCCGGCGGGCGGTGGCGATCGCCTGCAGGCCGGCGACGCCCGCGCCCAGCACGAGCACCTGCGCGGGCGGGACCGTGCCGGCGGCGGTCATGAACAGCGGGAAGAAGCGCTCCAGCTCGGTCGCGGCGATCAGCACCGCGCGGTAGCCGGAGACGGTCGCCTGGGAGCTCAGCGCGTCCATCGACTGGGCGCGGCTGATGCGCGGGATCCGCTCCATCGCCAGTGCGGTGGCGCCGGTCTTCGCGATCGCGTCCAGCGTCGCCGGGTCCCCCAGCGGGTTCAGGAAGCCGACCAGGATCGTGGTGGGCGTGAGCTTGGCGATCTCGGCGGCGTCGGGCGCCGCGACCTTGGCGACGACGTCGGCCGCCCACGGGTCGCCGAGCGTCGCCCCGGCCTGCGTGTACGCGTCGTCGGTCGCGCCCGCCTGCAGGCCCGCGCCGGGCTCGACCACGACGTCGTGCTCGGCGGCGCGCAGGCGCCGCACGACGTCGGGCACCAGGGCCACGCGCCGCTCACGCGCGGCGGTCTCTTTCGGGACACCGATCTTCAAGAGGTCGGAACCCTAACCGACGGGGAGGACGGGTGGTCGATCCACGTGATCTCGAACCGCGTGCGGTAGCGATGCAGCGCCCGGACGAGCGCCGGGCCGAAGGCCAGGCAGAACAGCACGTTGCCGGTCGCGTGGGCGATGTCGAAGGGCAGCGAGGTGGCGAACGTGGCCGCCAGCTTGGCGGTCGTGTGGTCGCCGGAGTAGGTGATCCACGTGCTCAGGTTCATGATCGCGCCGAAGCCGAGGCCGGCGAGCGCGCACGCGATCGCGAGCGGGACTCGGCCGAGGTGGCGGCCGGCGACGCGGGCGAGCACGGCGCCCGCGAGCCCGACCCCACCCCACGCGGCCATCTGCCACGGGGTCCACGGGCCCTGCCCGAAGAACAGGTTCGACGCCAGCGCCGCGACCGCCCCGACCATGAACCCGGGCGCGCCGCCGAGCACGTAGCCGGCGATCAGGACGATGTCGGTCGTCGGCTTGACGTTCGGCAGCGCGGCGAAGGCGACGCGGCCGAGCGCCGCCATCGCCGCCAGCGTGGCGACGAGCGCGAGCACGCGGGTGGACGGGTGCGTGCGCTCGTACCAGACGAAGCCCGCGAGCAGGGCGGCGCCGAGGACGAGGAACGAGCCGGCGATCCAGCTCACGAGGCGGCTCCTCGCCGCGCGGCGAGGTCGCCGGAGGCGCCCGCCGGCTCGCCGCCCGCGTC